>Ga0207017_1056_pt1 | contig 18303 bp, 18 predicted proteins | sample Alteio_BWMinCont_51_FD_153472 | JGI IMG/M metagenome (GOLD analysis project Ga0207017, IMG submission 153472) | Enriched cells from forest soil in Barre Woods Harvard Forest LTER site, Petersham, Massachusetts, United States -... | ecosystem: Environmental > Terrestrial > Soil > Temperate forest >...
TTTGAACAAGGCGACCAGCTTGGGGTTCAGCGTGGCGAAGCCCTGGGGAGACAGCGAGCGCTATGACTTGATCGTGCGGTCGGGGCGGCAGTTGTGGCGGGTGCAGGTGAAGTCGACTTGCTATGTGGGGGAGCGGCGGTTCAGCATCACGGCGCGAGGGTGCACGGCGGGTTATACGGAAGATGAGATTGATTTTTTGGCGGCTTATATTGTGCCTCTGGGCATCTGGTATTTGATTCCGGTGAAGGCTTTTGCGCCCAGCAAGTGCTTGCGATTCTATCCTGAGAATAATGATTCGCGGGGGCAGTATGAGCGCTATCGCGAGGCTTGGTGGCTGATGGGGAGCGGCGGAGTTGTGCAGCGAGATTGTAGTTAGGGCGGTTTCACTTCGCGGTCACCAGGGGATTAAGGCGGGCATCGGCACGGACAAAAGTGTCCGCGCTACACCAACCGGCTGGCTGGCTCTGGGGCGCTGGCTGCGCTAGACTCTTGGCTGCCATCTTATCCTCAAGGAGTGCGTTCTTATGTTCCGCAAGTCCGCGGCTTTGATTTTATTGGTTGCCGGTTTCTCCGGCTTCATTCGTTCTCAAACCAAGTCTGTGGACGCCGAGGGGCATCAGTGGTGGCAGCATGCGGTGTTTTATGAGATTTATCCGCGCAGTTTCATGGACAGCAATGGCGACGGGGTTGGGGATCTGAAGGGCATCGCTTCCAAACTCGACTATCTGAAAAAACTTGGCGTGGATGCGATTTGGATCACGCCTTGCTTTCCGTCGCCGCAGGTGGATTTTGGGTATGACGTTTCGGATTACGAGAATATCGATCCCATGTACGGAACGCTTGAGGATTTCGATCGGTTGGAAAAAGCGGCGAAGAAACGCGGGATTCGCGTGATTTTGGATTTTGTGATGAATCACACTTCGGATCAGCATCCGTGGTTCATCGATTCGCGATCGTCGCGGACGGCGGCGAAGCGCGATTGGTACATGTGGCATGACGGCAAAGCTGCGGGAGGGCCTCCGAATAATTGGGTTTCGCTGTTTGGCGGGCCCGCCTGGACATGGGATGAGAAGACCGGGCAATTTTATTATCACTATTTTTATGTGCAGCAGCCGGATTTGAACTGGCGGAATCCGGCGGTGCACGATGCCATGTTCGATGTGACCCGGTGGTGGTACAAGCGCGGAGTGGCTGGGTTCCGGCTGGATGCTGTGGATACTCTGTTTGAAGATCCGGAGCTGCGGGATAATCCGGTGCTTCCGGGATTGAATAAGTATGGCGATCCGCGGCAGAAGGATGTTTACAACCTGAAGCTGCCGGAGGTGCACGACGTTCTGCGGGATCTGCGAAAAGTGGCCGACGAGAACGGCGCCGTGCTCATCGGGGAGACCTATACTGACGACATTGGCCAGCTGAAACAATATTACGGGGATCACAGCAATGAATTGCAGATGCCGATGGATATGATGTTCGCGCAGGTCAATAAACTTTCGCCGGCGGAATTTCGGCGGCAAATTGCGGCGGTTGATTCGGCTGGAGGCTGGCCGGTGTTTGTGCTCAGCAATCACGACATCGTGCGGTCTTATGTGCGCTACGGCGATGGGCAGCACAATCAGGCGATTGCCAAATTGATGGCTGCGCTTTATCTGACTCTGCGCGGGACGCCGATCATGTATTACGGCGAAGAGATTGGGATGGAGAACAATGATCCGGTGCGGAAGGAAGATGTGAAGGACCCGATTGGGCGCCTGGGTTGGCCGCAGGAAAAAGGGCGCGACGGCGAGCGCACTCCCATGCAGTGGAACGATAGCGCAAACGCCGGGTTTACGCGGGGCACGCCGTGGCTACCGGTTCCGCCGAGTTACAAGACGGTCAACGTTGCTGGAGAACTTAAAGATCAGGCTTCGATTCTGCAGGTCTACCGGCGGTTGCTCGCCCTGCGGCATCACAATCCGGCTCTGCTTGATGGCGATTACGTGGCGCTCAACGAGAATGATGCGAATGTGCTGTCTTATCTGAGACGTTATAAGAATCAGGCTGTGCTGGTGGCACTGAATATGTCATCGCAGGCGCAGGAGGTGAGCTTTGATCTGGTGGCGCAGGGCTTCCCGGCAAAGAGTGCGCGCACTCTGATGGGTTCGAGTGCGAAGGTGTCGTCGCTTTCGCATTTGTCGTTGGAGCCTTTTGCGGTTTACATTGGAGCAGTTTCGAAATGATCGATTGGAAAATTGATAGCTGCAGGTCTCGCGGTTACGGTATTAACAGCCTTTGGCCATCGTGTATGATTACGTGACTTTGCACGCGTATACCATTTTCCGGGGAGTCTTACTCGGTGTTGCGGTTTCGTGTTGGGCTCTGTATTTCCGTGAGGTTCTGTTCCGGTCGGGGCGGATTCGAACGCAGTGGCTGAAAAAGACGTTCGCCGATCTGCTGCTCCTGCTGGCGATTGCGATTGCCACGTTTCTGGTGCTCACGCTCATTAGCGGGGCTCCTCCGTCTCATCATCGTCCGCGCTGATTCTGTGCATACGCTTCGCGCTTCCAGGGAACAGCAGATTCCTCGCTATGCACGGAATGACAACTATTGAAATGGTTCGGCCGACAATATACGTTGATCGCCGGAAGTCCGAATCATGGAATGATCTCAAAGACGGTGCCAATACGGCTTCTTAACCGCGGAGGACCAACAACGGCTGCTTGTCGGTTGTCAGTTCGTTCCTCAGAAGTTTCGGAAGTGGAGGCCCCGGGCGGAGTCGAACCGCCGACCAACGGTTTAGGAAACCGCTGCTCTATCCAACTGAGCTACGGGGCCCTGTTCTCGAACCTGCTTTTCTCATTTCAGTTTACAACGGCAGCATTCGAAGCTGTGAAGGCCTCAATTCGGGACTCGTCAGCGTAAACGCGAAATTCACTTGACCGGCTGAGGGCCGCGTCCCAGGATGCGAATCCATTTCAGAAAACACTTCCTACCGCGAGTTTCGCGCAGGCGTGAGAATATCGAAAGCAAAGTCTTGATAAAATATCAGATTAGATATAATCTAACTCTTTGATGGACGCCGAAGCGATTAAACGGTCCTTGGGAGGCAAGGGGTTGCGGTGCACTCCCCAGCGCTACGCCGTGATGGAATACTTGACGGGACACAACCGGCATCCCACGGCTGCGGAAATATTCGAGGCCGTGAATCGAGTGGATCCGCGCTCTTCAAGAGCCACGACTTATAACAATCTGCGGGACTTGGTGCAAGCGGGTTTGGTGCGTGAAGTGGCCGTCGAGGGCCGCGCCGCGCGATTCGATGCGAAAAGCATGCAGCATCACCACTTCATCTGCGACCGCTGCGGCAATGTTGAGGACATTGAGTGGTACGACGTGCCCAAGCCTGGGTCGGGCTCTCTCGGTAAGCGGATTCTCCGCGAATGCGAACTCATTTTCCGGGGGCTCTGCACCAAGTGCGCTCCGCGGCGCGCTTCCCGTTGAGAGTCGTAAGCGCGTGGATACCAGATGATTGGGGCGCGGCGGCAAGGGCGCGAATGCTGAACATAGGTTCAGAGTGTGTCGCAGTTTTTCGACTAAATCATTTTTGAGTAAGTTATTTTCGACTAAATTATCAAGGAACAGGAGCAATACATGTCAACCGAAGCCAAGTGCCCGTTCACGGGCGCAACCCACGCACCCACGAATCGTGACTGGTGGCCGAACCAGCTGGACCTTCATGTTCTCCACCAGCACTCTTCCCTGTCCAATCCGATGGGCGAGGCGTTCGACTACGCCAGGGAATTCAAGAGTCTCGACCTGAATGCAGTGATCAAGGATCTTCATGCCGTGATGACGGACTCGCAGGATTGGTGGCCAGCCGACTTCGGCCACTACGGGCCACTGTTCATTCGGATGGCATGGCACAGCGCAGGCACCTACCGCATTGGCGACGGCCGCGGCGGCGCCGGAGCAGGCCAGCAGCGCTTCGCGCCGCTCAATAGCTGGCCGGACAACGTGAACCTCGACAAGGCACGTCGGCTACTGTGGCCGATCAAGCAGAAATACGGCCGGAAAATCTCCTGGGCCGACCTCATGATTCTCGCAGGCAATGTCGCCCTCGAGTCGATGGGCTTCAAGACCTTCGGTTTCGGCGGCGGACGCGAGGACGTCTGGGAGCCTGAAGAGGACATCTTCTGGGGTTCCGAAGGCAAGTGGCTGGCGGACGAGCGCTACAGCGGCGATCGTGATCTTCAGAATCCGCTCGCTGCCGTGCAAATGGGCCTGATCTATGTGAATCCGGAAGGGCCGAATGGAAAGCCGGATCCGCTGGCGGCGGCCAAGGATATTCGCGAAACCTTCCGCCGCATGGCAATGAACGACGAAGAAACGGTCGCGCTGATTGCCGGTGGTCATACCTTCGGCAAAACCCACGGCGCTGGCGATGCGAAACTGGTGGGCGCAGAACCGGAGGCGGCCAGCATTGAGGAGCAGGGCCTGGGCTGGAAAAGCAAATTTGGCACGGGCAAAGGCGGTGACTCGATCGGCAGCGGCCTGGAAGTTATTTGGACCACCACGCCAACGAAGTGGAGCAACAACTTCTTCGCCAACCTGTTCAGCTACGAATGGGAACTGACGAAAAGTCCAGCCGGCGCGCATCAGTGGACGCCGAAAAATGGCGCGGGCAACGGTAAAGTGCCGGATGCGCACGATGCCTCAAAGCGTCACTCGCCATCCATGCTGACCACCGACCTCGCTTTGCGGCTCGACCCTGCTTACGAAAAGATTTCGCGGCGCTTCTACGAGCATCCGGATCAGTTCGCCGACGCGTTTGCGCGGGCGTGGTTCAAGCTGACGCACCGTGACATGGGTCCGATCGTGCGTTATCTCGGACCGCTCGTTCCGAAGGAGCCGCTGCCCTGGCAAGACCCGATCCCCGCTGTGAATCATGCGCTGATCGGGGAGCAGGACATTGCCGCTCTGAAGGCAAAAATCCTCGCGTCTGGCCTGTCTGTTTCTCAGTTGGTCTCGACGGCCTGGGCGTCGGCGTCGACATTCCGCGGTTCTGATAAGCGCGGTGGAGCAAACGGCGCGCGCATTCGCCTCGCGCCGCAAAAGGACTGGGAAGTCAACCAGCCGGCTGAACTCGCGAAGGTGCTGCAGAAACTCGAAGCGATCCAAAAAGAGTTCAACGCTTCGCAGTCGGGCGGGAAGAAGGTCTCGCTGGCCGACCTGATCGTTCTCGGCGGCGATTTGGCGATCGAGAAAGCCGCGAAGGCGGCCGGGGTCGACGTGAAAGTCCCCTTCACGCCGGGGCGCATGGACGCGTCGCAAGAACACACTGACGTCGAGTCCTTCGAGCCGCTCGAACCGACCGCTGATGGATTCCGCAACTATGTTGACGGGAAACAGCGCCTGTCGGCTGAGGAGATGTTGGTGGATCGGGCGCAATTGCTGAGGCTGACAGCGCCTGAGATGACGGTTCTGGTCGGGGGCCTACGCGTCCTTGGCGCGAATACCGGGAAGTCCCCGCACGGCGTCTTCACCAAGCGGCCCGAGACGCTAACCAACGACTTCTTCGTCAACCTGCTCGACATGGGCACGCAATGGCAGCCGTCGAATGGCTCTGAAGGCGTGTACCAGGGGCGCGATCGGAAGACCAACCAGGTCAAGTGGACTGGCACCCGTGTCGACCTGATTTTCGGTTCGCACTCTCAGCTGCGTGCCCTCGCGGAAGTCTATGCGTGCTCGGACTCCAAGGAGAAGTTCGTGAAGGATTTTGTGGCGGCGTGGACCAAGGTGATGGACCACGATCGCTTCGACCTCGCATGAGCTAAGCGGAAATAGAGCCGTCAACCCTCGTTTTCGTTGTTTGGATCGGCGAAAACGGGGGTTTCGCTTTTCTTGGCTCGTGCCACTGGATTGCTCCCCTTTTGATTAACCGTTCGCCTAAGCCTCTATCCGAGAGCAGATCAGAAACCTGGCGGAGCACGAACGCACTGGGTCCGCGTGGCTTCTCCTTGCGCGCCGAATAAAATTATTGCCAGAGTTTGTATATGCCTTGACACGTATATGCCGTATATAGTATATACAGAGAATGGGACCTGCCTTCGAAATCATTGCGGAGCCAAACCGTCGCGCGATATTGAGCCTCCTGGCCTCGTCCCAACAGTCGGTGGGAGAGATCGAGCATCAGCTTCGTATGTCGCAGCCGGCCGTGTCGAAGCACCTGCGAGTGCTGCGCGACGCTGGTTTCGTAGAATCCACGGTGGACGCACAGCGCCGTCTCTACCGGCTGAAACCTGGACCGCTTCAAGAGATGGATGCGTGGCTGGCTCAGTTCCGCCGGTTCTGGTCCGCTCATGTGGATGCCCTCGAACGCCACCTTGATCGTATAGATCACGATCGCACGGATCACGACCGCATGGCTCAGAAACCACCAAAGAAGAAGACTAAGGCGAAGACGACGCGGCCGAAACCGCGAACGTGACAAAGGAGAAACGAATGAAAATCAAATTGACCAGCGTATACGTGGACAACCAGGACAATGCCCTGCGCTTCTATACGGAAGTACTGGGCTTTGCGAAAAAGGCCGATTTCAGCCAGGGTCCATTTCGCTGGCTGACCGTGGCCTCGCCCGATGAACCGGACGGCACTGAACTGCAGCTCGCACTGAACAGCAATCCCGCGGCCAAAGCATATCAGCAGTCGATGTTTCAACAGCGCCAGCCCGCCGCCATGTTTTTCACCGACGACGTCAAGGGCGACTATGAGCGGATCAAGTCTCGCGGCGCCGAGTTCAGCATGCCGCCGACCGACGTGACCGGCTCGACCATTGCGATGCTGAACGACACCTGTGGCAACCTCATTCAGCTGACGCAGCTGAAGCGTTGGTAGGGCTAGAATCAGTCTGGACTGTGATAGCTATTGCCGTTGGGCTCGCGACGGTTATCCGTCTGCAAGGTTGTTTCCTGTAGAGATAAGGGCGGGTTATGGCGTACTCGAGTCGCGCGGTTCCGGTGACAAAAAAGTTAACCCGGCGGCAAGGAGCAAAGCGAAAATGAATGTCCAAGTCCAGCCTGTTTTGTGGTAGCCGAGGGTCCAAGCATTAACATAATTGATAACGACATTCAATGGCACACATAGTACGAACAAAAGCACAAAACGGTACAGCTTGTTCTGCGGCACGCTTGGCTCGGTTCGGCCAAGGATGAGGGCCATTGCCGCCATGACCGCGCACATGATCGCGCACCTAGCGACGATTTTAGCGACAATTGCAAAGATCTGCAGCATGATTTCTGGCCTACATTAGACTGTGCGGCATTTAGCGTCTAGATTACTTTCGCTCAGTCGAGGACCCCGAAAAGGAAGATAAGGAAAAGAAGATGCTCGATCGCGATCAGTACACTCCGGGTCCGGCCAACATCGCGCGGATACAAAAGGACCGGGGACAAAACAACGAAGAGAAATGGACGCTCGTTCTCGTCAAAGACCTGCGCCACTCGCCGGAAAAAGTCTGGCAAGCGCTTATCGACCCGGCGCATCTGCGCGAGTGGGCTCCCTTCGACGCTGATGGGAGCCTGGGCACGGCCGGAACCACGGTGAAGCTCACCACGGTGGGAGCGCCCGCGCTGCGCGTTACCGAAACAAAAGTGACGCGAGCCGACGCTCCCGAGGTGCTTGAGTACAAGTGGGGTGACTTCAATATGCGGTGGAAACTCGAAGCCTTTGGTGGCGGCACGCGCCTGACGCTGTGGACCAACATCGGTCACCGCTTCATCGCCATGGGTGCTGCCGGGTGGCACATTTGTTTCGATGTTCTGGATCACCTGCTGAGCGGAACTCCCATTGGGCGCCTAGTCGGCCCCGACGCCATGAAGTTCGACGGCTGGCAGCGTTTGCACGCGGAGTACGCCAAGCAGTTCGGTATAGAAATGCCAAACTGGCCGCCTCGGGCGGCTCAAGAGTCGTGAATCGAGGTGGATTATGAGTCAAGGGATCACGCGTACGATTTTTCGCTGGATTCACATCGTCTTTGCCATTCCGATACTCGGTTATATTTACAGTCCGTTTGACAAACTTCCGAGCTACGCCTTCAAGACCCGGTTTGTTTTCGTTCCAGCGATGGTCCTTTCGGGACTGTGGATGTGGAAAGGCCATGTAGTGCGACGACTAATTTGGAAAAGCCGGGCCGGGCAGGGTGCCCCGGTTTCCGCGTCGCGGCGCAGCGCTAACCTGGTATAAGATCACTTTCTTTGGAGCGTCAATCGATGAACAGAATGAACCCCAAGGTCGATGGGCTTTTGAAAAAAGCCGAAAAGTGGCAGGAAGAATTTGAAACATTGCGAGAGATCGTTCTTGACTCTCCGCTGACCGAGGACGTGAAGTGGGGCCAGGCGTGTTACACGTCTGATGGAAGAAACGTAGTTTTAATCCACGCATTCAAAGAATACTGTGCGCTTCTGTTCTTCAAAGGCGCTTTGTTGAAAGATCCCAAGGCGATTCTCATCCAGCAAACCGAGAATGTGCAGTCGGCGCGCCAGATTCGCTTCACCAGTGTTCGAGAAATCGTTGCGATGAAACCCATCTTGAAAGCCTATATCCAGGAAGCTATTGAAGTAGAAGATGCCGGCTTGAAGGTGAAGCTCAAGAAAACTTCTGACTTCAAAGTTCCGGAAGAGTTTCAAAAGAAATTGGATGAAAGGCCGGCATTGAAAAAAGCTTTTGCTGCACTGACCCCGGGACGGCAAAGGGGATACCTTTTTTATTTTTCTGCCGCCAAGCAATCCAAAACGCGGGAGGCGAGGATTGAAAAATGTATGCCGCAAATTCTCCAGGGCAAGGGATTGGATGATTAGTGAGGCCGCTATCACAGAACCCGGTTGCACCCTGATCTTGCGATCCCCGCTTCGTGCTGTTTTCCATTTCGAAGGCTGCACATATTATGGTGCAGGATTCTCTCAAAACAAAACGCCCTCCCCCGTCAGTCTGTCCCTAGGTTTCCGTCCTCCAATTTAGGCCCTCGGTGGAGGGTCTCCTTCGAACGTCTCGTGGGTTAGAACGCATTTCCAGCCCCCGTCTTTCCAGAGCCATACGTCGGTTTGGCGCTCCATCACATTGAAGGGTTTGCCACCAAACATGCCTGCGGTGTGGAGCTTTGTCGTCACCAGGGCGACATTTCCGTAGAGGCGCACTCTGGGTTCCGATGCCTCAAATGTTTTACGCGTCAAGTAACCCGACTTTATTCCGTCGGGAAAGATCGACTTCCCTTCGCCGACGCCGCCTCTAGCAGAAATAACCGCCCAATCATCTGACAGGCAGCGGGCAATGCCATCGGCATCGTTATCTCGCATCGCTCGTGTGAGTTCGTCTTCCGCCGCCATCGCGCTTTCTGTGGTCGGGCCCGCCACAGGCTTCGCGCCCCCAGCAGCTTTAGGCATCGCTATTGGTGCGATGAGCAAACTCACGGCGATCATTGTGAGAATGCAATTCATACTGCGCATAGTCTTTCGTTTAGTGCCTTCCTGAAGTTCGACTTGAGTTGCCGCACTGCTTGACCGCGCGCCGACAAGAGTCGCCCTTACCCATCTAGTAAGCTTCATGTTCGGATCCTTTCCCAAGGCCTCGCAAAGTTTCGACCAGGGCTCCGTTAGTGCTTGTGGGAATCGCCCGAGGAGCTATCCTCGGGCGGCTTTTTCGCGAATACGACCATCAATGTTTCCGGCCCGTCTCCCGTCACATAAGGCACCATTGTTGGCGATATCGATCCATATCCTGCGTCTTTTGCGGTTTTATCGGGCGCATAGAACATCACATGTGGGGGCACCCTGCCCCACTGCTGGGTGCCGGAACTGTAGAAATAGTTTTCGTTTGACATCATGTAAAGGAAGCCCGGTCCGGGCGCTTTGTAGCGGCCATCCTTATATCCCTTCGCGATGTCTTCCTTGATCTCTGTCTCCGACTTGCCCTGTGCCCGCAGTTCTTCTCTACGCATGGTAGTAACCATAATCGTTCGGCTGCCCATGGCGTCGAAGCACGCTGGGGCTGCCGAAACCTGCGTTGTTTCACTGAATGACCGCCAAATGAAACAACTAATGCCGTTAGTGCCTTCGCGAGCTTTCTCGTAGCCTTTGTGGCCCAAAATATAAATCGTGGCTTTACTCGATACCTCGGCTGGGGCCGCGCTCAAGGCCAGTTCGATCTGCCGCTCGCGCGGTGTGGAGGCGGTTACCGTGGGATCCTGAGGCGTGTCTTGAGCCGCAGCACCGCTGAATAGGACAGCGACTGACAGGAGGCCAGCAAAAGTTCCCTTCATCCAGGTCATAAGATTCGTTCCTTCCTCGTAGCCAAGCGATAAACCGCGTTCGCAAGTCCACCCAACGTTGGAAGGTATATTCGATCAGCGCCAACGATCTCAATTCACAAGGGCTAGCTTCTGCATCCACAGTTAGTATCCGATCAGGAGACACGCAGGAGACATCTGGAGACCGTAATCTCCAGTCTGAATCTGACAAACCAATTCGCCCCTACAGCGTCGATTAGGAGAGGCGACCAAAGATGCTAGACTTTCCTACGAACGGGACGGCCACGGTGAATAACGGGAACCGGACAATACGCTTTGGGGCGTTTGAAGCCGATCTCCCCTCCGGAGAAGTTCGCAAGTCGGGAAGCCGCATCAAATTGCAGGACCAACCTTTCAAAGTACTGCAAATTCTGCTGGAGCACCCGGGAGACTTGGTCACTCGCGAGGAACTACAGTCCCGTATCTGGCCGGAAGACAGTTTTGGAGACTTCGACCACGCAGTGAATGTCGCGGTCGGGAAACTCCGCGCTGCTCTGGGCGATTCAGCCGAAAATCCCTCCTTCATTGAGACGGTGCCGCGTCGTGGTTACCGCTTTGTGGCCAGGTTGGACGAAGGTGCGACCGATACGCATCCGCCCACGATCAAAGGCGTTGGGCTCAGCAGAGTGGTATTGAACCGCACGCTCCTGGCACTTCTCGTACTCGTGATCTTCGGGATCCTCGTCGGCTCCGGCGTTTTCCTTGGCCACCGAACAGCCAAATGGCAGCCGCCAGATTTTCAGCGGCTGACTGTTAGTCGCGGCACAGTACACTCAGCCAGGTTTGCGCCTGACGGTAGCGTGATTTACGCCGCCTCCTGGGACGGGGGGCCAACTGAAATATTTTCCACTGACCCGAAAATCCCCGGAGCGCGAAGCCTCGGATTACCTGCAACTCAGCTGCTGGCGGTTTCCCCTTCGGGTGAAATGGCGGTACTGCAGCTGGTCGATAATCGTTTCTTGTTCGCAGGCCGGGGAACTCTTGGCCAAGTCCCACTAGCGGGCGGATCTCCTCGCCAGCTCGCTGAGAATATCGACTGGGCTGATTGGTCTCCAGACGGGGCGACGCTGGCGGCCGTCCGCAATGTAAATGGCAAACAGCGCCTTGAATTTCCACTCGGCCATGTTCTATATGAAACCGCGGGCTGGATCGGCCATCCGCGGATTTCGCCCAAAGGGGATCACGTCGCATTCCTCGACCACCCGCTCTATCCCGACGACAAGGGAGTCGTCTCGACTGTCGATCTTGAGGGGCACAAGAGGGTTGTCTCTGCAGCTTGGGTAACTGTCGAAGGGTTGGCCTGGTCTGCGGATGGCACCGAGATATGGTTCTCGGCCGCCCAAGCGGGAACCGAACGCCAAATTTATGCCGTGGATTTATCAGGTAACCAGCGTCTGATTTTCCGTACACCCGGAGGGGTCACGCTGCAGGACATCGCCTCCGACGGCAGGGTGCTTGTAACCCGCGATGAACAACGCATCGGAATGATGGCTCTCGCACCGGGAGCAACCAAAGAGCGGGAGGTCTCGTGGCGGGACTGGTCTGTCCCGACTGATATCTCGGGGGACGGCAACACTGTGCTGTTCGACGAACAAGGAGTCGAGTCTGGACCGACCTACACCGTCGCGGTACGGGACATGCGCGGATCACCCCCCATTCCACTTGGCCAGGGAATGGCGGGGCATTTGTCTCCCGACGGAAAATGGGCGTCCACGATTGTTTCCGATGCGCACCTTCTGCTGTTGCCGACTGGAGCAGGCACGGCTAAACAAATGGACGCAAGCGACATTCAGCAGTACTGGCACGGGCCTAGCTGGATGCCGGATAGCAAACAAATCGTTTTTTCCGCAAACCGGCTCGGGCATGCCGTTCAGTGTTTTGCTCAGGACATAGACGGTGGCAAACCACGTCCTGTGACTCCTGAGGGAGTTACTTTCTGCCTGATTTCATCGGACGGCAAATTGATTGCCGGCAACGGTCTTGCCGGTGGTGGAGGCTGGTTGTATCCCGTAGAACGCGGACAGCCACGCCCTATTCCAGGCTTGCAGGCGGGCGAAAGTTTCGCATGGACCTCAGATCCGCGCTGGTTGTACGTTTATCAGTGGAGTCAAGCACCAGCCAAGGTCTATCGCTTGAATGTTCTGACCGGACAAAGGCAGTTTTTCAGAGAAATGAGTCCGCCGGACGTGGCGGGACTTCATGACATCTCTCATATTCACTTCAGCGCTGACGGTCGAGCCTACGTTTACAGTTATACTCGCGTGCTTTCCGAGCTCTACCTGGTCAAGGGGCTCAAATAGGATTAATTCTTGAATCACACCCCAGAGAGAACTGCAGGGCTGCACACACTTCATTCATCCGCGCGGCACTAAGCTGGGCAACGCGTCTTCCTAACCGCTGCTGAGATACGGTCACCGCGTTGTGCAGGTTTACCGCGCACGGGGACTTCATGCCGTCCTCTTCATTCAGAACGACCTCCGAGGGCACGCCGCGAATCGTGGAAGTAACAGGCGCAACCGTGACTGTGGATAGATACGCGATGGCGCTGTTGCGGGTGAGAACAAGGGCCGGTCGTTTTTTGTCGGGCATGGCAAACTGGTAGAGCCGAACTTCACCTCGCGCTATTGTTCCTCTGGCTAGTCTTGCGGCCACGTGGCCTCCGACTCCCAACTTCGGGCTTCCGCGTCGGCTTGCGGTTGACGCGAGTAGCCGTCGCGGTCGTGTTCTTCACTGGCTCGCAATGCTAAACGGCGGAGATGTTCCCGCAGGGCTTCACGCACCAGAGCGGAGCGGTTTTGCCTGGTGCGCTTCGCGGCTTGGTCGGCGGCGTGTAACAGCTTTTTATCCAGCACGATTTGAACGATTTCCATATGTGGAACTCATTCAACAGTATACTCCACACTGAAGATATTCCAAAACAGGGCGCTGGCCCACCTTTACGTTCGTCGTAAAGTCGGAACGATGAGGTCGAAGTTGCTTGACTGGCGTGAGGAAAAGCAGGTTTCTCGACTTCGCAGGATCATCCGCATTCGCGGACGATCCCCCTGTGCTCGAAATGACAAGGGGAAATTGGTCGCCCGGACGTCCCCGAGCGAAATGGGGGACGATACGTCAGCGGTTAAAGTCAAAATCCCCACCCCAACGTCGCAAAGCCAGAGTGAGACTGGGATTGGACTACCTCTGCGACGTTAGGATGTGCACCGGTCGCGATTGTTCGTCGCAGGGATAGGGGTTCCTCGCTTCGCTCGGAATGCCAACCTCGGAGAAAATCTCGGGACAGACGAACGCTCGTGTGGCCGCTGGATCGCGCGACGGGGCTGTCCAGTGGCTCGGCCTTCCGGAAACCTATTACATACCGACCAGTATGCATGTTCCAATTGTCGGAGTCAAACTCGCATATGAAATCGCGAAGGCCGGCTCGGCAGCGTCTATTGAATTGCGTAGAGAGTCGAACGATTCGTGACAGAAATGCGCGGCGGATGGTCCCCGGCGGCGGGCGATTTCGTATCCGCTGTTGCAGTGTTTCGTCCCTCGCCACTCCGTGATTCGTCACAAAGAACATCGATCCCAAGTTTTTCGGGTGACTGCGTGCTCGAACTAACGGTCATAGCGCCGAGTTGTGCCTGACGTAAATCGCCAGTCATCCCGGCAGAACGACTCTACCGGAGGAGGGGGAGACATGAGCGCACTAAGACAGCTGAATTTCTGGATAACAGGATTCGGGGCTTGGCAACAGTAATGTCTTCCGTTTCCAAGGTAATAACAGAACAACTAAACGCTAGCCACGGTTCCTAAAAGGGGCTCCAGCATGACCATTCACTTCAAATCAACACAGGAGGAATTATGAATCGACTGCAACTTTGGAAGGTAGCAGGTGTCGTACTTCTTGCATGTGGTTTAGCAAGCGCTCAACACATCACCTCATTTAGTGCTCCGGGCGCGGGCACAGGAGCTGGCCAGGGCACCGGGGGGTTCGGCATCAACCCGCAGGGGACTGTCGTGGGATCCTTCCTTGACGATGGCAACGTGTTTCACGGCTACCAGTGCGTTTCGGGCTGTGGCTCGCTCAGCACCTTCACCACATTCAATGCTCCGGGCGCGGGCACAGCCGCGAACCAGGGCACTATCACTTTCAGCATCAACCTGTTCGGAGTGACTACGGGGTACTACATTGACGCAAGCAACGTGGCTCACGGCTTCGTGACCGCTGCTCCGTTCACGAACTTCGTCACTTTGACCGATCCCGATGCCGGGGAAGGCCCCGGGCAAGGCACTTTCGCGGGCAACGTCAACCTGAGAGGAGAGATCGCCGGATCCTACATTGATGCAAGCGGTGTATCTCACGGCTTCGTCACCGCTCCGCCTTACCGCACCTTCACCTCATTCGATCCTGAGGGCTCCGTATCCACGATTATGCCAGTGGCAAGCGGCCTCAACCTCGAGGGAGCGGTCGACGGAGCATACCTTGACGCGAGCGGCGCGTTTCACGGCTTCGTGCGCGCTGGGGACGGCACCATTACCGAATTCAACGTCAAGGGCGCAGGCACGGGCTCCGGCCAGGGCACCTCAGCTTCAAGCATCAACGACTTGGGGCAGGTCACGGCAAACTACATTGATTCGAACGGCGTGAATCACGGCTTCTTGCGCGGTCCGTTCGGCGAAATCACCACCTTCAACGTCAAGGCCGCAGGCACAGGCGCGGGCCAAGGCACCGTACCCGAGGGCATCGACTTTTGGGGAGGGATCACAGGACAATACGTCGACTCGAGCAACGCGAATCACGGCTTCGTTCGCCATCCGTGGGGCGCCATCACCACCTTCGACGCTCCGGGTGCGGGGACGGCCTCTGGCCAAGGCACCCTTCCTGCGACCCCCAACCTGTTTGGAGTGATCACCGGACAGTATATTGACGCGAACAACGTGCATTTCGGCTTCCTGCGGTACCCATAGGCCCGCTTTGGGGGGCTGGCCCACCCTTACGTTGCTCGTAAAGGCGGGAACGATGAGGTCTGCGGTCACGGGTGGAAAATCGGGACGCAGGCCGCATTAGTCCTCGCCCTTGCAAAACTCGCAACGGTGGGCCAGTCACGGTCACAAGCAAAGAGGGGAAGGTCAAAATCCCCATCCGAACGTCGCCGAACAAGAGTGAGGATTGGATCGGAGTGGTTCCGCGACTTTCGGATGGGGCGCACTACTATTTGCAATCGACCTTGTTGTCCTGCGCAGCAGCGATCTGCCACTTGCCATTTCGCTTCAACCAAGTATCGGTCCAGACCTGGCACTGCTTCGCGTCTGGATTGGTTTTGTCTTTGCCGATGGCGTGCTCGCTGCCGTAGACGATTGCCACGTCTTCACCGAAGAAGCGCACCTTGGCATCGTCGAGTGCGCAGCCGTGCGCCGAGTGTGGGCCTTTTTCATTTCGCAGCTCATCCGCTTTGCTGTAGCGCTCGCCGGTAGTGCTGGTGCCCTGGAAATCATCGGCCAACAACTCAGAGACAACCCCATTATTCGTGCAAGGGCGTTCGGCCCATTTTCGCTCCATCTCGATCATGAACTGCGCGGTTTTGTCGTCGGCTGTGGCCCAATGGCTTTGCTGTGCATAATTGCTGGGCGCGAGCCTGTCCGCATCGTGTAGTGCCATCACGGCAAACTTCCAGCCGCTATCCCCTTTATGCAGCAGGTAGGTGAGGCCCACTCGCTCCATCTCTTGACCGCCCGTCTTGTAGCGGATGGCCACGCCCATCGCCAATGCCGATGTGGCGCCGAGAAGCCGGAGTTGTTGCAGGTTGAATTCACTCCGGTGATACTCCCGCTGCCGAAGGGTTTCCATGACCGGGCCGAAGATGGGAACCACCGCCTCGGCGGTCGGAAGCGCGATCACTCCGGACGGTCCGATGAGCAGAGCGGGATGGTGAAAATAGCGGAGAATGGCCTGGATCGTTAGTGTACTGAAGGCTTTGTAGTAGTCAGTCAGTACCTGGTTCACAGCGTCTTCATTATTATTCACGGTTCTTAGTCATCGCTTTCGTAGGGATCTGCTCAGGAGAGGATGACAGAATTAGGGAGATCTGAACATCTCTAGTCGGGCCAAAGTCCGGATTGAGTGAACCACGGTTGTAAACCTCGATCGAGATGCGGCGCAATGCGTCCAACGGCCAACGTCAAAGTACCCACCCTAACGTCGCAGAACCAGAGTGAGATTGGGATTGGACTGCTTTTGCGACGTTAGGATGGGGCACCGGCAGAAGTGCTACGGCTTCGGTGTTAACGTGGCTATCTGTACGTCGAGAATAAGATTCTAGTATAGGTCTATGTTGCGCAAACTAGGCTTCGCAATTTCGTATTCCATTGCCATCGTTTACATTTTGTCGATTCTGTTGCCTTCTATTTACTGCCTCCGGCATGGATGCAGGGGGCCGGAGGGCGACGCTTTTATGCCCGCCTTCTTTCTTACTCCGTATGGCGCAATCGCTACGGCTTTCTCACTGTACAACGCCATACAGCAGATCAGAAAAAGACAATCATGGTCCTGGGTTTTCTGGCCTCTGGCAATTATTTTCGCGATTGTTCTGCTCGGCGCAACTGCTTTTATCGCACTCTTGATTTATCACCTTACATTTCATCGTTAAGAGCACATGCCGGGTGCTCCGGTCTTTTCCCACGGCTACAAGGACGTCGGGCAAGAGCCAGACAAAACCCAAGCTGAAGCCCCGGCGAAAATCCTCGCGGCAACTTTCGCAAACAAACGCGAGATTTAGCATAGGGCGCCCCGCAGCAAGCGGGCCGACTACCTTCGTCGCAGCTCCCGGGCCACATATGTCCCCCATAGGGGAAGAGCTTCGGCACCTGCCCGCTGGTCAAAGGCATCGCGAACTCACCTCAGAAGAACTTGCTCCTGAATGCTTCATGTCGCTGGTGGGCCGTATTCAACAGCGCGGTAAATTCTGGGTTATTTCGCAAACCGTCCAACAGCGGATCGGTTGTGAAATATGGATAGCAGAAGAATCCGCCTTCAATGCTGCGCCGCAAGACCCGAAGTGCGGAAGTCTTGTCGCCTAATACCGAGTAAGCTTGCGAAATCTTGTACATCCCTTCAGGATCACCGACTCCTCGTTCTCTAATCTTGTTTTCCACGCGCCCCAGGATTTCCAGCCCGTCGCTGTCCCGATGCGCAATCGAATCACTAAAAGCCTTTCCAACCTGCGCGTACAGGGAAGGATCGAGTTCGTAGGCACGATCGAAATCCTTGGCGGCCTGCTCCCAATTTTTCTGGTAATACTCTCCGAAACCGCGATAAAACAAAATGAGGGAGTCGTTCTGATCGGGCAGGCTACGAAGAAATTTGTCGTAGTCGCCGAGGTAGAGGTAGGTGTTAAGGACTGAGCCGTTGGCTTTGACCAGAGGATCGAGTTGGCGTGCGATTTCACACTCCGCGACCGACTCGTTCAGCATGCCCGCGAAGCGGTAAGCATATCCCAACTCCCAATGCACTCCTGCCTGGTTGGGATACATTTTGAGCGCATCCCGCAGCAAGGGCACCGCTTGCTCAACTTTGCCGGTGTCGACGAGCAGGTTTGCCAGGAAAATATGCGCGTCCAATTGTGACGGCTGTAGCGCGAGCGCGCGCTCATAAGCGGCTTGCGCACGACCGTACTGCTCGCGACCACCAAACTCGAAAGCGGCATCGGAGGTATAAGACGCTCCAAGATAAGCCCAGGCAGGGGCATAATTCGGATCAATCCCGGTCGACTGCTCAAGCATCTTGATCGCCAGGGGAAAGTTGTGTCTGCTGTGAAGATCGACTCCACGCAGATAGTATTCGTAGGCGAGCGGATTGATAGGGGCGTCAGGCTTGATACTGTCCGCTTCGGATGGCGAAAGGTTCAACTGCAGTCCTTGAATGATCTGCTGGGCTACGTTGTCCTGGACTCGCAACAGTTTGTCGTACTTCAGATCGATCGTGCCTCGGCCCACAATTTTCTCGGTTTTGG
>Ga0207017_1057_pt1 | contig 18000 bp, 10 predicted proteins | sample Alteio_BWMinCont_51_FD_153472 | JGI IMG/M metagenome (GOLD analysis project Ga0207017, IMG submission 153472) | Enriched cells from forest soil in Barre Woods Harvard Forest LTER site, Petersham, Massachusetts, United States -... | ecosystem: Environmental > Terrestrial > Soil > Temperate forest >...
TGTGGATGTTGACGTCTCCGGTGATCAAAATGTGGTGACACTCGTAACCCTTCACGACCTCGGGGTTGTCGATGGTGAGGATGGCCTGAGTCTGGTCGACGACGATCACCCACTTCGAGCCCTTCACCAGACACTTGGTGGTGCAATCGACATAGCCCAAGGTGGAGGCCTTAGCGGCACAGACCGAGTCACTGACGTATCCCGCCACGGTTGCGCTCTTGGTCAGCCCGGAGGTGTTTTTGCCCGCGCCCGCCAAAGTCAATGCCGCCAGAACGAACCAGGAAAGAGCCACCGTCGTCGCCCATGTTTTTTTCATCGTAAACCTCGGTCTTAGCGGGTCGGGCCGTTAATAACGCTGCTGTAGATTAGCACGGCATTTCCCAACCGGAGAAGGTGTTTGAGGCTGCGGTCCGCTTGGGCCGCATTGGGATGAAGTTTTACGCATGGGGCCGAGAGTCCATTTGACGCCGTGCGCCGGAGGGCTATGATGGCAGGGCTAAAAAACTGCGAGGCGAACATGAGGAAGGCGCTGCAACATCGTGGTCCGATTTCGAGAATATCACGACGGGCGGCGAACGGGTTGGCGTTAGCGGTCGTGCTTGTGCCTTTTATCCTGAGCCAAGTTGTGCAAGCACAAACTTACACCATTCTCTACAGCTTCAACGACTCATCGGGTGGTCAGGCATTCCCTTGGGGACCTCTGGTCGAGGCAAACGGAACCCTCTATGGAACTACCTCCACTTCGGAAGTATTCAGCGTTAACGCCAGCAACGGTGTGGAAACCGTGCTGTATACGTTCAAGGGTGGGACGGACGGACTATACCCGTTCTCGGGAGTAATTCGAGATCTTGGTGGCAATCTCTACGGCACAACGTCGATGGGTGGCACTTCCAATAGAGGAACCATTTTTAAACTCGATAGCAGCAATACAGAAACGGTGCTGCACAGTTTCGGTAGCGGGGCAAGAAGCCCTTACGGAGGGCTGACTCTAGACGCAAATGGGAACCTCTACGGCACGACAACATATGGGGGAACCTTTCACGATGGGATTGTATTTAAGTTTGGCAAGAACGGTCGTTACACCGTTCTGTACAACTTTAAGGGAGGCACCGACGGCTTCTATCCGTTTTATGAAAACCTAATCTTAGATAAGACGGGAGATCTCTATGGCACGACGGTCTCAGGCGGCGGTACAACGACCTGCAACGGCCCGTGCGGAACCGTATTTAGGCTGAACATCAAGACCCATCTGGAAACTGTGCTGTACAGATTTACCGGGGGCACGGACGGGGCAAACCCCTACGCAGGTCTGATTCGAGACGCAAACGGAAACCTCTACGGCGCCACCCATAACGGTGGCGTGTCGCAAGGATGCGGCGGAGCCTCTTGCGGCACAGTATTCAAGTTGGACAAGGCCGGAAAAGAAACCGTGCTATACAGTTTCCAAGGGACAGATGGGGCATACCCTCAGGGCAGCCTGATCCTAGACGCCCAAGGGAATCTCTACGGCACGACCTTCAGAGGTGGTACTTATGGTTACGGCACCGTGTTCAAGCTGAACACGAATGGTGTTGAAACCGTCCTCCACAGCTTCAATGGCGACGACGGGGAATATCCCACTTCAAGTCTGGTTCAAGACGCGGCGGGGAATCTCTACGGCACCACGTCCGAAGGGGGCACAGCAGGATGTGGAGGGCCGCCCGAGGGCTGCGGCGTGATCTTCAAGATTACGCCTTGAATCCCATCATTCATTCGAGAGGAAGGATACGATGACCATGCTACGTCCGGTCAGAATCTCGGGAATGCGCCCGCGATCCGCAAGCATCCCGCGGAGGTGGGCTCTCACTGCCATCCTGACAATCTTCGCAACCCATTCCATGCAGGCGCAAACTCTTCGTCTCCTTCATGCCTTTGATGTCACCGATGGAGCGACTCCCGTAGCCTCTCTGATACGGGACTCCCTCGGCAACCTTTATGGCACAACCAACGCTGGCGGCACTTCGAACGATGGAACGGTGTTCAAGTTGTCGAGAGCCGGAATATTTACCGTGCTGCACAACTTCTCCGGGGCTGACGGAGTCGAACCTCAGCCATCTGTGTTTCGCGATCTCGCCGGAAACCTCTACGGCACTACGGCCTTCGGCGGCGCCGCTGGTTTTGGAACCGTGTACAAAATCGATACTTCCGGAACCGAGACTGTGCTGCACAGCTTCACTGGCGGCAGGGATGGCAAATATCCCCTCGGAAACCTGGTGCGGGATAAGAGCGGCAACTTCTACAGCACGACCTCCGCGTACCTGGCGGGAACTGGCGGTACCGTATTCAAACTGGGTCCCAAGGGCAAATTAACCACCCTCCATACCTTTGCCGGCACGGACGGGGTCGTTCCCACTGGGAATCTGGTGCGCGACTCCGCCGGCAACCTGTACGGAACCTGCAGCCTTGGTGGCATTGGCGGGGGTACTGTGTGGAAATTGGATACAGCTGGCACTCTGACCGTCCTCCATTCTTTCGATGGGACGGATGGGAATGACCCCAGCGGAGGTTTAATTGCCGACTCCGCAGGAAATCTTTACGGTACCGCTGTCGACGGCGGCAGTGACAATGGTGGAACCGTCTTCCGGGTGCCGGAAACCGGTAGCTCGTTCGCTCTGCTGTTTAACTTCGACTACGGAGCCGCCGGAGGCCTCGCCTTTGGTACCCTGGCTCGTGACCCGGCGGGAAACCTCTACGGATCTACGATTACCGGTGGAGGGGGCTGCCTCCATCTGCAGGGTTGCGGAGCCATCTGGAAACTGGACACCAACAACCAGATAACCGTGCTCACCAACTTCGGACAAGGCAACCGAGGGAGGACACCCTATGGAGGCGTGATCCTGGATAAAGCCGGCAACCTTTACGGAACCGCCAGCGCCGGCGGGCGCTCCGGCTGTCCCCAATGCGGAACCGTGTTCAAGATTACCCCTTGAGTCGGCCACTCGCTGGAGGCGCCGTGGCCTTTTCCGCTTGAATGTCTCGCCTCCCACTCTTTCCGCAGACAGCGCGGAAAGAGTGGGGCACCCTTGAGTTCGGTGGACGAGCAGAAGGACAGGCCGGGAACTGCCTTACGATCGAGCACACATAAAAAAGCCCTCGCTTTCGGCGAGGGCTTTGCTAATGCCGGCCGGTGGTTACTTCTTGGGGCCGTGCTTGTCTTTGTGGATCTGGTGAGAGAGTTGGGTCTGCTGCTTGTTAATCTGAGCGCGCTGGGCGGAAGTTAACTGGCCCCCGTTCGCAGCTTTGTCGGTGCGAATTTCTTTGTTGATGTTGGCTTCCTGACCCTCCAGATGGCTGGCCTGGCCTGCGGTTAGCTGGCCGCTGTTCACGCCCTGGGCGATGCGGGCCTGCTGATGCTGGGCGCGTCCGCCCACTTCGCTCTCGTATCCCTGGTTACCCTGGACTGCGCTGTTGTGCTTGTCCTGGTAAATCTGGTTGGAAAGATGGTTCTGCTGCTGGTTCAGAGCGGCCTTATCGGCAGCGGTCAGATGGCCGTTATCCTCCTGGCGCATGTCGCGCTCTTCCTGATTCAGTTGAGATTCTTTCTTCTCCAAGTTGCTGGCTTCGCCCGCAGTCAACTGGCCACTGGAAATGCCTTGCGAGATGCGATCCTGCTGGTTCTCGGCGCGCTGACCGACGGTGGGTCTGGGCGTGGCGCTGCTCGGCGTGGTGGCACCGCTCGGGGTCGCGGTATTGCTGGGCGTGGCCGTCGACGCGGGCGGAGTTGAGGGGTTCGCATTCTGCGCGATTACAGGCAGTGAAAGAACAGCCAAGGCGGCACTGCACAATGTAGCTTTCAGCAGGTTATTCATAGGTTCACTTTCTCCTCGGGGAACGTTTTAACTGATGGTTCAGACTTTCAAGATTTCTAGCAGCTCTGTCGCTGCCAGGTATTTGAACACGGAGTCGTAAGGAATGTTGCCCTTATTTTGGGGCGGGATCAAGGCAAATTACTGCCCGCCACGGATTACCGGAGGACATGTCCGGTTTCCTATTACGGTTCAGTCCCTTACAAGAGTGGGCCAGGCTTTTAAGAACTGGCCTTTGCGATTCGCGGGGAGCCGATAGGGTTCGCGGCTCGTTTTAGTCATCATCGGGATCAGTCGGCGCCCTTTTTTCGTTGAGGAAATAGGAAGCGGAGAACTTGGCCTTGACGGGTTTGAATGTTAGCGGGGTCTGGGTGAAGTTGAAACAATCGGAGAGGTCGCCGGGGGGAGTGGGTCCGGCAAACTGGTCCGCATAGGTTTGGGTAGCAGAGGGCGCAATCTTGCCTAAGCCGAAAGTGTTCTCGATGAATTTGAGGATGCTGCCAAACTCATAGAAGGTGTGATTGATGTTGTTACCAGTCCCGGCGTTTTTTAGGTTGGAGTAGGGTGAAACCACGATCATGGGCACGCGGAAACCGATTTCGTAGTGGTTGAGCATCAAGGGGGGCGTAACGTGATCGTACCATCCGCCCCAGTCGTCCCAGGTAATGATAATGGCCGTATTCGCCCAGTAGGGACTGTTGCCAATGGCGTTGACGACCTGAGCGACCCAGGAGGGGCCGGAGCCGTCGTTGGTGACCGGGTGATCGGACGCGCGTCCAGAGGGAATCACCCAACTCACAGTTGGGAGCTGGTTGTTCATGATATCGGTGAGAACGGGGGCAGGATTCTGGGTCGAGGCCAGGACGACATTGTTGACCCAATCCGCAGCCGTGCATGCGGTCGAGTGCGCAGGACCACACATGTGGGAAATGGCGTTGGGCGCGGTCCAGATCGATCCTGCCGAGGGCGCGTAATATTTCCAGCTGATCCCCTTGGCGTTGAGCAGGTCGGTTATCGTGGGGCGGTCGAAGCAGGGATAAACCCGGGTCTCGATACCGGTCGAGGGATCAATGACGGGTACGGTTTCGTCGACGGGGGCGGTACAGCCGGTGTCCGTTGCCGAGATGCCGGTGGTGATTCCATTGGGATTTTCCGCGAGAAACAAATTGTCACCCATCATTCCCGGGGGAGCTACCGCCGAACTTCCGGAGATGAGGTATTGATGGGCGGGGAAGCTCGGGCCTTGATTGCTCTGAAACATGTTGTCGGCGAAGGTGTAAGTTTCGGCGAGTTGGAAGTAAGGCGCGACATCACTCTGCCGCACATAGGCATAGGAATAGTTTCCCTGGCCGTTCAGGCAAGAGATGTCTCCCTTTTTCTCGCAGAACGACTTGATCTTATAAGCGCCGTCCATTTGGCATTGATTGGTTGTAGGGTTTAAGTCGCACATGTCCACAAAGGCGGGCTCATGAGAGTGATCTGGATTATAGGTATTACAACTTCCGGGAGTACAACCCAGCGGAACCGGGGTGAGCGGGATGTGAACGCCCGGTTGGGCTACACTGATCCCGTAGTTTTTAATATTCGCTCCTGCCTTAATCAGGACCGGATCCTGAAAGAGGTTGTCAGGGCTTCGGTTCTCCTGGAAGATCACAACCACGTGCTGAATTGACGAGGATGGCGGCGGCGGAGTCTGCGATTTCTGGCTACTGCTTCCTCCGCAACCGTTCAGGCTGACGAGAACGCCTGCCGCGAAGAGAAGCAAGCCCCAGACCAAGAGGACCTTCGATCGAACCATCCGTAGTCTCCTAACCAATTTGATCAGTCTTCAACATTAACTATAGAACCCGACTCCCATGTTTTTTACTCGATACCTTGAAGAAATCTTTTGTGGCAGCAGAACCTGGGGATCTTCGGCGGCAAACCCTGAGGTTTACGGGTCAACACTTGGGTGTGCAAATTGGACGTTATGGACACCCGAAGACGCCCAACCACTCTTCAGAATAGCAAGAAAGGCAGCCTGGTGGGTTCAGTGCTGACGCGGAGGTGGTGGACCAGTTTCAAACTGGTCCACCAGCGACGCGGGCTGTCCCGGGGTAAAACCGTAAGAATGCCCGAATTTAACTAGTTCGACCCGGCCTGGGAAAGGATTCGAACCTTACCGGCGTTCACTTCCACAAAACAAAAGCGACACGCGGTCGCCGGACCGGTGTCGCCAAGGTAAACGCTACGCTCGGGGGAGCGGAAATCCAGTTGTGGTGACGCAGCTTGTAGAACTCGTCTCTTACTTCGCCGTTTCCTTGTAGGGGAGGGGAGAGACGAACGCCGGCGCGCTGATAGTAATCGAAACGACCCCTGGGTTACTCGGCAGCGTGTACGTCGTAGAAGCCACTCCGTTGCTGTCCGTGACCGGCGCGGGGTTTCCAAAAGTTCCCCCTGCGGCGTTATCGCTGAAGATCACAGTCGTCCCCTGGATCACACTTCCTGAATAAGCATCGATGGCTTTTACCGTCAGCGGCTTCGGCAGGGTCGTGCCGGCCGTGCCGGTTTGACCGGCTCCTCCGGTGGCCTTCAGTGTGGACATCAGACCATAAAACACCAACTGGGTTGTGGTGCCTACATAGACTTTTCCGTTTGCGATCGTGGGGGTTGCAAAGTGCGCGATGGGACCGACAGTGTCGCGGTTGTTAAGAGCTTGATTGCTGCTGTAGGTGATCGCCAAATTGGTGGTGTTGAAAGCTGTGAGCAGCGGAGCGGCGAAGCTCGAGCCGCGCAGCAGCCATATGATGCCATTGCTGGTACCGTTGGCAGAAAGCGAAGGCAATCCGCGATCGCTCACAACAACGCTTTGCGCCACGGGAGCCGTCGACAGCAGACCATTACTCAGTGCGTACGCCTGCAGAGCGTGGCCGTTATTGCCAATGTAGTATACCGTTCCGTTCCAGTAGATCGGATCGCTGAAAACCTGGCCAAGGTCGGTGTCCACTTCCTGCACCGTATTATCCGTGTTTGGGTTGAACTGGCCCATGTCGTCGCGGTTCACCATATAGATGACGCCCTGTTTGCCGGCGGCCAGCAAAACATGGGGAGTCGCACTCGGCTGGTCCGGCAGCAACACGACGCCTCCGGATCCGAGATCGAGGTCGTTGGCGTTCAAAAAACTTTGGTCGGATGGCGTGAAATAATCGGTCCAGTTCAAGGCGCCATTGGTCAGTGTAAGTTTGAGCACGGTGTCGCCAAAATCCATACCCCCGCTGTTGGCGTCAAAGTCACCGAGTGCCGCGGTCGAGAAATACACGTTACCGGCACTATCTCCGGCCAGCCCCGCTCCGCTCTGCCAAACTGACCCGCCCTCTTTCACGTCAGGCGTAGTGTTGAAAACTGCGGCTTGTTGCAGCGTAGCCGCATTGTATGCGAAGACCCATCCGTGAGCGTTGTGATCGCAGCCGTTGGAACCGAAAGCGATGTACACATTCCCATTCAGCAACAATAGGCCGGGCCGCTGCGCCTGCTTCTTAGTGCCGAATGGTACGGTCACCCCGAAGGAATTGATGACCGAGCCGGTGATCGAAACCGGGCCGCCGAATTTCTCTTGTCCGGTGGTGATGTCGAGCGCATGCAGGCGGAAAATGTAGCTGCCATTTTCGTTGGTCTTGGCAACCACATACAGAGTATTGGTGCTGGGATCAATGACCGGGGTGCCCATAATGCCGAATTCCGTGAACCCGGTCTGTGGACCGCATCCCTCATCAGTGCTGGATTCAGTGGTAATGCCGGCGTCTGGGTCGATGAAGCTGGTTGTCCACAGGGGCAGGGAATTGCTCCCGTGGTTGTTGTCGGCATCGAAGGCGAAGACACTGTCGTGCTGAGTGACCACATAGACCACGTTGTGAGTGCCGGCGCCAGGAATCACTACACCGGGCATGTAGAGGGGCTGGGCGACTACCAAGCCATCTACATTTTGGGTAAACAATTTCCCGAAGTATTTGGACGTGACATTGCTCGGAGTGAGGTAAGTCTCGGAGATATTCTGTCCGGTGCGAGAATTGTCATTATGCTGGGTGGTCACACTCACCTGGGCCGCAGCCAATGACGCGAGAAACACCAGAGCGCCAATCATCAGGCGCAGAGGTGTGACGGTTGGAATAGATGGTATCCGTCTCGCAATGGGTTTCATATTTTTCACCGCTCCCATTGATTCATCGTCGGACGACGGTTCGTTCTTACTGGCAAGTCGACAATTTGAAGTTCGCAATCCTCGTTCTCCACGTAAGGGCTGAAACCTGGGCGGTCGTAAAGTACTCGTTCACATACCAGAAGGTACAGTCATCCACGGGATCCACGGTCATGCTTGTGTAATCGCCCCATCCCTGAGAATTCTTCTCGTCCGCCTTGCCCGCCTGTATAGCAAATTCGGCGGGTGAGGGATTGGATAAACTAAACCACGATGCTCTGATTCCCGGATGCGTAAGTGCACCAGAAATGCTGTAGCCCACAGCTGCGTTCGCCGCGTGGTCTTGCGCGATACTGGGCATAAACCGGTACAAGCTTTGGTCAGGATTGACGATGCCGGTTTGAAACACGGCTGGAACTCCAGTGCCCCGAAGTTCGAACCAGAAAATTCCCGTCTGTTTCTTTTGAATGTTCTTTATGCCGGTACCCACTTGAATGGTCTGGCTGCCCAGAAAAGATTCGTAGGAGCCAAAATTGCGGTATGCCAGCCTCCACAAAATGCGGTCCCCGACCGAGTCGATGTGGTTGTGGACCCCGGAACCGTTGTAGGAGGGCTCGGGAACGCAGAATGTGTAGGCCACATTCGCCACGTTGTAGCAACCCGGCGTATAGGTCGGCACCGACAAGGAAGACTGGGTAAAAGTCGAGCTTGATGGAGCGCTCCAATCTACATGGAAGTCCCAGAGGTTCATGCTGTTCGTGGTAGTGCTGGTTCCGTCATTGGGCGGATTCTGGATACTCACAAAGAACTCATCTCGGTCCGGCGGCGGAGGGGTAGTGCCGTCGACATCGGCCGGCTCAAGGCTGTGCGCCAGGTACACATTCCCGTTGGAACTGGTATTGCGGAAACATTGCATCGGTCGTGGCGTTGAATCCGTCAGCATGTTGGCGCGATCAAGAACGAACGCTACCACACCAATTTCCCGGTATCCCAAACTAGGATCTTCAAGATCGATGCTCCCATAATAGCCATCCAGCCACGTACTCAATTTGGTGTAATCCGGATAGTAAAGTTTGCCGGACGAATTGGTGCCGATACATCCGGTCAGATCAAATTGATAGGTGTACCAAGTAAAATTGCTGGCGGTGAGATCGTCCGTGTTCGAAACCGCGACACACGAATAATAATGGCCGTTAATTGCCGGGGAGTGGCCGCCGATGACCCAACGGGAGGCCATGCGGTCAAAAACAATTACCGTATCTACACCAATGCCAGAGCAGGATGGCGCGTTCGAACCCCACTTCAAACTGCCAATAGCCACCGGGTTGGCCCAAACCTTCGCAAAACTTGCCTTGTCGAATGCCTGGTAATACCCATTGACCCATTCCATGTATTGCTTGGTACCGACTGCACCGTTGGGATCGATCGTCTGTCGCGGGTTACCGACTTGGGATGCGTCGATGCCCTCGAACGATTGCACAGTCTGGGCGCGCAGCAAATACGAGCAGGTCAAGGTTAAGGGCAGCAATAGCAGGAGCTTCCATCGGATCATTCTTAATTTTACCAACCAATCTTCACGGAATAAGGTCTGGGGGAAGAAAAACTATAGCCTAAAAGGCGCCCGATACTATGATGCTGGAACCCTGAAAGAGGCCCAACATATGATTCTAGATCTTGGTCTATCCGAGGTGCTTTGTCAATGTTAACGAAGTAGATAAGATGAAGCATCTTGCATAGAGAATCCCGCAGTCCCGGGCTCGGCAATACCGGCCGGGTGGCCGAAGCTACAAGTTATGGAACGTGGCATTCGAGCAAGCCTTGGTTTCAATTCTACCTGGATCACCCCCGGTTTCCGAGAGCTGCCCAGGAAGGGAAGGCATGCACTTCTCAGACCTAGCGGCCCAACCTCGGGTAACGCTAGAGTGAGTGCCGGGCGACGCAATCTAGACCCTATTTCAACCTTTTAATTTGTGATTTGAGGAGTCTTTGTGCCACAAACTTCCGGGAAGAATTCCAGACTCGTGCATTTACTCCTGGATGTATTTATTTTTACCATTATAGCTATTCCTGCTCAAGCTCAAATCCCCGTCGAGTATTTCGGCATGCAAGCCACGTCGGGAGTCGCCCTGCAGCCGCCGAAATGGTGGTCAAACCCGTGGCCGGCGGTGCCCATCGGGAGCCTCAGGCTGTGGGACGCGGGCGTGGCTTGGGCGCAGATCAACACCGCCGAAGGCGTCTATAACTGGAACATTCTTGACGAATGGCTGCAGGATGCACAGAATCATAATGTTCAAGAAGTGATGTACACCTTCGGGGAGACGCCACAGTGGGCTTCCTCCCACCCGGACGATCCAGTGTGTGCGTGGGGACCGGGTGAATGTGATGCTCCCAAGGATCTAAATCTGGATGGCACCGGTGCGGATCAGCTCTGGAAAAATTATGTTGGTGCGATCGCCAGCCGCGCGGCCGGTCGCATCAAGTATTGGGAAGTCTGGAATGAGCCTAAAAATGCCTACTACTGGAATGGAACGGTGGCCCAGTTGGTGCGCATGGCCAGAGATGCTCGTGAGGTGATTTTGAGCATTGATCCGCAGGCGGTGATGTTGACGCCGCCCAGCCATGGCCCCTGGCAAACGCTTTATTTTGCTGCCGGTGGGCCGCAGTACGCCGATATTATTACCTATCACGGATACACCTATAAAAGTGGCTGCATCGGCTTTCCCCGCGCCGCCGACGAGTTGCAGATAGTAAGCGGCGTGCGCCAGGTGATGGCGACTTACGGACAGTTAGCCAAGCCCCTATGGGATACAGAAGCGAGTTGGGGAGTCACCTCCGCCAGCTGTTTTTACAACAGCGACCTGCAGGCAGCCTTTTTGGCGCAGTTATTCATGCTGCACTGGTCGGCTGATGTCAAGCGGCTTTTCTGGTATCAGTACAACAACCAGCAAAATGGAACGCTATGGACTCCGAATCCCAACAATCACCGTCGCAACTTCCCGGGAACCATGCGTAAAGCCGGTATTGCTTATGAGCAGGTTTACAAGTGGATGGCAGGGATGGAGATGCCCGGCCCTTGCAGTGTGTCAGGCACCGTCTGGAGGTGCAATTTTAGCGGCTCGGGAGGGTACCTTGCCCAGGCCTTGTGGGATACCTCGCAGGGTTGCCCTAAGGGCAACTGCAGCACTAAGAGTCAATCCGTCGGGTCCCAATACGTCAGCTACCTGACTCTGGACGGGCAAAAAATCAACATCACAAATGGCCAAGTGCCGGTCGGCGCCAAGCCCATCTGGATGCAGAACCAATAAGACCATCCTCCAGACTTTCGCTCGATCCGTGAAAACTACAGAGGGAGGAGCGGTCTACTGACGACCCCGTTCCAAGAGGACCGGCCGGTTGGAGATGGTTGTACTTCGGCCCTTCAGCGATGACGAATTGCCAGTGAGATCGCGCTGCGTTACGTAGCCGTCCGGGACTTTGTAGTTGGCATTCGCTCCCGGAGTGGCAAGCCAGACAATTCTAGCCTGATCGTTGTTCTTGCGCATATCACAGGTCCACACCGCATCCTGGTTTTCACAGGGATGGTCGAAGGTCGCGCCGATGAGCCAGTCCTGAAGCTGTTCATAAGCTTTAGCTGCAGGCAGTGAGCCCTCCTCCGGAGTCCACAAAGTACCTAGTTTGCGGTTGTCCCAGGAATACCAGAGCACCAGAGAAACTCCCTCGGAGGCTTGAATAATGTGAAGGCGGGCGATGTCGGCGGTTGGATCTTCCGGTTCTCCGTTGGGGTTCCAACTGCCTTCCGTGTCAAAGATAGGTTTGGACGACTGGCCGAACTGCTTCAGCATGTCTTTGAAGTTGTGCAGGAAGCCGGCGATGTTCTCGGGAATCTTAATGTAAGAGTGGAATGAGATGCCATCCGCATACGCGCCACCGCCAGCGGCCAGATACTGGTGCATCCATGCCATAGCTTTTTCATTTCTGAGACCGCCGTCAGGGGTGAGGACGGTGGCACTGGGGTCGAGACTCTTGATAATCAACTGCGCATCCTTGGCCATGCGAACCATTTGCGGAAAGGTGCCTTTCCAGTACATTGCGTTGAAGGGCTCATTCCAAATCTCCCAGTACTGAATGCGCCCGTTCGCGTGTTTAACGATGGCGGTGACAAAATCCTTCCAGTACTGATCCGGTCCGGTGCCATCCTCCTTAAGATCGGCGGGCGGTCCGCAAGAGCCGGGACTGTCTCCACACTCGCTGTGGTCGTCGGGACGCGAACTGGCCCAGCGCGGTATCTTGCCAAAGGTGTAGACCACATCCGTGCCGTGCTCCTGTGCGTCTTTCAGACGCCGGTCCAGCACACTCCAATCGTACTTATCTTTCTGGGGATTGATTTGAAACCAATTGGTCTGACTGTCCCAGAGCCGGTAGGTGCCGAAACGAAAAGGAGGCCACCCATGTTCCTCGCGATGGTTGATGTGCATGCCGAAGAATTTCGGCGTGATCTGGGCCGGCGCGGCAACCGTTAGAATGCAAAAAACCACCAGGCATGAGAAAGTCTTAAGCATATCGTTGTACTCTCATCTCTCCAGTTGATTTCGAATTCAACCTAGTTGACGCCAGAAGGCGTTAGAAGAAACAGGTGGACTGGACCGGCATGTTGTTCGTCGTCCATGTCCGTCATACGGTCGCTGGTAAGATCGTGATGGGTGCCACCGACGGCAATGATCTGGCCACGTTCATTGATGGCTTGGGCCGAAGTGAGAACGATATTGGAGTCGGGGGGAATCAGAGTATTCAGGTCCACCATGCCTGTCGTGCGCGTCCACAAAAAAGCGCGTGCGCCCAGAGAGGTGTTCGAGGTCCCCACGACCTCTTCCGAGTTATTAACGCCGAAGGCTGCGCTATAGTCGCCGGAGTGGAGGGTCCCGAGGTTTTGGATTTCGTGTTCCTTGGTCCAAAGGACGGCACGTGAGCCGGCCAGTCCGGTCGAACTTCCCACCACAACCCCAGAATCGTTGACCCGGACCGCTGTGCTGGCAGTGTCACCTGGGAGGGTTCCGAGACTGATTAAGCCATCGCTACTGGTCCAGACGAACGCCGAATTACCCGCATCGCTTTTGCTCACGCCGACTACGACCCCGGAGTTGTTGATGCCCCTGGCCTCGCCGCCGGTCTGGCCGCGCAGGTTACCCAAAAAACGCATTCCGCCCGCCTTGCTCCAAACAAACGCGTGCATGCCCTGAGGGCCCGTGGAAAATCCTACGACTTCGCCGCGATCGTTGATGTCAAAAGCGGCGCCCGCGGCATCACCGCGGAGAGTGCCTAGGTCTTCGATTCCGCTGTTGCTGGTCCACAGAAAGGCACGCGTAGAACTAGCGCCGTTGAGGCGGCCGACGACGGCGCCGAACCGGTTAATGGCCATGGCGACGCTCGAATCGCTGTTTGGAATGTTGGGGAGTGTTTGTAGTCCATTGTCGTGCGACCAGAAAAAAGCGTTGACCTCACCACCGTCACGGAAACCTGACCAGCCGACGACCTGGCCGGCGGAATTAAGCGCCGTCCCAAAACTGCTTCCGCCGCGCAGTGTGCCCAACGCCTCCACTTTGTAGGGACCAGCCGCAACACAAGGCACGGCAAGAATAGAGCTCAGTGCGATGAATGTCAGGAGGGTTTCGAATTTTCGTATATTCCAGACTCTCATAGACCAGACTCCTCATCTGCAGCCGGGGACGGCCACTGCTTTGTTCGCCCGAAATTCATTGGCCCGAGGCCTTGAAGGCGGCGGTCTGCATCACCCAATTGGTGGACGCATCCAGCTTGGCCGTGGGCGTGAATTTACCCTTCTGCGACGGAATGGTGTGCTCGGCGATGTCAAAAAAGCTGGTCAGAAGCACGGGTATGTAGCCCGCCCCAGGATTCAAAGTCTTCGACTCCACAGTGTCGGAGGCAAAAACGAGTTCGCTAGCGAAATTGGTACTGACCGACCCGCTGTTTGCGGTGAAACTGGTACCGCTGGCGCCTGCGATAACGTCCAATGGATTCGTAGCGTCGAGACCAGCGTATTCGAAGATGCGAAGATCCGCGTAACTGGCCGCTTTGCTGAACTTCACCGTCAACTTGTTCGAACCGGCGCCGGCGGATTTGATGTTCCTGGCGTAGAAGATTGCCTGCGAAAGGTTGGTCCCCTGGACCACGGCACCGGCTTGGCTGTACGAGTTTCCAGACGAGTCTTGAACGGAAGCAATGGAGGTGGACGTGTCGTTCCACCCCATGACTACGATGTTCAGATTGCCAGCCGACTGCGCCAGGGAGTAGGGCGCGGATATAGAACTCGCCGATTTAGTCGTGTTGAAATTAGTTTGAACGAAGGAAATTCCCTGGCCAGAGTCGTAAGAATAGCCGCCCGGCAGGGTGCTCGATTGGTAGTCCGGGTTCATCACCGTAACATTCACGGCACCGGCGGCGTGAGCGGGAGCATTTGCCTTGATGGTCGTGCTGCTCGGGACTTGGACGTTGGTGGCCATCACGCCCCCGATTTGCACCGTCGCGCCGGTCAGGAAATTTTGGCCGGAGAGGGTGACTGCAGTCCCGCCATCGGTGGGTCCGGAGGTTGGGCTGAGGGAAAGAACCGAGGGTGCCGACGCGCTGATCTCGATGATCGATGCCACCGAGGGCACTCCGCTGCCGTTAAGGATAAAGAGCATGTACTGCCCCGGGGGAGCGAACGTCGGCCCCAAAGGAGCGGTTACGTTCAGACCGCCTGAGACTTGGCTAAAGCTGAGTTGATTGAAGCGCTGGTTGGCATTGAATGAGTGAGTGACAGAAGACAGTCTGACCAAAGTGACATTCTGAATCGAGGTTGCGTCGGGTGTGGACACGACAAAATTCTGCCCATACGTTACCTGAGCAGGAGCACTGGCGATGGTGGGTCTTGCTCCGTTAAAGAGATAGGGAGGTGAAAAAAACTCGCCGCCGGTCTCATCAGCCGCCGACCCGCCTGCGGCGAGCACGCGCCCATCGGGCAACAAGACCGCGATGCTGTGGTAGCCGCGGTAGGAAGACGAACTGGCAAGCGTGGTCCAGGTACCGGTGTGTGGATTCCACAGTTCCGCTGCATAAACGGGATCCTGGGTATTGTTAAATCCTTTCCCGCTGCTGCCGCCGGTCACTAAAACCGTCCCGTCGGGAAGAATCGTGGCGTTCAACTGCCGGCGATGATTCGCCATCGAATTCGTGTAGCTCCAGGCTGGGCTGGAAGAGTTCAAATCGATGATCTCAGCGGTGTTTGTCGGCGGATCATCGCCCCCCACGATCAGAACTTTCCCCGGGGTATACATGACGGCGCTGCCGTAATCGCGGGGATTCGGGTAGTTGGTTTTACCCACCATGGACCAGGTGCCGGTTCCGGTGGTATCCAGATAACGGGTGCCGACGGTGGGTCCAGAGTTGAAAAGCTTCCCATTGGGCGCGACAAACATGCGGGCGTAGTCCGCCACGGACAAGGGGGCACTGTTGAGGTAGCGCCACTTTTTGGGGACTAACTCCCAGATCTGAGGGATCAGATTGGTCCCGTGAAACGGAGTGACATCACCACCGAGGACCATCACGTCGCCGTTGGAGAGGGTGGTGGCGGTGGGATACCAACGGCCATCGTTCATGTTGGGAAGTTGAGTCCAGGCATTGGCAACCGGATCGTAGATGGCCGCCTTCGGCAAGCCTACCTCAATCGCAATGTGCCCGCCCGCAACGAAAACCTGGCCGTTGGGAAGAATGGTGTGGCCGGAGCAGAATATGTTAAATCCCGCCTGTGGAAGCGTGGTAAAGCGGTTGGCAATCGGGTCGTAGAGTTCCGGAGTATCGCCCCGATCGAACTGAGGCCAGAACAATACCTTTCCGTTCGTCAACACATGTCCATGCACGGCCAGGTTCGGCCACGTCTGGGTGGTGGACCATTGGCCGACGCTGGACGGGTCACTTGACTGCGCAGATAAAGTTCCACACAGGGCGAGCAGGGCAAGAATCAGCCAATGCCAAAGCAGATTTCGACGCACAGCAAATAACTGCATGTTACCCCATATCCTTTCCCTTTACTTCGAACCGTTGAGTGGGGACGGTTTGAGCCTCAGGCTCAAACGCTCGGATTCAAAGCTATTTTAAAGGACGACGAAAGGGCTGCGCGAGTGCGACCCGGCCAGAGGGTCGCTCTTAGCTTTTGATTAGGGTTTTGCCTCCGTATCGTTCCATGCGTCCAGATGCGCCTGAGTTCGCAAGGTTTCATTGCCCGGGAGCTTTGAAGGTTACCACTTGCATCACCCAGTTGGTTGAGGCATCGAGATTAGCCGAGGGGTTGAATTTACCTTTCTGTGAGGTCACCTGCTGTTCGGCGAGGTCAAAGAAGCTGGTTAAGACAACCGGTACGTAGCCCGCTCCGGGGCTCAGAGTTTTGGAAAGCACGGTGTCGGAGGCCAACACGAGTTCATTGTTTGCCGTCGTCGTAACCGAGCCGCTGCTTGCGGTTAGACTCTGACCGCTCGATCCGTGGCTCACATCCAGTGGGTTCGCCGTATCAAGGCCCGCATATTCGAAAATGCGGACATCGGGAAAGCTAGCCCCCTGATTGAACTGCACAGTCACAGTATTGGTGCTGGACGCCACAATATTCTTGGCATAGTAGATCGCTTGCGTCAGGTTGGTGCCGGTCACGGCCGCTCTCGCTAAAGCGTAGGAATTTCCCGCTGAGTCGGTGACCGAACTTACCGTGGAAGTGGAATCGTTCCATCCCACGACGACGACATTCAGATCGCCTGCAGACTGGGGTGAAGGATAAGCCGGCGCAACCGAAGTGACGCTATTTTTCGCGACCGCCAGAAATCCAACTTGAGCAAATGCAATCCCCTGACCGATCGCATACGTGTATCCGCTGGGTAGTGTGCTTGATTGATAATCCGGATTGATAACCGTGATGTCAGCGGCACCTGGAGCGTGAGCCGGCGTGGTTGCGGTGATGGTGGTGGTGTTCGTCACTTGCACATTGGTGGCGGTCAGGCCTCCGATCTTCACCGTCGCGCCGGGCAGAAAATTGGTTCCGGAGATGGTTACGGTAGAGCCGCCATTGGTTGAGCCCGAACCCGGGCCGACAGACGCCGCGGTGGGTGCCGCCTCCAGAAGTTGCACGACGGCCGCGACCGAAGGCACACTGGTGGTGTTGAAAATGAACAGCATGTAATATCCCGACGCGGCCAAGCCAGGATAGTCAGGAGCAGTCACGCTGAGCCCTCCAGATACTTGCGTGAAGGCGAGCGAATTGAAATGCTGGCCGGTATTGAAGCCATGTGTGACCGAGCCCAAGCTGACCCAAGTCACATTGGTGATGGATTCGGGATTAGGTGTGCTCACGGTGAAATTCTGCCCGTAATTTACCACCGAGGGCGCAGACGTGATGGTGGGCCGGGAGCCGTTGAACAGGTAAGGTGGAGAAAAGATTTCGCCGTTCGGGTGCGCGCCACCCGCGCTCAGTACGCGCCCGTCAGGCAGCAAAAGCGCGATTGAATCGTAGCCACGAAAGACAGTCGAACTTGCCAGCGGAGTCCAAGTGCCGGTGGCGGGATTCCAGAGTTCGGGCGTCAATACGGGAGTATTCGAGTTATTGAATCCACTGCCACTGCTGCCGCCTGTGACCAGGACAGTTCCATCGGCAAGAATGGTGGCATTAGGTTGCTGCCGAGGGTTGGCCATGGGATTGGTGTTGCTCCACGCCGGATTCGTAGCATTCAGATCAATGGTCTCAGCCGTGGCGGTCGGGGGATTGTCAGCCCCTCCCAGGATCATGACTTTGCCAGGCGCGTAGTTGACCGCGGTTCCGTAGTCTCGAGGCGTGCCCAATTTGGTAGTAATCACGTTCCCCCAGTGACCGACTCCCGTGGGATTAAGAAGACGAGTGGCGGGATAGGGGCCGCCATCGAAAACCAGATTGTTGGGAACTGAGAA
>Ga0207017_1059_pt1 | contig 17757 bp, 13 predicted proteins | sample Alteio_BWMinCont_51_FD_153472 | JGI IMG/M metagenome (GOLD analysis project Ga0207017, IMG submission 153472) | Enriched cells from forest soil in Barre Woods Harvard Forest LTER site, Petersham, Massachusetts, United States -... | ecosystem: Environmental > Terrestrial > Soil > Temperate forest >...
AACACCTGTTTACTCTCTTCACTATTGGCATCTATCAATAAGGGTATTTCTGTATGCACATCCAACTCTTTACGCAGGCTTTGCAAGGGATATAGTACGCCATATCTGGAAGAACTATCTTTAAGAACATCTTTAGAAACAGAGCCTGCGGTATGAACCACTAACTTATCCTCCAGCGTTAATTGATCTTTTATATCGTACAATACCTTATCCGACAGGGCAACGATATAGATATCTGCTGCCGTATCTATATCTTTCCAGGAGCTGCATGCCGTGGCAGAAAACTCTTGGGCCAACCTCGCAGCATGTTCTTTATTCCGCCCATAAACCTGGGTAATGGCATGCCCTGCCAGCCGTATTCGTTTACCCAATACCGTTGCAACATTTCCGGTGCCTATAATTACTACGTTCATAATATTATCAGTTGCAGCCGTGAAATTAAAGTTTCCTTTTATCTTCGCTCCGAAAATTTGACCTTATGATATTTGAAGCTTCACTGGAATACGCACGCAGTACCGATAAAACAGATCCGTTACACCAATATCGCAGTCAATTTTATTTCCCTTCTTATAAGGACGGAGAAGCTATTTATTTCTGCGGCAACTCCCTGGGCCTTCAGCCTAAGAATGTCAGGAATGCCATAGACCAGGAACTGAACGACTGGAAGAACCTGGCTGTAGGCGGGTATTTTAAAGCCAAAACCCCCTGGCTGTTTTACCAGCAGTATTTCAGAAGCTCCCTGTCGGCTATCATGGGCTGCCGGGAAGATGAAGTAACGGTAATGAACGCACTAACAGTGAACCTGCATTTTTTGATGCTGTCTTTTTACAAGCCTGCTAATGGCCGGTATAAAATAATGATGGAAGCAGGCGCTTTTCCCAGCGATCAATATGCGGTGGAAACGCAGGTGAAATTTTATGGCTATCAGCCGGAAGATGCCATTATAGAGATCGCGCCCCGGGAAGGCGAGCATACCTTACGAACAGAAGACATACTAAAAGCCATAGACGAAAACCGCGACAGCCTTGCATTGGTATTGTTTGGCGGCATCAACTACTATACAGGACAACTATACGATATAGCCGCTATTACCAAAGCAGCACATACAGCAGGCGCCATTGCCGGCTTCGACCTGGCGCATGTGGCGGGCAATGTTCCTATGCATTTACACGATTGGGATGTAGACTTTGCTGCCTGGTGTTCTTATAAATACTTAAACGGAGGGCCCGGCGCTGCAGGCGGCGTATATATACATGAAAGATATGGCAACAATCCTCAGCAACAACGGCTTGCAGGCTGGTGGGGTAACGATGAACGTGTGCGTTTTAAAATGGAAAAAGGATTTATACCGCAGCAGGGTGCAGGAGGCTGGCAGCTAAGTACTGCACAGGTATTTAATATGGTATCGCTGAAAGCCTCTCTCAAATGGTTTGATGCGGCTGGCATCCACAACCTGCGAGCCAAAAGCCTTGACTTGACGGCGTATCTTGAGTTCTTACTAAAGCAGTTGAAGCATTTTGATTTCGAGATCATTACTCCTTCCGATCCGCAGCAGCGTGGCGCGCAGTTGAGCCTTTACTTTAAAGAATTTGGCAAAGAAATACACCAGAAAATGGCGGACAATGGTATCATAGTAGACTATCGCGAGCCGGGCGTAATACGGGTCGCTCCTGCGCCGCTGTATAATTCTTATGAGGATGTGTACCAGTTTTATAAGATATTAAGAGAATTAGAATAGCTGCTGCTTATTTATTAACTTCCTTTCATGGAAGAACCTGTCTATATAAGCTATTACCAGTCCCCTGTCGGTCTAATAAAGATCAGTGGCAACGCAAACTGCATCAATGAGGTAAAGTTTCTCGACAGCCAGGAAGAAGCTTCCGCCACTGCAACTTTATCAGATGTTGTGCAGCTATGCACTGACCAGCTTATAGAATATTTCAATGGCTCCCGCAGGCAGTTTGATATACCGATAAATCAGGAGGGATCAGAGTTTCAGCAAAAGGTATGGGGTAAGCTGATGGATATTCCCTTCGGCAGAACTATTAATTATCTCGACCTTGCCAAACGCCTGGGCGACACCAAGATAATAAGAGCCGCTGCGACTACGAATGGAAAAAACAAAATTGCAGTTATAGTTCCCTGTCATCGTGTTATTGGCAGCAATGGTACGTTAGTAGGATATGCCGGAGGATTGTGGAGAAAAAGATGGCTACTCGAGCATGAGAACAAGGTCGCTAACGGAGTGCAGACATTGTTTTGAGGGGGTAAACACCCTGCAAAGTGCGGGATAAGTCCTTAATAAAAGGGTGAAAACACCCTTCTTTACAATAATGTCCATAGATAATTTGTAGAAAATTATCTTATGACAGAAAAATTGCTTCAGTTCATCTGGCAGTTCCGGTATTTCAACCAACAGCAGTTAACAACGCTGCAAGAAGATCCTCTTAAAATTATTTACCCGGGCAGCTTTAATAGTAATCAAGGTCCGGATTTTCTACATAGCAGGATCTTACTCGGCGAACAGATATGGGCAGGCAATATTGAGTTGCACCTGCAAACCTCCGACTGGTATAAGCATGGGCATCAACTGGATATAAACTACCGTAACGTTATCCTTCACGTGGTCTGGCAGAACGACCTGAAGTTAGATAAGCTGCATCTACCTACGCTGGAACTGCAACCGCGAGTGTCTAATCTGTTATTAGATAAGTATAGAGATATCATGAACAACAGCTTCTTTCTGCCCTGCGAAAATAGTCTTCAACAGGTGCCGGACTTAGTATGGACTTCGTGGAAAGACAGGCTATTGATAGAGCGACTGCACCGTAAATCCAGCTATATCCTGCAGTTGCTGAAAGAGAACAAACAGAGTTGGGAAGATACATTATGGTGGATGTTAGCGCGCAATTTTGGGCTTAAGGTAAATGAAGAAGTATTTGAAGCAGTTGCCCGGTCGCTGCCGGCCAGGCTATTAGCAAAGCACCGCCATCAAATTCATCAGGTGGAGGCGTTGCTGTTCGGACAGGCTGGATTGCTAAGTCCGGATTTTGAAGAGGCTTATCCGGTACTTCTCCAAAAGGAATATAAATTTCTGGCGGGTAAATATGGCTTGCAACCTGTGAATATATCTGTATCCTTCCTGCGGATGCGTCCTTTTAATTTTCCTTCTATCCGCCTCGCGCAATTGGCTATGCTAATATGCCACTCGCATCACTTGTTTTCCAAATTCAAAGAAATAGAATCGGTTAAGGATATCCGGTATCTGCTGGATATTACGGCTAATGATTATTGGCACTATCATTACTGTTTTGATGAACCAAGCGATTACAGACCTAAAAATCTTGGTGCCGGCATGATAGAGAATATTATTATCAATACTATTGCGCCCCTGTTATTCGCTTATGGAATTTACCATAAGGATTCGAGCCCGGCAGATAAAGCGCTGAAATGGCTGGAAGAACTGCCGGGAGAGAAGAATGCAATAACAAAGGCCTGGCGCAACGCAGGCGTACCCGCAAAATATGCGTACGAAAGTCAGGCATTGCTGGAATTAAAGAATCAGTATTGTAATAATAAGCTATGCCTTAATTGTGCTATAGGTAATGCTATATTGAAACAGCTCACCAATTAAACACTGTCTTCACAGCTATATCCGGATGAATGCTATAGGCTACCGGGCAGGTATGCGCAGCCCTTTCCAGGATGGTTCTTTGTTTATCGTCTACCTGTAAGTGTTCGGGGAAGGTGAACGTTAAATTTATACCTCCAATACGCCTTGGATCAGCCTTCATGATCTTTTCCACCTCTATACGGGTGCCTTTCAGATCCACTTCCATATCCCTCGCTTTAATACCCATAATAGTCATCATGCAACTTCCCAATGCAGTAGCTACGAGGTCAGAGGGGGAGAAACGTTCACCCTTACCCTGATTATCAGTAGGAGCGTCAGTTTGTATCTCTGTACCTGATGCAAGATGGGTAGCAACTGTCCTTAAATTTCCGTCATAAATAACCGTAGATGTCATTATATAATATTTTGCATAAATTTACAGCAGTATAATTAAATACATGCAAGTGAAAAAACTTTTGCTTCTGGCTTTGGCCGTATCTGCAGGGATAGCGTCTTATGCACAACAAAAAGATAAAAAAACAGCAAAACAGGAACGCATCGAAGCACGGATGCAGTTGGAAGAAGAGAACGATCCTCCTTTTAAAAAGCAACACATTTTCGGTATAAAGCTGAATTCGGATGGTTATGGAATATCCTACGAATCAGGAAAATATAAAACAGTTCGTAAAACAAGGCTGCTGCAATTTGAGCTGAACGAAAAGTTCAATCCTAAAGAAGAAAAAGTAACCTCCAGTCAGGATGCCTTCGGAAATGTTTCCCAGGTAAAATTTGGCAAGGCTAATAATTTCTTCCAGTTTAAAGTAGGATATGGTCAGCAATACCTGATTGGCGGCAAAGCTAATAAAAATGGGGTGGCAGTATCTGCTATTTACGTAGGTGGCTTGTCGTTAGGGATTTTAAAACCTTACTATATCGACGTGCAGGATCAAAATACTGGCGAGCAGCTCCGTTATAAATTTACAGACAGCATACCCACCAACAGTAACTACGCAATCATAGGTGCCTCAGGAGCCACAGTAGGCTGGAGCGAAGTGAAGTTTAAACCGGGCGTGCACGCTAAAGGCGCCTTACGTTTTGATTATGGACGCTTTAACGAAACGGTTACTGCTCTGGAGGCGGGACTTAACATGGAATACTATACTTCAGAAATATTGCAAATGACCTATGCAACTCAAAAAGGTCCTAATCCGCCATTCGTTTCTAAGCAGAATAAGTTCTTCATCAATGCCTATATAACGATAGAGTTCGGTAGACGGAAATAATTTACCTTCGCATATTATGCAGGAATTACCCGTTGTATCCAAGATAAAAAAGCCCAACTGGCTCCGTGTTAAATTGCCTACCGGCGAAAATTACAAGCACGTACGCAGCCTGGTGGATACGCATAAATTACACACTATTTGCGAAAGCGGCAATTGCCCTAATATGGGTGAATGCTGGGGAGAAGGAACGGCAACATTCATGATACTGGGCAATACCTGCACCCGCAGTTGTGGCTTCTGCGCCGTAGCCACAGGTAGACCAGACCCTGTGGATTGGGACGAACCACAACGGGTAGCCGAAGCGATTCACTTAATGAAAGTAAAGCATGCGGTAATTACTTCTGTAGACAGGGACGAAATTAAAGATGGAGGTTCTATTATCTGGTTCAATACTATTAAGGCAGTAAAAGCATTGAACCCCAACACCACTCTGGAAACATTAATACCCGATTTTAAAGGAGAAAAAGAAAACATACAGCGTGTAATAGACGCTGCTCCTGAAGTAGTGTCGCACAATATAGAAACAGTAGAACGACTAACCCGCCGGGTACGCATACAAGCGAAATACTGGAGAAGCATGGAAGTGATCCGCACCCTGAAAGAAGGCGGCATGCGTACTAAAAGCGGCATCATGCTGGGACTGGGAGAAGCAAAAGAAGAAGTAATACAAACGCTGCGTGACTTATCAGATAATGGCTGCGATGTGGTAACGATCGGTCAGTACCTGCAACCTACTCATAAACATTTACCAGTTGACCGCTTTGTTCATCCGGATGAATTTGCCGAATATAAAGATATAGGTTATGAATTAGGGTTAGACTATGTAGAAAGTGGCCCTCTGGTTCGCTCTTCTTACCATAGCGAGCGTCATGTTATTCCTGGCTATGGCAGAGAAAAGTGGATGCAGGAAAAGAGTAACAGGATCGCTTAATTGTTCTTCCCTTCCACCATCGGTACAAAAGAAAAATTGCTGAATGTTTCTTTCTGCAAACTTCCGTCTTCCATTTTAGTAATGCGTAGCATCTGCTGCACTTTCCCATCTCCTGTTTCTCCAACAGGTATTACCATTTTGCCTCCCGTCTTCATCTGGGCAACCAGTTTTTCAGGAATATACGGTGCAGCAGCCGTGATCACCACTTTATCAAAAGGAGCATACGTAGGTAATCCCTCAAATCCATCACCATAGAAGAATTTAATGTTGGGGTATTTATTTTTGAAAGGAAACTTCTTTATAAAATCGAATAGCGTCTTTTGTCTCTCTATAGTAAACACCTGGGCTCCCATTTCCGCCAGTACGCATGCCTGGTAAGCGCTGCCAGTACCTATCTCCAGTATTTTATCAAAGGGCTTTACTTCCAGTAGCTGCGTTTGATAGGCAACGGTATAGGGTTGCGAAATAGTCTGGTGCTGCTGTATAGGAAAAGCCCTGTCTTCATATGCTATTTCGTCGAAAGCTGTATCCAGGAAAAAATGACGGGGAATAGTATTAATAGCTTCCAGCACCTTTTCATCTGTGATGCCCTTCTCCTTCAACAGCTCTACTAGTTTTTTTCTTAGTCCTTTATGGCGATATGTGTCTTCGTACTTTCTCATTCGCCTGCAAGATAAATTACAGCTTCATATCTGCTATAATATTTTTTATCCTGCTGTCCAGTTCAGCACTCACTTTATCAAACTCTGCAGCACTATTCAATTTACTGTTCACGCTGAAATAGAACTTGATCTTAGGCTCTGTGCCGGAAGGACGGGCTGATATCTTGCTGCCATCGGCTAATATGAATTGTAGTACGTTCGACTTAGGAAGCTGTATAGGTGTGGTTTCCATAGTCTTTAAATTGTGCGCAGTACTGGTTTCATAATCCAGCAGGTGAAGCACTTCCGATCCGTTGATAGCTTTTGGAACATTCTTTCTGTACTCTTCCATCATAGCAGCTATCTCAGCCTGGCCATTCATTCCTTTCTTCGTAATGGATGTTAGCTGCTCTTTATAGAAACCAAATTTCACATACAGTTCAATCAGCTTATCGAATAATGAGTTTCCCTTATCTTTTTCATACGCTGCCATTTCACACAGCATGGCTACAGCGCTTACCGCATCTTTATCTCTTATCTGCGAACCAAACATTAGCCCATAGCTTTCTTCCCCTCCTACTACATAGTTTTCTTTACCTTCTTTTTCCTTGATCAGCTCCGCGATGTATTTGAAGCCGGTAAGTACATCATAGCATTTAATACCACTGGCATCGGCTATGTTGTGTATCATATCGGTAGTTACAATTGTTTTCACTACCATATCGTTTGGCTTTGCAACGCCTTTAGCTTTCCGCGCTTCTATCATATAATTGAAAGCCAGCACAGCGGTTTGATTGCCATTCATTAACACCCATTCGCCTTTGTGGTTCTTCACACCGATGCCTACACGATCAGCATCAGGGTCAGTACCCAATAAAATATCAGCATTCAGCTCCTCCGCTTTTTTCAAACCTATGCTCATCGTCTCTCTCTCTTCCGGATTGGGATAAGCCACCGTAGGAAAATTTCCATCCGGCTTAGCCTGCTCTTCTACGATATGAACATTGGTAAAGCCGAACTGCTTCAGTGTTTCCGGCACTAACATGATGCCTGTTCCATGTATAGGAGTGTAAACAATCTTCAGATCATGCTGACGGGCTATCACTTCCGGGTAAACGCTAAGGCCTTTCACCATGTTGATAAATGCCTTATCTACTTCAGCACCGATAGAAGTAATATTAGCTTCTCCGCCGCTCCACTTTACATCATCTACAGACGCTATTTTTTCTACTTCCTTTATTACATCTTTATCGTGCGGTGGTACCAGTTGCCCGCCATCATTCCAATAGGCTTTGTAACCATTATATTCCTTCGGATTATGCGAAGCTGTGCAAACCACTCCACCACTGCAATGCAGATAGCGAATGGCAAAGGACAGTTCCGGCGTAGGACGCAATGATTCAAATAGAAAGACTTTTATACCATTAGCGGCAAACACATTGGCAGTGGTTTCAGCAAAGAAGCGACTATTGTTACGGCTATCATGGGCAATAGCCACTTTAATCTCTCCCTGGATCTGCTGCTTCAAATAATTAGCAAATCCCTGCGTAGCCATGCCCACCGTATATTTATTCATACGGTTAGTGCCCACCCCCATAATACCACGCAAACCACCGGTGCCAAACTCCAGGTTCTGATAGAAACTCTCCGTCAGTTCAGCAGGATTTTCTTTTTCTAATCGTCTTATTTCATCTTTGGTAGCCTGGTCGTAGTTACCATTGAGCCATTTGTTCACTTTTTCCTGGATAGATGCGTCCATATCTGTCTTTATAAATTTGAGGTTTGAAGATAGATAATTTTATCTTTGTCCTGATACATCAACCAATTATCATTGTATAAAATAATAGTAATAGCGTCCCTGGTCTTCTCCTTCTTTTCTGTCAAAGCGCAGGATTCTTTATCAGCACATCCCGTCTCTTCTAAAAAAGTATGGCTGGTAGCAGGAGCTAACGTTGCCTTTTGGACAGGCTCTTTTATAGCGCTTGATAAAACCTGGTATGCAAACTATCCCCGAAGCAGTTTTCATTTCTTTAATGACAACGACGAATGGGAACAGATGGACAAGTTCGGCCATACATGGACGGCTTACCAGATCAGCCGGCTATCCGGAGAGATGTGGAAATGGACCGGCCTATCGGATAAAACGAGCATACTGCTGGGAGGCATCAGCGGTATTGCTTATCAAAGCATTATAGAGATACAAGATGGATTTTCCAGTGAATGGGGATTTAGCTGGGGAGATATGACAGCAAACACCATTGGTGCAGCCGCCTATGTAGCACAACAACTAGCCTGGAAAGATCAACGTATACAGATCAAGTTGAGCTATTGGGCCTATGATTATAATACACCTGAGCTGCGCACACGCAGGGATCAGCTTTTTGGCACCGGCCTGTCGCAACAAATGCTGAAAGATTATAATTCTCAAACCTATTGGATAAGTGCTAACCTAAAAGCCTTCTTTCCACAAAGCAGCTTACCAGCATGGTTAAATGTATCTATAGGTTATTCGGCAGATGGCATGCTGGGTGCTACACAAAATACATGGACAGATAAGAATGGCGGTACGCACGATCGCACCGATATACCGCGGGTACGTCGCTTATTTATAGCACCGGATATAGATCTTACAAAGATTAAAACAAAGTCTAAGCTGCTGCATAGTATATTCTTTGCCCTGAATGCCGTGAAGTTCCCCGCTCCTGCGCTGGAGCTGGATTCGAAGGGAAAGTTTAGAGCACATCCCGTTTACTACTAAATCCTTAATTTAGCCGCTGCAACATATTCTATCTTCTATGCAAATTCTTCCGCAAATACTATTTGTGCTCGTTGCTGGTTTTGCCACCTGGCTGTTCGCTACAAGAGCATCCCGTATCCGGAGAAATATACTGCTGGGAAAAGAAGAAGATTATTCCGGCGATCAGCCGGAACGCTGGAAGAACCTGCTGCTGTTGGCGTTCGGTCAAAAGAAAATGTTTAAGAAGCCGCTGGTAGCCGTGATGCACTTTGTTATTTATGCAGGCTTTATCATTATTAATATAGAAGTACTGGAAATATTTCTGGACGGTATCTTCGGCACGCACCGGTTATTTGCTGCACCGTTGGGCCATGCCTATTCTTATCTCATTAATTTTTTTGAACTGCTGGCAGCAGGTGTTATTATAGTTTGCATCGCCTTTTTAAGCAGAAGAAATATTATCAAACTGAAGCGCTTTATCAGCCACGATCTCGACGGCTGGCCCCGTAGCGATGCTAACTATATTCTTATTACTGAGATTATCTTGATGACTTTATTCCTTACCATGAATGCTACAGATACCCTGTTGCAGCAAAGAGGTTATAGTCATTATGCAGAACATATCACCGGCAATTTTTCGGTTTCTGCTTTTTTGCAACCACTCTTAAGCAGCTTAAGCAGTAACTCTCTGGTAGCCATAGAGCGTACCTGCTGGTGGTTGCACATCCTGGGCATCTTTGCTTTTCTTAACTATCTCCCTTACTCTAAGCATCTGCATATATTGCTGGCTTTTCCTAACGCTTACTATGTACGGCTAAAGCCCCAAGGCTATATGAAGAATATGCCGGAAATACAGAAAGAAGTGCTGTACGCCATGCAACCCGAACTGGCACCTGCAGAAGCCGCACCTCCTGCCAGCTTCGGCGCCAAAGATGTAAAAGATCTGAGCTGGCGCAACCTGCTGGATGCTTATTCCTGCACAGAATGTGGCCGGTGTACGGCAGTCTGCCCGGCTAATATTACCGGTAAAAAGCTCAGCCCCCGTAAGATAATGATGGACACGCGCGACCGTTCCGAAGAGGTCGGCCGCAACATAGATCAGAACAAGGAATTTAAAGAAGATGGTAAAACGCTGCTGCATAACTATATAACGGTGGAGGAGTTACGCGCCTGCACCGCCTGCAATGCCTGCGTTGAAGCATGCCCGGTAGGCATCAGCCCGCTGGAGATCATCCTGGAGCTGCGTCGCTCCCTGGTAATGGAGGAAAGTAATGCCCCACAGGAATGGAACAGCATGTTCAGCAATGTGGAAAACAACTTCGCTCCCTGGAAGTTTTCCCCCGATGAGCGGGATCAATGGGCAGAAAGTGTTTAATTCCCAACTCCAAACGCTGCTGTTCGCGCGGGGTATACCCCGCGCTGACATTCTCCGAAACTCAATGTTACTCCTTCTCGTATATGTAGACATGCAGCCGAGGCTTATTTTATTTTCTATCTTCGTTTTGTTAACTGTCATTCTTTTTGCTCAATGTAAAAAAATGTCTGAAGGCAAATATTCGTTCCTGGCACTGGGAGACTCATACACTATAGGGGAAAGCGTTCCTTCTGCTCAAAATTTCCCTCATCAAACTATTGATCTGCTCAAAAAGAGTGGATATAGCTTTAAATCACCCGAAATAATAGCCCGCACGGGCTGGACAACCGATGAGCTGCAACAAGCTATCAATACAGCTTCCCTCTCTTCTTCTTATAATATTATTACCTTATTAATAGGGGTAAATAACCAATATCGCGGCTACGATATTAACGTGTATGCCTCTGAGTTTGAAAAATTGCTGCAACAGGCTATTGCCTTTGCTGGTAACGATACCGCACACGTGTTTGTGCTATCCATTCCTGATTGGGGCGTTACTCCTTTTGCCGCAGGCAGAGACACGAGTAAAATAGCGCAGGAAATAGACGCTTATAATGCTATTAATAAAAAGATAGCCTTACAATATAATGTGCATTATATAGATATTACCCCCGATACACGGAAAGCCGCCCACGACAATACCCTGATAGCCGGTGACGGCCTGCACCCCTCCGAGGCGGAGTATGCCAAATGGGCGGAGAAGTTAAGCGAGGCCATAAAGAGCCTGTTCTAAGCAAAAAGTCCGTGCAACTCCATGAAGTCCGTAAAAGTCCGTGCGCGAGTATAGCTATGAGCCGCCTATGACCCACCTATAGGCCAGCTACAGTACTGTTTCACTACCACGACAACTACCCAATTTTTTATTTTGCCGCTTATCCTTTATAATTGCACGTCAACAGACGGGTTTTTATCCAATAATCAGCATTTATGGCGAAGAATTTACTTATTGTGGAGAGTCCTGCGAAAGCCAAAACCATCGAAAAAATACTGGGAAAGGATTTCGAGGTGAAGAGCTGTTTTGGCCACATTCGTGACCTGGAAAAGGACGATATGGGCATTGACATTAAAAATAACTTTGAACCCCGCTATATTGTGCCCGAAGACAAGGAAAGAGTAGTAAGAGAGCTACAGGCGCAGGCTAAAAGATCCGACGAAGTATGGCTGGCATCGGATGAGGATCGCGAAGGAGAAAGCATTAGCTGGCACCTGGCCGAGGTATTGGGTCTGGATCCTAAAACTACCAAACGCATCGTTTTCCACGAAATAACGGCCCCGGCTATACGAAGAGCAGTAGAAAATCCGCGTACTATTAATATGAACCTGGTGGACGCCCAACAGGCTCGCCGGGTGCTGGACAGGATCGTTGGCTTTGAGCTGAGCCCCGTACTGTGGCGCAAGATTGGAATGAAAGGGGGCTTAAGCGCCGGCCGCGTGCAGAGCGTAGCAGTGCGCCTGATCGTGGAAAGAGAGCGGGAGATCAACCAGTTTAATACGGTAAGTACTTATAAGATAGAAGCCCTGTTTATCGCAGATGACATAACAGGAAAAAAAGTTACGTTTAAAGCAGAAGGCCCTTCTAAGATCAACTCGGCAAAAGATGCAGAGGCGTTTCTGGAGAGCTGCAAAGGCGCTGTGTACACGGTTACGGATATTGAAGTAAAGCCTACCAAGCGTTCGCCCTCTCCTCCTTTTACCACTTCCACCCTGCAACAGGAAGCCAGCCGTAAGCTGGGTTATAACGTAAGCCGCACTATGCAACTGGCGCAAAAGCTGTATGAAAGTGGTAAGATAACGTATATGCGTACGGACAGTGTGAACCTGAGCGATACCGCGATGACCAACATACGTAACGAAGTCATCAGTTCTTATGGCGACAAGTATTACCGCTCCCGGAAATATAAGAACAAAAACGAAAGCGCACAGGAAGCGCACGAAGCCATACGCCCGACGTATATGGATGCACGTACCGTGGATGATGTTGATGGCAAAAAATTGTATGAGCTGATATGGAAACGCACGATCGCTTCGCAGATGAGCGATGCAGAATTTGAAAAGACGGTCGCTAAGATAGATATTTCTACTAATAAAGAGATGCTTGCCGCTACCGGAGAGGTGATGAAGTTCGATGGCTTCCTGAAAGTGTACCTGGAAGGAAAAGACGACGAGGACGAGGAAGAAGAAGGCATATTGCCACCACTGAAAGTGAAGCAGCAACTGGAGTTTAAGGAAATGATGGCTTCTGAGAAATTTACGCGCGCTGCGCCAAGATACACGGAAGCCTCTCTGGTAAAGAAGCTGGAAGAGCTGGGTATTGGCCGCCCGAGCACCTACGCTCCTACCATTTCTACCATCCAGAAAAGAAATTATGTAGAAAGAAGAGATAAGGAGGGTGTAGAACGCAAATCGCAAATACTCCTGCTGGACCCGAAGAACAATATCTCTCAAAAAGAAAAAAAGGAAATTACCGGCGCCGAAAAAGGGAAGCTGTTCCCTACTGACTTAGGCATGGTAGTGACTGACTTTCTGAAGCAGCATTTCATGAATGTGATGGACTATGGCTTTACTGCTGAAATAGAAGAAGAGTTCGACAAAATAGCTGAAGGAAAGATGAGGTGGAGCAAAATGCTGGATAGCTTCTACGCACCTTTTCATAATTCTATAGAGGTAACACTGGAAACGGCTGAAAGAGCCAGCGGCGAAAGAATGTTAGGCATTGACCCGGAAAGTGGCAAGCCGGTAATAGCCCGCATGGGACGCTTTGGTCCTATGGTGCAAATAGGTCATCAGGATGATGAGGAGAAGCCACGCTATGCCTCCTTGAGAAAAGACCGGAGCATAGAGACAATTACCCTTGAAGAAGCCATGGCTCTCTTTGCGCTGCCACGCCTGATCGGTGAATATGAAGGACAGGAGGTAATAGTTAATGTAGGTCGTTTCGGCCCCTACATTAAGCTGGGCGAACAGTATATTTCTATTCCTAAAAACGAAGACTTATATGAGATAGAGATGGATAGGGTTATAGAGCTGATCAATGAAAAGCAACAGGCAGACGCACCCGTAGCCTACTATGCTGAGAAGCCTGTCACCAAAGGAAAAGGGCGCTTTGGTCCGTTCATTAAATGGGATAATATCTATGTTAACGTGCCCCGGACTTACGACTTTGACAATCTGTCGCAGGATGATATAAATGAGCTGATAGATAAAAAGCTGGAAAAGGAAGCCGGCCGGTTTATTAAACAATGGCCTGATGAAAAAATCTCTATTGAGAAGGGCCGTTGGGGACCTGAGATCAAATATGGTAAAAAGATGGTGAAGCTGGGTAAAAAAGAAGATGGTACCCGGTACACTCCGGAAGACTTTACTGAAGTATCGCTCGAAGATGTTAAAAAAATAATCGAAGAGCAGATACCAGGTGCATTTACCAAAAAAACAAAAACGACAAAGCCTACACGAAGGAAATAGTTTTTTCCAACCTCTAATCCAGATAACCCATTCTTTAAAATAATGCTTCTATGACCTTTAAGAAAATAAACAACATTACAGGGTGGATCGTATGTCTTATTGCTTGCACCGTGTACATTATGACGATGGAAGCTACCGGCAGCTTCTGGGATTGCGGTGAGTTTATTTCAAGCACCTATAAGATGCAGATACCGCACCCGCCAGGGGCTCCGCTGTTCGTAATACTGGGAAGGGCATTTATAGTAGGATTCGGTTGGTTATTTGGCAACCGTCCGGAAAGTCCGGCGCTGGCAGTAAACTTTATGAATGCTTTAGGCAGTGGGTTCACTATCTTATTTCTTTTTTGGTCGATCACGCATTTTGCCCGTAAAATAGTTGCTAAAGGTGCAGAAGTTATCAGCGGTCAACAATTATTTCTCATCATGAGCGCAGGCGTGGTAGGTGCGCTGGCCTATATGTTCAGTGACTCTTTCTGGTACAGCGCCGTGGAAGGGGAAGTATATTCTCTTTCTTCTTTCTTCACAGCCATTGTATTCTGGGCTATGCTGAAATGGGAGCATAATGCCGACAAACCGGGAGCAGATAAATGGATCATCTTCATCTTCTTTATGATGGGCTTGTCGATAGGTGTTCACTTACTGAATCTATTGACTATTCCGGCTATAGTGATGATCTATTATTTCAAACGCTACAAACCAACAACCTGGGGAACGATCTTCGCTTTTATCATCGCTTGTGCCATCACAGGTTTTGTACAGAAATTCATTATTCAATATACTATTAAAGGAGCAGGCGCTTTCGATATCTGGTTTGTTAACAGCCTGGGCATGCCCTTCTTCTCCGGTTTCGCATTCTTCTTCGTTCTGCTGGTGGCAGTGCTGGCCTTAACACTCCGTTGGGCTGTCCGTAAACGTTATTACTTTCTTAAGCTGGGCCTCTGGTGCGCAGCGTTTATGCTGCTGGGTTATTCTATGTACTTCACTACCATGATCCGCAGCAATGCCAACCCGGCTGTAGATATGTATAATGTGGACAATCCGGTGAGTTTGACGGGCTACCTTAGCCGCGATCAATATGGCGATTGGCCCATCCTCTACGGTCCTGATTTCACGGATAGGCCTGAACGCGTTAATGGCGGCGACTTATATGTAAAAGGTAAAGATAAATATGAAGTGGCTGGTAAAATAGCCGGACAGGATTGGACCAGCGCACCTTCTTCTCATTTCTTTCCACGCATGTGGGATGGAGGTAACGATCGCGGACAGATCGATGCTTATAAAGCCTTTTCAGGTCTCGGCGAAGGTGACCAGCCCAGCATGGCAGATAATATCAAATATTTTATTCGCTACCAGGTAGGATGGATGTATATGCGTTATTTCATGTGGAATTTTGCAGGCAAGCAAAATGATCTGCAGGGATTTGGCAATCCAAGGGACGGAAACTGGATCAGCGGAATTCCTTTTATTGATAAATTGTTTTATAGCGACCAGAGCAAGCTGCCGGATAGCATTCGCAGCAAAAACAAAGCATATAACCGCATGTACCTGCTGCCGCTTATTCTTGGGCTGCTGGGAATGGTCTTCCAATATAACCGGAATAGAAAAGATTTTTTTGTCACTGTTCTGCTTTTCTTCTTTACTGGTCTTGCCATTGTTATTTACCTGAACCAGGCAGGATACCAACCAAGAGAAAGGGATTATGCGTATGTTGGCTCCTTTTATGTATTTGCCATGTGGATAGGATTAGGAGTGCTGCAGGTGGCAGAGTGGCTAAGGAAAAAAATGAGCGAGGTATCTTCCAATAGCTTAGCAGCCGGGCTCTGTTTTCTTGCTGTGCCGGTGCTGATGGGCAACCAGGAATGGGATGATCACGACCGCGGCAAAAAGACCCTTGCACGGGATATCGGAAAGGACTACCTGGAAAGCTGTCCGCCGAATGCTATTCTTTTTTCCTTTGGCGACAACGACACTTATCCATTATGGTATGCGCAGGAAGTAGAACATATACGCCCTGACGTACGCGTAATGAACTATAGCCTGTTGGGTACGGACTGGTACATTAACCAGCTACGTTATAAGGTGAATGAGAGCGGCCCTACTGACGTGATCTTCACGCCGGAACAGATACAGGGAAATACCCGCGATGCTGTGCCGTTGAATGCACTTCCGGGCTTTGATCAGAATAAGTATTACGATCTCTATGATATCATGAAGAACGTAGTAGGCAGCAATGACCCGAAATATACGACTACAACAGAAGATGGGGACACCTACAATTTCCTGCCGGTACATAAGCTGTCCGTGCCCGTGGATATTACTACTGTCCGCAGCAATGGTACAGTGAATGCGAATGACAGCGTGATAAGCGAACTGCACATAGACATCAATAAGAATAAAAACTACCTCTTCAAGAACGAACTGGCAATACTTGCTATCATCGCTGCTAATAAATGGCAACGACCCATCTGTTTTAATTCCACCTATGAGTTGGAAGACCTGGGGCTGGCTAAGTACATCCGTCAAGAGGGCCTGGCAGGGCGACTGGTGCCGGTAGAAAATAGAAATCTCAATTCAGGCAACTATAATAATGAAGTAGCCTATAAGAACATGATGAATAAGTTTGACTTTGGTCATGCTAATATTCCCGGTGTTTATTACGACGAAGAGAACCGCCGCCACCTGAATACGCTGCGTGCTGCACATGCTCAATTAGCATTGAGCCTGGTCGACGAAGGCAGGAAAGATTCTGCACGTAGACTTCTGGAACGTTTTGATAAGAATGTATTAGAATCTAATTTCCCCTACGGTATGACGTCTAACAGAGGCAATCAGCAGAACCGGATATCTATGAGCTTTTTGCTTGCTTGCTATGAATCAGGCGATCTCACGCTGGCTAAAAAAGTGGCTGCTTCTGTAAAAAAGGACCTCAGTCAGCAAATGCGTTATTATAATGGTCTTGGAGAGAGCATACCCAATGAGCAATTGGCTATTAATGCACAGATGGTATTACAGGGCAAAGGCGGCAATTTATCGGAGACCCAGGTTCAGTTTGCGCAGGATATTGCTTCCTCTTACCAGATGTTGATACAACTGGCAGACTGGGAAAAACAATTCAAGTAAACTTTATAGCTCTCACTGGCTGTATTCGTTTGACAATAAACGTTGGGATGATCAATACCAGCACGCAAATTATTATTGTGAGCAGGTTAACCAGCCCTACCTGCCACCATACTATTCTGGCTTCTGCTTTAGATATATAATATATATCCTCCGGCAGAGAAATAAACCCGTAGCGCTGTTGCAGCCAGCAAAGGCCCAGCCCTATCAGGTTTCCTAATAGAATACCGGTAATAGCTATAATAATCCCATGGTAAAGGAATATCCGCTGCACCATAGCGTCCGGGGCGCCCAGGGCTTTCAGTATGCCCGTCATGCGGGTTCTTTCCAGGACTAATATAATAAGACAGGTGATCAAGTTTAACACAGCTACAATGGTCATGATGATCAGCACAATGATGATCGTTTGATCCTGCAGGTTAAGCCAGTCGAATATATTAGGGTTGATCTCGCGCATCGTTTGACTATTCCATCCGGAAGGCAGTTGATAAAAGATCGTGTTGTTCACCGAATCCATTTTGCGATAGTCTTTCACAAAGATTTCGTACCCTCCTATCTGA
>Ga0207017_1058_pt1 | contig 17499 bp, 16 predicted proteins | sample Alteio_BWMinCont_51_FD_153472 | JGI IMG/M metagenome (GOLD analysis project Ga0207017, IMG submission 153472) | Enriched cells from forest soil in Barre Woods Harvard Forest LTER site, Petersham, Massachusetts, United States -... | ecosystem: Environmental > Terrestrial > Soil > Temperate forest >...
TGCATAGGTCAGCCACTTGCTGTCAGGCGACCACGTCTCGTTCATCGCGGAAGATGGATCCTCGTATCGATCCGACGTCACCTTGACGGGAGTGCCCTTCTCCACATCGACGTACCAGAGATTCATGCGCTTGTCGGTGTACGCAATCTTCTTGCTGTCCGGCGACCACGTCGGACCGTAGAAGTAAGAAGGAGGATTGCCCAAGTTGATTTTTTTCACCGCGCCAGATCCAGTTTGATCCACGATGTGCAGCGCATACTCGCCGGATTCGTCGGAGAAAAACGCGATCGACTTCCCGTCTGGCGACCACGCTGGGTCACGCTCGGCAACGGCAGTCGTGCGCGTGAGATTTCGTACGTCGCCTTTTTCCGCAGGAACGGTCAGTATCTCGCCGCGCGCTTCGAATACCGCGCGAACGCCCGTCGGGGATATGGCGGCATTTTGAATTTTGTCTCCAACCTTTTCGTAATGGGGACGGATCGCCGGCAAATCACCGGAGATATGAATCGCGACTTTGCTTGCTTTCTCAGTTTTCAGATCGAGCGTATAGATTCCGCCGAATTGTTCATAGACCAGCGCATCGGGACCGGCGGAAAGGGATTTCAGGTCGAGCCCCTTGTTGTCCAGTACCTGTTTGACGGTCTTCGTCTTTGTGTCGTAGGCAAAAATCGTTACCGCGCCTTTGCGGTCCGAAAGAAAATAAACCGTGTCGCCGACCCAAACAGGATCGTCGTCGTTCGAATTCTCGCGAGTCACTTTCTCGAGCTGCAGATCGCTCAAACGCAGCAAGTAGATGGGCGTGGTCTGCCCGCCGTGATAGCGCTTCCAGGCAACTTGCCATTTCAGATTCGGCACATACGCGATCCGCGTGGCATCCGGAGAATAGGAAGCCCCTTCGCCACGCCACATCGGCAGAACCTCCGGAACACCGCCTTCTACGGGTACCGTATACAGACGGTCAAAGTCCGCATACGCTTCGCGCGGCGAACTGATCAAAACCTTCTTGCCGTCCGGGGTCCATCCTTCGACGACATCCGGATCGGGATGCCAGGTCAGTCGCTTGGGTTCACCGCCTTCGGCAGGCATCACATAAGCGTCGATGTTACCGTCGTACTGGCCGCTAAACGCAATCCAGTTTCCATCGGGAGAAAATTTCGGACGGCTCTCGTGGCCCCCCGTTGTAAGCTGGCGCGCCTCGCCGCCGTCCCGGGACACGCTCCACAAATATCCGCCGTAAACGAAGACAATTTGTGTCTTGCTCATCGTCGGCGACTGCACGAGCAGCGGGTTTTCCTCCGCGGCCGCAATCCGGCTTACGTTGCAAAACAACGCAAACACCAAGGCCCCTATCATTGCCGAGATTCGAAAACGCATCATTCCTCCTGAAGAACTCTGAACCAAACTCCTGGGCCACTCCAATGGCACGGAATCTTTTATTTCTGAGCCCCTGCTGGTGGCGGCCAAAAGCCGGGATCGCTGATGGGACGCTGATCCATTTTATCCGCGTACTTTTTTACCGCTGGACCGATGGCCGAGGCCTTCCCTATGAGCACGAAAACCAAATTATCCAGCGGAAAATGCTTTTCGATGGTCTGCTTGGCCATCGGCAGCGTTACGGCATCGATGCGAGCTTCCAGCTGATTTACTTCGTCATCGCCAAGACCGTAAAACTCGTTGACTACAATGCGCCGGACAAGCTGACCCGAGGTTTCGATGGTGGGAGGAAACTGACCTTTGATGTAACTCTTTGCCGACTTGAGCTGTTCCTCGGTGACACCGTTCTTGTGAAGCTTTTCCAAAATCTGTAGCGCAAGGTCAATCGCCGGAGTTGTCGTTTCATTCTTCGTAAAGCTGGCTATTTCAAATGGTCCGGGCGCTTTGCGCGAATCAAAAAACGATCGCGCCCCGTAGCTGTATCCGGATTCAACTCGCAGCGCTTCATTCAGCTCGGAGGTGAACCTCCCGCCGAAAATCGTGTTGACCACACGAATGGCCACGCGATCCGACTCGTTCACCGCCGTCCCAACGTTTCCGATAGCGAAATAAGTTTGCGTGGCGTCGGGCTTGTCGATCAGCAGCAGCCTTTTCCCCTTTGCTGGTGGAATCGCTGCGATGGTTTTGTTTTCAACTGTCCGGCTTGGCCATGCGCCAAACGCTGCTTCGAGTTTCTTGCGCATTTCCGCGGCATCGAATTCACCCGCGATTCCGAGAATCGTGTTTCCCGGCGCGTAGTTCGCTTCATAAAACTTAGTGATGGCTTCTCGCTTGATGCTCTTCAGCGAGAGCTCGTCGCCATCCGACGGCCGCCCGTAAGGATGCGCTCCGTAGAGATACCCTTCAAAATACAAGCCCAGCACGGCCTGCGGCTCGTCCTTGGCTGATTTCACGCCGTCCAGACTCTGCGCCAGGATTTTGTCTGTTTCGTCCTGGGGAAAAGTCGGATGCAAAACGGCATCCGAAAAAAGCTCCAACCCGCGAGCCAGGTCTTTGGTCAGAAATTCGGCGCTGACAGTTGTGAAATCCGCGCCTGCATCAGCGCCAAACGAGCCGCCGATATAATCGAAGTCAGCGGAAAATTGCTGCGCCGTACGGGTCTTTGTTCCCTTGCGTAAAAGGCCTGCCGTGACAGAAGCGAGTCCTTCCTGGCCGGCGGGGTCTGCGGCGGCTCCGGTTTTTACAAGAGCGAATACATTGATCAGCGGAACGCCGCGTTTCTCCATCAGCAGCACGGTCAATCCGTTTTTTAAAACAAACTTTTCATGCGGCGGAATGCGCAAAGACTGCGCGGGAGCCGTGGGGCAAACCAAGAACAAGAGTCCGAGGAGCGAAAGAAGCGGCAATATTTTTCGTTGGCGTGTCATGGTTTCGCCTTCTCTTCATTCTCTGGTAGCAGTGTTGCGACCGTGCGGTTGTTTGCTCCAAAGTATTTTTTTGCCACGCGCTGCACATCCTCTTTTGTCACCGCTGAATAATTTTTCGCTGCGTCGAACAGCTTGTTGTAGTCGCCCATGAACACTTCGTAGGTTCCTATCGTGTTCGCGCGCCCGCTGATCGTGCGCATCTCCCGGTAAAACTCCACGAGCCGGGCGTTCTTCGCTTTCTCGAGTTCCTGGTCGCTGATGGGTGAGCCTTTAACTTTGTCCAGCTCTTCGTAAATGGCTTTTTCGCAGGCCTGTGGGTCCACTCCTTGCCGCGGTTGCGCCGTGATGATGGCCAGGGTGGGATCAAAGGCCGGCTCCACATCAGCCGAAACGTCGAGCGCAAGCTGATCTTTGTCCACCAGCCGTTGGTACATCCGCGAGCTCTCTCCCTGAAACAGCACACTACGGAGAATATTCAGCGCATAGAAATCCGGATCGTTCGTTTGAGCCACGTGATAGCCGATCATCACGATGGGCAACTCCGCCGGCTTGTGCACCACAAGCCGCCGCTCACCGAGTTGCTCGGGCTCGATAGTCGTTACAGGGGGAGGCGGCGCGTGGGAAGGTATCGGCTCAATAAATTTTTCGCACAGTTGAAAAATTTCCTCGGATGACACATCTCCGACGACCACCATCGTGGCGTTGCTCGGCGAATAGCCCATTTCGAAGTGGTGCTTCAGATCGTCCATCGTCCAATGCTCGATATCGCTCATCCAGCCTACGACCGGCCATTGATACGTATGAGCTATGAACGCCGAAGCCCAAAGCTGCTCGTCGAGCAAACCGAAATTATTGTTGTCGACGCTCAGCCGCCGTTCGGAAGCCACGACCTCACGCTCGGAAGCGATTTTTTTCGGATCGAACGTCAAATCCCGGATGCGGTCGGCCTCGATATCGTAAATCAGGGGGAGCGCCGATCGCGGAAACCAGTCCTGATAGACCGTAACGTTTTGCGTGGTGTAGGCGTTGTTCGAACCACCGTTCGCTTCCATCACCTTGTCGAGGTCGCCCGGTCCATATTTCTTGGCGCCGTTGAACATCATGTGTTCGAAAAAATGAGAAAGCCCAGTCGTCCCCGGGTGCTCGTTCCGCGACCCGATGCGATAGAAAATGTACAGCGCCACATTTGGAATGCTGTGGTCTGGCTGCACCAGCACCTTCATCCCGTTTTTCAGTGTTCGAGTGCTTACTGGAAACTCTTGCGATTGCCCCCAGGCCGTTGAAGCAAGTGTGCCCAAGGCGCACAACAACAACAATGCGGTGCTGCGGTACCAGATTGTTTTCATGAATCCACCCTTACCGAACCCTTTATCTAAGACGTATGTACCCTCGGAAATGTTTACGTTTTTCTGGATTTCTTCAGGGCAGCAGCGCGAACACTCGAACAGGGCCGCCCGAACCGCCTTCCAACTTGATCGGCGCCACAACCAAATACGCGCCTGCTTCAGGCAAATCGCTTAAATCCGACAGATTTTCCAGATGGTAGAGCCCCGCCCCGAGCGCCAGTCGATGAACCGCAAACTGCTCGGAAGCCCCGTGATCCACGCTCATTGTGTCACATCCAATACCGCCTACCTTACGTTCGATCAGCCGCTCCACGGCTTCCACGGAGAATCCCGGGAAGTGCATCTTCCCTTCTGCGTCCTGATTGCGATACCGCCGCGCATCCGGCCAACGTGATGCCCAGCCTGTCCTCAACAGCGCGATAGCACCCTCTGGGATTTGCCCGTGGCGCTCTTCCCATTCGTCAATCTGCTTGGCAAGAAGTTGGTAGTTCGCATCGGCGGCGCCTTCCTCTTGAACATCAAACACTACCGCCATTCCAAAAAATTGTTTGGCCGGGATCTGGTCAAGCGGCGTCTTTCCCGGTGGAAAATGGATTGGCGCGTCCAGATGCGTCCCGTAATGCTCCAGCATCCAGAAGCTGCGGGTGAAATACCCATTCTCCTCAACAGTAGAATTGACTCTGGCCTCGAACCATTTCGAATCGCCCGGCCAGGGCACCAACTTGTCGTTGATGGCATATGCGAGGTCCAGAACTGGCGTCTTTCCGGAGAAGATTCCCTCAAACATGCCGTTAGGGGAGCGGGATACCGGGTGAGGCCACAATTCCAGCCATGCGCAGAATCTCCTGGTACTCGGCCTCGGTAATCTGCGAAACCAGCACTCGCACGTTCTTCAGAAGTTTCATCTTTTTCAAAGCGGGATTGGCACGCATTTCGGCCAGCGTGACCTGCCTCGGCAGGCGGTCAAATGCGCGTAGGTCCGCGACCAGGTTCTTCTCTTTGTGGTCGTGCGGATCGGGATAAGGGTCACGCGTGATTTCAGCGATCGAATAGAGCGTTCTCTCCGGTGCCGAGTGATAACACAAAACGCGGTCACCTTTTCGCACCTGTTTGAGGGCGCGAATGGCGTCGGGCTTCGATTCGGCGCCATGCCACATTTCCTTGCCCTTCACGAAGAGGGTGTCCCAATGATAGTGGTGTGGGTCTGCGCTAAATATCCAGTAATGTCGTTGCGAAGTCGGAGTAGCCATCGAGGCTTCGAGTCGGCAGCAATATACACGGGGAAGACCAAAAAGCGAAATAAAATGTTAGGGTTAGCCGTTAAGAGGAGCCAAGTGTGGAACCACGTCACGCCCAGGAAAATCGCCTTTTTACAGCTTATCTCTTTTATTTTTAATATCTTACGGGACTTTTCACGCGATATCGACGAATACCTCTTCTCCGCGGACTTCGGTAAGGTAGCAAGCCACTCCCATACTAGGGTTCTGAACAAGCTTTCCGGTGGTCACATCGTACTGCCAGCCATGCCAGGGGCAGGTAACAATTTTATCCTGGAGTGCTCCTTGCCCCAGGGGTCCCCCCCGGTGCAGGCAGGTGTTATTGATAGCGAAGAACTTACCAGCCACGTTGGCGAGCGCCACAGGCTTGCCCGCAACCTGAATTTCATGAACAGCACCCACTGGAACTTCAGCAATCTTCGCAGCTCGCAAAAACGGCATATGCACTCCTTAGGTAAATAGGTGAATCGAAAACTCGACAAACAAAGTGCTTATTCAGCTTCAGGCATCGGCGGCGAGTATAACTTCCGCGCATTTCAAGGTCAAAGGAACTGCTAGTTCAGCTCACTTTCCAGGGGCGGGGCTGCTCGCCCTTTTCGCCATCATTTTCCAGTACGTGGCGGGACGGAGTCGTTGAACGATGTCAATCTGGCGGGCATCCCGCCCGATGAGGATGCGTGGTTCCCGCTTTTCGACTCCTTTCAGGATTCGCGCCGCCGCCGCTTCCGGCGAAGTGGGAGTCACTTTCTCGAAATAATCGACCGCCGCCTGGCGCTTGGTTTCCGATGCGTGAGCTCCCAGACGTGCCCGTTTCGCGATGGGCGTATGAATGCCGCCCGGATGAACACACGATACAGAGACGGAAGTCCCTTCGAGTTCATGCCTCACCACTTCCGTGAATCCACGCACCGCGAATTTGCTAGCGGAATAAGCGCTCTGGCCAGCGGGAGCGATAATTCCGAAGACGCTAGACAAATTTACGATCTGCGCGCGCGGCTGCTGCTTTAAAATCGGGAGAAAGTATTTCACTCCATAAACGACGCCCCAAAAATTGATCCCCATCAGCCAGCGCAAATCGTCGAGGGAGATTTCCTCGAAAGTTCCGTGGAGCGCCACTCCTGCGTTGTTGATTAGCAGCGTCACGCGCCCGTGTCGTGCAACAACATCTTCTGCGAGGCTTCGGACAGCCGCTTCGTCGGATACATCGAGCATATGTGTGGAAAGCGCCGCTTGTTTCGCAGGCAGCAAAGCCGCTGTTTCGGCCAGCCCCTTCTCATCAATGTCCGCAATCGCCAGCGCGGAACCCGACGCGGCAAGCTGTTGCGCAAGCGCGCGCCCAATCCCGCTTCCGGCCCCGGTGACCACGGCAACTCCGCCCTGAAGGAACGACATTTAGGCGCCTGCGCCCTGCACTTTGGCCAGGAGCTCGACGAATTTTTGCTTGCGCTCTGTCTGATCGTGGCCGCCCTCGGCTTCTGCGAGCTGCGTGATGTTCATCGAGCAGAACTTCGGCCCGCACATGGAGCAGAACTTTGCCTCTTTGTAAAAATCATCCGGCAGATTTTCGTCGTGCATGGCTTTTGCGGTTGGTGGATCGAGCGAAAGCTCAAACTGCTTGTTCCAGTCGAACAAAAACCGCGCATAACTCAGGGCATCGTCGCGGTCGCGCGCTCCGGGCCGGTGACGTGCCACGTCCGCCGCATGCGCCGCAATCTTGTACGCAATCACGCCCTGCTTCACGTCCTCGGGATTCGGCAGTCCGAGGTGCTCCTTAGGAGTGACGTAGCACAGCATCGAAGCCCCGTGCCATCCGATCATCGCCGCGCCAATCGCGCTCGTAATATGGTCGTAGCCCGGCGCGATGTCGATCACCAGTGGTCCCAGCGTGTAGAACGGCGCCTCGTGGCACCACTCCATCTCTTTGTCGACTTGCTCCTTGATCTTATCCAGAGGCACATGACCCGGGCCTTCGATCATCACCTGCACATCATGCTCCCAGGCCTTCTTGGTCAGCTCACCGAGCACTTTCAACTCGGCGAACTGCGCTTCGTCGCTGGCGTCCGCAATGCATCCGGGCCGCAGGCCGTCCCCAAAGGAAAAGCTGACGTCATGCTTCTTGAAAATCTTGCAGATCTTTTCAATATTTTCGTAAAGAAAATTCTGTTTTTTGTGGTGCTCCATCCAGTGCGCCATCAGCGAACCGCCGCGGCTCACAATTCCGGTAATCCGCTTCCGCACCAGCGGCACGTGCTCGCGCAGCACGCCCGCGTGAATCGTCATGTAGTCCACACCCTGTTCGGCCTGCTCTTCAATCACTTCGAGCATCAAATCAATCGTCAAATCCTCGGGACGGCGCACCCGTGAAATCGCCTCATACACCGGCACCGTTCCCACGGGCACGGGCGAAGCATCAATAATCGCTCTGCGAATCGTCGGAATATCTCCGCCGGTGGATAGGTCCATCACCGTGTCCGCGCCATAATGCACGGCGTGGTGCAGCTTCTTCAGTTCCTCATCAATATTCGAACTCGTGGCGGAATTTCCGATATTTGCATTGATCTTGCATTTCGTAGCGATGCCAATCGCCATTGGCTCCAAATTGCGGTGATTCACATTGGCAGGGATGATGCATCGTCCGCGCGCCACCTCGCTGCGTATCAGCTCAGGTTCGAGCTTCTCCCGCTTCGCGATGTATTCCATCTCCTCGGTAATGACGCCTTGCCGAGCGAAGTGCGTTTGCGACATATTGCGATTCCCATTCGCAGTCGCAGCTTTTGCTTCTCTCGTTTCCATCCAACTATCGCGTAGTGCCATGGCGCCCCCTCAGAGACCGTGCCGACGGGTATGGAGAACAGGACTCGTTCTTTTTTCCACTGAGCCGGCGTTGTAAGTTTGGATTATGGCACCGGGGGAAGGGTGTCGCAACTTGTGCGCGGCTAATCTGGGGCACTTGAATTGTGCGGATTTGCCCCTGAAGTTGCGGTTGCTCTAATTGGAGTCTGAAAATGACAAAGCACGGGACTGTGATCCCGTGCTTTGTCGATTTCTTTCTGGTCCAGTTGCCTGGGCGAGAGCTGACCTTACTGCAGGGCCAAGCTAGCAGCCGTGCAGCCCGCGCCGGAGGGGTCAAAGCGGATCACACCAGATTGGTCCGAGCAGAACATGCGCTGACCAGTGGTGCCAACCGTGACCGGGGTTCCGGTAATGGAATAGCCAACCGAAGGCGTATTTCCGTCGCCCGTCCACAGAAACGTGTAGCCGCTCTTGGTGCCTGCCGCAAGAACCTGGTCAAGCAAGCAAGCAGCCGTCGAAACCGCCGTGCAAGGAGCCGCACCACCCAAAGCTGCCAGCGAAGCTGGGAAGCCAACGTTCGGGTAGGTGGACGAATACGTCACAGCGGAGGTGTTGATCGTACGGATCGAGCCAACCGCGGAAGCTTCGTTTGCTGCCATACGCGACCGAAGTAGGTTCGGGATTGCGATAGCCGCGATGATCAAGATGATCGCCACGACGATCAGCAATTCAATGAGAGAGAAGCCTTTTTGCCGAGTACGCATTGCTATAATTCTCCTTTTGGGACCTGGATGTCTATGTCCCACCTTTGGTGGGTCTCCATTTCCTCACCATTATGCAATCTCACTTCCCCCTGAGCAATGGGATGGAAGGCCTAATTTGGTACGGTCCTATCGATTCAGTCATGTACAGGGTCCGGCTGTACGAGAGTACTAGTACTAATTGACGGTAACACGCAGATTTGCTGAACGACAGATCCCCATAAACTACACAAAAAAATAGATTTAGGTGGAAATCGATTCGTTCGCAATCTCAGGGTTTCTGCACCACAGAGGAGGCACTTTCTTAGGAACTCCCCATACGGCGCTGTGCCTGGCAGGCACAGTCGTTTGGAAGAGCTAATGATTCGCGGCAAGATTCGCTCTGTCCTGTTCGGGGCAGTGGACGGAACCGGCATACCAAAGAGGGATTCTGACTGCGTGCGTTCAAAGCAATGAGAGACGCATACGACTCCGGGAAATTCATCTACGGTCTGAAGGTAGCCGAAAACCCCGACATCCAGCCAACTTAACGCGAATCGGACAGAGCGGTAGCATCCAATGTCCGGCAAGATGTGTGCCCGCTCAGAGCTAGCGTAAGATCGAAATCTGCTAGTAGATTCAAAACTACATCCCTCACGCCTTGCTCGCCGGCAAGCGCGAGTCCCCACGTATAAAGCCGGCCAAGCAGAATGGCCCGCGCACCCAGTGCAAGCGCCTTGAAAACATCGGCCCCGCGTCGAATCCCGCCATCGAACAAAACGGGAACCCGCCCGTTCACTTCGTGCACAATCGCGGGGAGCGCGTCGAGCGTGGCGATAGCGCCGTCCACCTGTCTGCCTCCGTGATTCGAAACCATGACGCCATCCACACCCGCATCCAGAGCACGCGCAGCGTCATCCGGATGCAAGATGCCTTTTAGAATAATCGGCAGATTCGTGTGCCGGCGAAGGAAGGAAATGTCGCTCCAGGTGAGGGCCGTATTGGAAAAGAGGCTGCTCCAAACCTGAATCGCCGCTGCCGGATTTTGCTCTGGCGGCTGCGGAAGTAGAGCGCGAAAAACAGGATCACTGAAATAGTTGGCCAGTCCCTGGCCCAGTATGAATGGCAGATAGGCGTGGTGGAGATCGCGTTCGCGCCAGGCCAGCAGGCTTGTGTCGAGCGTGACCACCAAGGCCTTATAGCCCGCGCGCTCGGCACGCTGCAGCATACTTGCGGTCAGGTCGGGGTTCTTCCCCCAGTAAAGCTGAAACCACAGGGCCCCATTTCCCGCGCCTCCCGCTGCCTGCGCGACCTCTTCGATCGTCCGGCTGGCCGCAGTGCTGAGCGTGAACGGCAGGCCAAGCGAGGCCGCGGCACGTGACGACGCAAGTTCGCCTTCCGCATGAAGAATGCCTTGGACTCCGACGGGGCCTAAGATTACCGGCGATGGCAGTTGCAGGCCGAAAAATTCGACGCTCAGGTCGCGCTGCGAAACGTCGCGCAGCATTCGCGGCACAATCCGCCACCGGTAAAAGGCTTCGCGATTTGCGCGAACCGTATCTTCACCGCTCGCCCCGCCGGCCACATAGTCGAATGCAGCGGGAGAAAGTGTCTCCTTGGCTTTCTGCTCCAACAAGGAAAGAGATACCGGAACCGAGAGTGCACTGCCTGTCAAGCCGGATGCGTAAATTTGCTGCTGGCGCTGCGGACCTGATGGAATCTGAGAACGATGAGTCTGTTCGCTCATGGCGGAGCAGGATTATACACGCTGCTCCAAGACCGTTGCAGAAAGCAGATCAAGGGATGGAAGGTTGCCGAGGAGCAGCCGGCGCAACGGGAGCTAATTTTGCTAGACACCACTTGCCGATGATCGGATAGCCAGCACTCACCGCGATTGGCCTTGATTCCGTACATGATGCCCATGGCCACGTTTGCGACCCATCCCAGCATCGCGAACAGCCAAAAAAACGGAAAAAACAGGAGGAACGTGGGTGGAGTACCCGAACTGTGTCCACCTGGGGTACTAAACAAGATGCCTGCGAAGATGGAAACGAAAAAGACAAAGAAGCCGCAGAACAACAGAACCATATAGCAGAGCTGCCAGATCAGGGATTGCAGCGCATGGAATTTCACGAACTGAGATTTCTGTCTGATGCAAAAAATAATCAAGGGTGCGATAAAGCCTGCAAACACCTGGAGAAGATGCGCAAGAAACGCCATACTGCGCTCGTCCTGGGTAGGCTCGGGCAAGGAACCAAGAACCGGCAAATTCCCCACAGCGTCACCCTCCGGCGTGCAGTCCCAAGGTAGCTGGAATCCCTTGCCCGCGCCGATACAAGCAGAATAAGTGTGCGCAATCAGGGATTAACCGATTTTCGCGTTGTTGCAGAACGGGCGAACATCCACCGGATTCTCGAAAGTCACCCCGGATGCCGAACCCTTGACACCGCTCCGAGCCCAACTCAAGATTGAGCAATCGTGGAATATTCATTGAGCGGCAAACTCGCCCAGATCGCCCTTCCCGATTGCGACGGCCGAGAAATTCCTCTGGGCTCGCTATGGAACGCGCAACCGGCCGTGCTGGTTTTTCTCCGCCACTACGGATGAATCTTTTGCCGCGAGCACATCGCGCAGTTGCGCGAACACGAGCAAGCGTTCCGGGACAAGGGTGCGTCGCTTGCCGCGGTGGGACTCGGCGACCGCAATTACGCTCGGATGTTCCGTGAAGAATCGGGCATTACGTTCCCTCTGCTGATTGATGAATCCCGCCAGGCCTATCGCGCTGCGGAATTGAAGTCCGCTAACCTTTTGCATCTCCTGCGAAGCGAAAATGCCGCAGCGCGAAAACGTGCGCGTGCAGCAGGCCATCATCAGCATAAGCTAGGACAGAATCCATTTCAGCTAGGCGGCAGCTTCGTCTTCGGACCGGGAAACGTGGATCGGTTTGCCCACATCAGCCAGACGTTTGGCGACAACGCTACGATTGCGGCCCTTCTAGCCGCGCTTCCCTAAACTCGACCATTGCGCATTCGACAGAGCTGCCAGCACGCCGTTATGCGGAAATCCGTGGAAACCGGCTGATGGCTGATTGTGCATAACATCGGCCAGGGACCTAAAATGGAAGATGTTTTATTCAGCTGGAAAATTACTGGGCATTACCGCTATTTCGGGCCGCCTTCCTCAACACCACATTGACTCTTCCGTTTGGAACGCACAACTCTCTGGCTCATGTGAGCCTTTTAGACATAATGATGTAATGGCCAGGCACTTTTGGTTGTAATGAAGGCGAGAACGGCGCCGTGCCGATTTCTTCGTACCCGAGTCGCCGATAAAATGGCGGAAGCGGTGTTCGTTGACTAATGACTCGCAGATCGACCGCCCCGCAACCCGATGCGCGGAAATATTCTTCTGCGGCCGCTACCAACTTTCTCCCCAATCCTGTGCCCTGACGCGCCGGATCGACCGCTAACAACCCCAAATACGCGCGGCCATCGCGAATCTCCAGATAAACGCATCCGGCAAATCCAGCAGAGTCTTCCGCCACCAAAAACTTGCCGCTTTCCATAAATGCTTGCGTCTCCCCGGCGTCAATGCGATCGCCCTCAAAAACAAATTGCTCCACAACGAACGCCGCGTTGATCAACCTAACCAGTGCGGGAATATCTGCGCTAACCGCCAGACGGAGTGCTACGCTCTCATCCTCCTGCGGAGTTCTCGGTGGCTGCGTCATAAGAATAATCTGGCAAAATTTCTACATACTTAGTTGCGCTTTGTGCCGCCGGCCTTCGGAGGTCTCGCCTCTGCAGTTTCGCCTGGCGTTCCAGGCTTGGCGTCCGCGGCCGGTTTCGGCCACCAGAAATCAGGATCGCCATCGACGATTCCTTTCGAAACGTGTGACATCTCCGGACTGACGGCATAAAGATTGCTCTCCGTGCTTGCATAGGCATCGCGTGCAATTTGTTGCATACGGTCAGCACCCGCCTCCCCCTCGGATTCGCGGAGTTTCGGCGCACGAGCGAGCAGTCCGTCGTTTTCCTTGAGTGCACGCATCGGCACAAACACCAGGAAGGCCGGCGTCGGCATTCCGACGTTTGCCTGATAAACCACCCAGGGCAAATCCGCATTAATCTTTTCGTATGCGCCGCTGAGCAGCTTGAACGCTTCGACGAAATCGTTTTCATGGCCGGGGCGGAGGCGCACTTCAAGCACTCGCGTGAACCGCATCTTCGAAAGATCGATCCTGTTGACGCGATAGCCCAAATCATCCCGGCGAATCGCTATGATTGTGTTCTCACTCGTCTCGAGCGCCCTGATTTCGCCCTGCATGCGCGCGAGCGCGGGATGGGCGGCAAAAATCTGCCCCCAAGCAACGAACGCATCTTCCACATGTTCGAACGAATCGAACGGATCGAAAGAGAACGCCTCCGGCGGGCCGGTAATCGATTGCAGATCGATCCACGAGTTAGGCACTTCCAGGTGGTCGCACGCCCGCGCTACCGACACCTCCAGCTTCTGTCGAGCGCTTTCACTCCCAAACTTAAATTGCTGGTGCACCAGCAGGACAATTTTCGGCGGCGCCGTGGCTCCGCTTGCCGGTTTCTCGGTTTGCGCGTTTCCGGTAGAAAGGTTGGCTGTCAAAAGTAAACAAATTCCAAGTAAAGGCCCGTAGCATCGCATAAGGGAATCTCCCTTCGCCTGGTGGGCGCAGCAGTACGGCGCCCGCACATGAAAATGACCTTCGCCTAGCCGAGCGCAGCTCTTCCGTTGAATCGCGCCGCCGATCCTAGCTCCTCTTCAATGCGCAGAAGCTGGTTGTACTTCGCGATCCGGTCCGTACGCGAGGCTGACCCCGTCTTGATCTGGCCCGCTCCTGTAGCAACTGCGAGATCGGCGATGAAAGTGTCCTCGGTCTCTCCGGAGCGGTGCGAAATGATGGAGTTATATCCGGCCTTGCGCGCCATCTCGATGGCGTCGATGGTTTCCGTCACGGTCCCAATCTGATTCAGCTTAATCAGAATCGCATTCGCGATTTCTTCCTTTATGCCTCGCGACAGTCGCGTCGTATTAGTCACAAACAGGTCATCGCCCACGAGCTGGATTTTTTTCTTCGAAGCCTTCGTCCCAACCGCCTGTGTTAGCGCCTTCCAACCGGACCAATCATCTTCCGCCATGCCGTCCTCAATGGACACAATGGGATACTTCTCCACCCAACTCGTCCAATATGCCGCCATTTGAGCCGAAGAATGCGCCGACTTATCCGACTTCTTGAAAACGTATTTCCCGCTGGCCTTGTCGTAGAACTCGCTGGCCGCTGGATCGAGCGCGATGCTCACCTGTTCGCCGGGTTTGTATCCCGCCGTGCCAATCGCTTCGAGCACAATTTGAATCGCTTCCTCATTCGATTTGCAACTCGGCGCGAACCCGCCTTCATCTCCCACCGCCGTCGAATATCCGTGCTTCTTGAGCGCTGATTTCAGCGCATGAAATATTTCCACGCCCCAGCGCAGACCTTCGGAAAAAGTCGGCGCTCCAACCGGCATCACCATGAACTCCTGAAAATCCACCGAGCTGTCCGCATGCGCGCCGCCGTTCAAGATATTCATCATCGGGCAAGGCAGCAGATTCGCGCTCGTGTCCGTCGAATAGCGCGCAAGATATTTGTACAGCGGAAGATTTTGTGCAGCCGCAGCGCCGCGAGCCGCCGCCATGGAGACGGCCAGAATCGCATTGGCCCCGAGCCGCGATTTGGTAGGCGTCCCATCCAGCTCGATCATGCTCTTGTCCAAGGCACGCTGATCCGCGGCATCCAGCCCAACAACCGCCTTGGCAATTTCGCCGTTGACGTTCGCGACAGCTTTCAGCACTCCCTTGCCGAGATACCGCGACTTGTCACCGTCGCGCAGTTCCAGTGCCTCATGTTCCCCGGTCGACGCACCCGAAGGCACCGCAGCGCGCCCTCTTGCGCCAGTTTCGACATACACGTCCGCTTCGACAGTGGGATTCCCGCGCGAATCGATGACCTGCCGGGCGCTGACGCGTGTGATCTTCGTAGACATGTCCTGTAAATCTCCTGGATTGATTTGAGCTTCAGATTGTAGCAGACGCCATAAGCACTCGACCGCCCTGCATACCCGAGCGCGCAGCGAAACACCAATTCACTCGCGTCCGCCACGCAAGATGTCTCTCAGCTCCCCAATTTTCCCAATTTCGTAGTCTGGATGAAGGGCGCGGCACTTAGCTTCGTCGCCGTAACCATAGCGCGCCCAGCAGCATGCCAGTCCTGCTGCCTTGGCAAATCGAAGGTCTACCTCCGCATCTCCTATCACGATGGTGTCGGACTTCGTGATTTCCGCAAAGTGCGGCGCGATGTGCTTCGAATAAAGCTCGGGCTTCGGTTTGTTAAACCTCACGTCCTCGGCGATAAGCACCAAGTCGAAAAAAGCCCAAATCCTCAACTGCTCCAAAAGATGGTCCAACCCCTTGCGCCCCTTGTTGCTGACGAGCGCGCTCTTGATTCCGTGCGACGGCAATTCCTCGAGCAGTTCCACAACTCCATCGAAGAGTCTTATCGATGAGGCAGCCTTTGTGTCGTGCAGCTCGCGGTAAAGTTTTACCACCGCCGGAAGTTGTGCCTCACTCACCCGATCCTTCGTGAGAATCTGAACCGAATCCTCCAGAGTGAGTCCCACCGTGGCCCGCACCTCGTCCAGCGACGGCGCGGCATAGCCGTACGCCATAAGTGCGTCCGTCATGCACGCGCTGATTCCGTCGAGAGACGAAGCCAGTGTCCCGTCAAAATCGAATATAGCTAGCCGGTACTTCATTGCTGCAATGGGGAAGGGGTTGCTTCGAGACTGCTCCTGCTACGCAGTTTCCGGTTCTTCGATGAGAGACTCCTGCCGAACGACAACCACGATGCCCGAATCGGTCACATGGAACCGTCGCTTATCGGCTTCGGTGTCAAAGCCAATCTCCGTGCGCTCGGGAAGACTGACGTGCCGATCGATGATCGCGCGCCGTATACGCGAGTGGCGCCCGATATTCACGTGATTGTAGATGATGGAATCGCTGACCTCGCAATAGCTGTTCACGCGCACATTATTCCCAATCACGCACTTTTGTACCCGGCCGCCGGAGATCACCGAACCACCCGCCACGATCGAGTCCAGCGCCACACCCATCCGCTCGGGATCAGCAAACACAAACTTTGCCGGCGGATACTGGTGCTGCCACGTGCGCAGCGGCCAGTTATTGTCGTACAAATTGAAAACCGGCGACACGCTCACCAGGTCCATGTTCGCTTCATAGTACGCATCCAGTGTACCGACGTCTCTCCAGTACAGCGCGTCTTTCTGGTTTTCGTCCACAAAGTTGTACGCAAATACGCGGTGCTTCGAGATAATCCGCGGCAGAATATCTTTCCCGAAGTCATGGCTCGATTTCGGATCTTCCGAATCCGCCAGCAGAATGGGAATCATCAGCTGGGTATTGAAAATATAAATCCCCATGGACGCGTTGCAACTCCCCGCATGATGCGGCGATTGTTTCGGCTCCGCGGGCTTCTCTTCGAACCCGATGATCTGCCACTCCCTATCCACTTCAATCACGCCGAATTGCCGCGCCGCCTGCCCCACGGGAATCTGAATCGTGGCAACAGTCACGTCTGCCGCCGAATCAACGTGCTGCTTCAGCATCTTGGCGTAATTCATTTTGTAAATGTGGTCGCCGGAAAGAATGAACACGTACTTCGATCGCTCGCTCCCGATCGAATAGATGTTCTGGAACACCGCGTCCGCCGTGCCCTGATACCACTCTTTCGAAACGCGCATCTGCGGCGTCAGCACCTCGATGTAATCGCCAAGCCCCGCCAGCGGCGACCATCCCGCGCGCACGTGCCGATTCAGGCTTAGCGCCTTGTACTGCGTCAGCACAAACACCCGTCGCAAATCGGAGTTGATGCAGTTCGAGAGAGTTATGTCGATGATGCGGTACAAAGCGCCGAAAGGAACGGCGGGCTTGGCGCGGTCCCGGGTCAGCGGCCACAATCGTTCGCCCTGGCCACCCGCAAGCAGCACTCCGATGGCATCGCTCATCGCGGACATAGCTGCCCTCCGGACACTATTTTCAAAAGCGGCCCATTCTAACAGCACTTGCACGCCCAGGCGCAAGAAGCCCGCCACACAAAAGCAACCGATACACTAGCGCCCTCATACCCGCACCCGTGTGTACTCAAAAATTAGCTCAGTAACTACAGGGATACTAAATCCCCCTCTTTCCCCTTTCCCTGCAAAGATTCCTTGACTTCCATACCCGCAATTGATTAGAAGATGCCATCTACCTCATCAGGGTGAGTCCACTACGCTAAATGGTGCGCAAGTCAAAATGTGGTTCATAGGCCGTTTCTTTGTGAAATGTCCTATGGGAACTCGAAGCTGCTTGCCGTTGCTAGTGTGCGTGACCGCACAGCAGCCGGCATGCGATA
>Ga0207017_1066_pt1 | contig 17033 bp, 18 predicted proteins | sample Alteio_BWMinCont_51_FD_153472 | JGI IMG/M metagenome (GOLD analysis project Ga0207017, IMG submission 153472) | Enriched cells from forest soil in Barre Woods Harvard Forest LTER site, Petersham, Massachusetts, United States -... | ecosystem: Environmental > Terrestrial > Soil > Temperate forest >...
CTGAATTGCCTGCCTGTACAATTGTTCTATCTCTCTAAACCGGCTGATATTGTGGGTTAGATTTTCTTTAACAGTAGGAAATACTTTCTCTACAGCAGGAATAAGTTGGTTGCGAAAATAGTTGCGGGTATATTTATCGGAAGAGTTGGAAGAATCTTCCGCATAAGTCAGATCGTTCTCTTCTGCAAAAGCCTTTAACTCTTCTTTATAAGCAAACAGCAGTGGGCGCACTATTTTGCCTTGCTTTGGTAAAATACCATGCAGACCGCTAATGCCGGTGCCTTTAAAGAAGTTCATCAGCATGGTCTCTATGTTGTCATCGGCATGATGAGCAGTGAGGAGAACAGTGAGTAGTGAGTAGTGAGTAGTGAGTAATTCATCGAACCATTGGTAGCGAAGTTCACGAGCAGCGACTTGTATAGATAGCTTTTTCTGTTCAGCATAAGCCGCGGTATCGAATCGCTGTACATATACCTCCACCTTATACTTTTCTCCCAGACTTCTTACAAATTGCTCATCGCGTTCGCTCTCCTCTCCTCTCAACTGGAAATTGCAATGCGCTATGGCGAACCTAAATCCGGTCTGATAGCACAGTTCACATAATACAACAGAATCTACGCCTCCACTAACAGCCAGCAGCAACTGATCCTTTTTGTGAAACAGATTATTGCTATTGATAAACTCAATATATTGCTCAAGTAGATTCATTCTTAGTAATTAATAAACCAGATCTTCATACGCTGCCTGCAGTTCATTATAGGCATGCTGATCTCCTGCTTCCTTTGCTTCTTCCATTCCTTTCTCATATACTTTTACAGCCTGCTCCGTTTCGTTCATCCGTTCCAGTAACTTAGCCAGATGATAATAACTGCCAACATAGCCTGGCTCGTGTTCCAGTATTGCTACAAATAGTTCCCTGGCCTTTGTGTCATCACCCAGTTTGCTGTATTCCAGCGCGAGGGCATGCTGCAAAAAGCTGTCGCCGGGCGTCTTTAATAGGAACTCATTTAATTTTTCTATTCTGTCTGTCATAGCTGCGTATTCGTTAGTATCCGACCCGGAAGAACAGCTATCAACTAACGGCTGTTAGCTATTAGGTTTTTCTCCTATCTTCGCAGTCCGTAATTTAAAACTCGAACATGAAAATAGCAGTCTGCATCAGTAAAACACCGGATACTACGGCAAAAATAGCTTTCACAGACAACAATACGAAATTCGCTGACCAGGGTGTACAATGGATCATTAATCCTTACGATGAATGGTATGCGCTGGTACGTGCTATCGAGCTCAAAGAAAAAGACCCTTCTACTATTATTCACCTTATTACCGTAGGCGGCGCAGATGCAGAACCTATTATCCGTAAAGCACTCGCATTAGGTGGCGACGAAGCTATTCGTGTGAATACTGATAGTCATGATAGCTTTTCTATTGCCACACAGATAGCAGAAGTAGCTAAACAAGGAGGTTATGACCTTGTATTTACCGGTAAAGAAACAATAGATTATAATGGTTCTTCTATAGGGGGAATGGTAGCGGAATTGCTGAACCTGCCTTATGTGGCGCTGGCTACTAAATTTGATCTAAACGGAACAACAGCTACCATTACACGCGAAATAGAAGGCGGCGAAGAAGTATGTGAAGTAGCATTACCAGTAGTAGTAAGCTGCCAGAAAGGAATGGCGGAGCAACGCATCCCTAATATGAAAGGTATTATGGGCGCCCGTACCAAGCCATTAAAAGTAATAGAGCCGGTAGCTGTGCAAGCGCTTACTTCTGTAGCGAGCTTTGAGCTACCACCCGCCAAAGCAGGAGTAAAACTCATACCAGCAGATAACCCTGAAGAATTGGTAAGATTGTTACGCGAAGAAGCAAAAGTGATTTAATTAATTATCAACTAAATAGCAATGTCAGTACTTATATTCATAGATCAATCTGAAGGTCATATAAAAAAAGCGTCCCTTGAAGTATTAAGCTATGGCGCTAAAGTTGCAGAGCAATTAAATACTACAGCAGAAGGTGTTGTATTAGGAACAGTAAAAGACGATCTGACTGCCCTCGGTAAATACGGTGTAAAAAAGATATATCATATAGATAATGAAACGCTGAATCATTTTGATGCGCAGGTATTCACTAACGTGATAGCACAAGCTGTAACAGCCGCTGGTGCTAAGGTGGTCATTTTCTCCAACAACGTGGATGGTAAAGCGATCGCTCCCCGTTTATCTGCCAAATTAAAGGCAGGCCTCGTGGCAGGCGCTATTGCTTTACCCGACACTACTAATGGCTTTGTAGTAAGAAAAAATGTGTTCAGCGGAAAAGCAGTTGCCAACGTTTCCCTGAATTCTGATATAAAGATCATTTCCTTAAACGGTAATGCTTACCCTGTAAAAGAGGAAGAAGGTACAGCCGAAGTTGTGGCGCTGAATGCAACCGTAGATACATCCAAAGTAAAAGTGACCGCTATAAATAAAGTAACCGGCGAAGTACCGCTGACCGAAGCAGAGATAGTAGTAAGTGGTGGCCGCGGACTAAAAGGCCCCGAAAACTGGGGTATATTGGAAGATCTCGCGCATGCGCTCGGTGCTGCCACAGCCTGTAGCCGCCCGGTAGCTGATTCCGGCTGGCGCCCGCACCATGAGCACGTAGGACAAACAGGGATCGCTATTGCTCCTAACCTCTATATAGCCCTTGGCATTTCAGGCGCTATACAGCACCTGGCAGGCGTGAACAGAAGCAAGGTGATCGTTGTCGTTAATAAAGACCCCGAAGCGCCCTTCTTTAAAGCAGCGGATTACGGTATTGTGGGCGATCTTTTTGAGGTGGTGCCTAAAATAACCGCTGCGGTGAAAAAGCTGAAAGGAGTATAGTTACTTTGTTTGCGCGGGGTATACCCCGCGCTGACGGGAATGTAAAGCCAGGAGGTATAATTTTTAAACAAAATCCCTTAGTTTCGTAGCTAAGATATGAGAAAGATAGAACTGGAAATAGTTGCCTTGTCGCATAGCATAACACAGACACATTCCTATGCTGTAGTGCTGGGAGAAGTGAATGGACTGCGCCGTCTGCCTATAGTAATAGGGGGCTTTGAAGCGCAGGCTATTGCTGTGGCGCTGGAAAAAATGCAGCCCAGCCGTCCGCTTACACACGACCTGATGAAGAACTTCATGAGTGCCTTTTCGGTAGATCTTTCCGAGATCATTATCAGTGATCTGCAGGAAGGCATTTTCTACTCAAAGCTGGTATGCAGCAGCGAGCATGATACAGTAGAAATAGATTCCCGTACCTCCGATGCACTGGCGCTGGCGGTACGCTTTGGCTGCCCTATTTATACGTATGAGCATATACTGGAAAGCGCGGGCATTCTAATGGAAGATACCGGTAAAAAGAAAAAGACTGGTGAGGTGATCAGCGAATCATCTACCGGCAAGGAAGATCTGAAAGCGCTCTCTGTAGAAGAACTGACTACCCTGCTGAATGATGTGCTGGAGCAGGAAGATTATATACGTGCTATTTCTATACGGGATGAGATCAATAGCAGAAAGAAATAAATGCTCACTTTCCCAAATTGCAAGATCAACCTCGGACTAAACATAGTCCGTAAACGCAGTGATGGCTATCATGATCTTGAGACTATTTTTTATCCCCTGGCTATAAAGGACGCGCTGGAAGTGGTGAAATCGACCACCGACCACCGACCACCGACCGCTGTAAATAAGGATGTTCAGTTAACTACAACGGGCCTTACTATCAATAGCGAAGAGCAGGACAATCTCTGCATAAAAGCTTATCATTTATTAAAGAAAGATTTTCCGCAATTACCTTCCGTGCGTATGCATCTGCACAAAGCCATTCCCATGGGTGCAGGACTGGGGGGAGGCTCCTCCGATGGTGCGTTTACGTTACAGTTGCTGAACCGCAAATTTAATCTGGGAATTTCTAAAGAGCAATTAGCTACCTATGCGCTTCAACTGGGCAGTGACTGCCCCTTCTTTCTACATAATAAGCCCTGCTTTGCCACCGGCCGTGGTGAAACGCTGGAAGATATAGCGCTGGACCTTTCTCACTATTCCTTTCTATTGGTAAATCCGGGAATACATATTAATACTAGCTGGGCCTTCTCCAATATTATTCCCCGTGACACAAAGGTATCCCGCCTGAAGGAAGCCATACAGGAGCCTATATCAGGCTGGAAGAATGACCTAGTAAATGACTTTGAAAAACCTGTGTTCGATCTTTATCCGGAAATAAAAACAATACGTGATACGTTATATGATAATGGCGCTCTGTATGCATCTATGAGTGGCAGTGGTAGCACCGTGTTTGGGATTTTTCCTTATCTTGCACAAAATTTAGCAGCATTACAACTTCAGCTACCATACAACACTTTCTTGATCAAAACCTCGACTTCTTAGATCATCCCATCGGGTAGCTTATAACTTCCATACACTTATTTTATATGTCCCGGTAAAATCGGGATCATCTGTTTCTCTTTAATACAATTTTTATGCAAGCTAATTCAACTGCTTCGGCAGCTACTCAATATTATATAGACCTGGAAGCTCAATACGGTGCACATAATTATCATCCGCTGCCCGTAGTACTAACGCGTGGTGAAGGCGTTTTTGTATGGGATGTAGAAGGCAAGCGCTATTATGATTTTCTCAGCGCTTATTCTGCCGTAAATCACGGTCACTGTCACCCTGCTATTATTAAATCGCTTACAGAACAGGCAAACAAATTAACACTTACCAGCCGTGCTTTTTATAATGACCTGTTGGGGGAGTATGCAAAATTTATCACTAACTATTTTGGCTATGATAAAGTGCTGCCCATGAACACCGGCGTAGAAGCCGTAGAAACAGCGCTTAAGCTTTGCCGTAAATGGGGCTATGAAGTGAAAGGTATTGAATCCGGCAGGGCGCTTATTATTGTATGCGAAGGAAATTTCCACGGAAGAACATCCACTGTCATTTCTTTCAGCAGCGATCCTTCCGCCAAAAATAACTTCGGGCCTTACGCTCCTGGCTTCGTTAGCATTCCTTATAACGATACAGCAGCTTTGACTAAAGCATTGGAAGATAAAAATGTAGCAGGTTTTTTAGTTGAGCCTATACAGGGAGAAGCCGGCGTGGTAGTACCAGACGATGGGTATCTCACTAGAGCAAAAGAACTATGTAAAGCTGCCAACGTATTATTTATCGGTGATGAAATACAAACAGGCCTTGCGCGAACAGGCAAAATGCTCGCCTGTGACCATGAGAATGTACGCCCAGATATTTTGATATTAGGTAAAGCCCTCAGTGGCGGCACTATGCCGGTAAGTGCAGTACTATGCGATGATGAAATAATGCTAACCATTAAACCCGGCGAACATGGTAGCACTTATGGAGGCAATCCCTTAGCCTGCAAAGTTGCCATTACAGCTTTGCAATTGCTAAAAGAAGAGAAGATGGCAGAAAATTCAGAAGTTATGGGTAAGCTGCTGCGGGACGAATTGAATAAGCTAAACTCCAATCATATTAAAACAGTGCGCGGGAAAGGATTATTAAATGCTATCGTTATAGAGCACACGAAACACGATGCCGCCTGGGATCTATGCATAGCATTAAAAGAAAACGGACTGCTGGCAAAACCTACGCATGACGATAAAATACGATTTGCTCCTCCCCTGATTATTACCAGGGAGCAAATACTCGAATGTGTGGAGATAATAGCTAAGAGCCTTGCTTGTCTTGATTAGTATTTACCAACTCCAGATTGGGGAACAAGGCAGCCAGTAGCATCAAAATCGCCGCTATGAGTAAAAGATATAAACCGGTTTGTTTTACCGGACACTCGCCCATGTAGCAGGTAGATACCAGTATATAGCTGCGAATGGCCCAGGCTGCATTAAAGGCGCACACGAAAAGATTGGCACGCTTGGCCCATACTTTGGGCAACAGGAAAAACACTGCGGCAAAACAGCTCATAATGACATTCATAAGGCCGGGCTTGCCATAATTAGTGCCGGTAGCCTTTAGGCCGGTAATAGTAATATTTTTAGAAATGATCTGTACCCAGGGCATCGTACAGGCAGTGATCACTAAAAGAATGCTTGCCAGCCCAAGCCATTTACTATACTTCATGCGGCAAAAGTAAAGAAACAGGGATCAGGAAATGTTAAAAACAAACTCTTTTAATATACTCTTACAATACGTAAATTTGCTATGCGTTTGAAAAAAGTAGCTAGCAGAGCAATATCCATGATATGAAGTACATCTTTTCATTGTTAACATTATCAGTCATCTGCACAGGCGTGTATGCCCAGAGCAGCCAGGCTACTGTTGTAAAACCGCCTCAATCAACGCTTGTCTTACGGGAAGCGTCATACGATTTTGGCAAAATACAGCAGGGCCGTCCCGTTACCCATGAATTTGAGGTGACCAACCAGGGCCCGGATACTCTGAAAATTGAGAATGTGCAGGCAAGTTGCGGGTGCACCACACCTACCTGGCAAAAAGACCCTGTAGCCCCACACAATGCAGCGAAGATAGGTGTCGGCTTTAACGCAGCGGCTGATGGACCGTTTGAAAAGACCATCACTATCTTTTACAATGCCGGACAGACGAAAACTTTTTCCATAAAAGGAAATGTATATAAATCCCCTGCAACGTCTGCTCCTCTTAATACATCTATTGAATTACTCAAACAAATAAACTAAACACAAACAACAAGGGACTATGAAAAAGTTAATGACATCGTTTTTGGTACTTATGATAGCTGCTACCTGCTTTGCACAACAGCCCGCTCAGAAAAAAGCAGAAGACGTTATAAAATTCAAAGAATTAGCTTACGATTTTGGCAAGATCAAGCAAAATATTCCTGCGACACATAATTTCATTTTTACGAATATCAGCGACGCCCCTGTGGTCATTGAATCTGCCACCCCTTCCTGCGGATGTACCACCCCCGTTAAGCCTGAGGGAGCAGTTCCGAAAGGAAAGGACAGTAAGATCACCGCCGGTTTCAATGCAGCCAATGCAGGACCCTTCAATAAAAGCATTACCGTAAAAGTGGCTGGTATCGATATGCCCGTTCAACTGAAGATTACAGGCGAAGTATTGACGGCAGACGCTTATGCTAAATATGAAGCGGGTAAAGAGAAGAAACAAGGTACCAAATAAGCAGCATCCCCTAAGGGATGGAATTTACAACTAACGATAACGCACTGAACGACGGACAGGACAATAAGCCTTCGCGTAAGAAGCCTATGTTCCCCGTAAATGATCAGTTGCGCAGCTACCTGAAGCAGCATGGCCGTGAAGTGAAGCTCCCCGTATCATACAAAGACCTTCTGCAATTCACTTATTCAGTACCTGTTACCGATAAGAATGGTAAGGATACCTACTGGGAGAAAGTAACGTATGATATGAAGGAGTGGAACTTCATACGTCAGGGATTAGTAGAGATGTATGCTATCCTAAAAACGGAAGGCGACCTTAGCTTTACCAAGCACCTGGATGTAGCAAGAATAGATTACTGCTCCTTCGGCAATTCCAATCCATTTCGGATCCGCATTGTAAACAAATTCAACGATAATTACGATCACTATTATATAAAAATAGCCGACGCTTCCCGTGTGTACGGGCTGGAACTCGAACACCTGCTGTCACCTAATCGCATTACCTTCTTCACGTATCAGAACACACTGGTGGAAGAACATATTCCCGGTATACCAGGTGATCTGTTTATTAAGACTTATTTAAATGCTCCTGAAACCAACCAGATAAGGCTGGCGAAAGAGTTCGTAAAATTCAATGAACGTTGCTTCGTGCGTCTGCTGGGTGATATGCGCAGCTATAATTTTGTGATTGACATCACGCCTGACATAGAAGATTTTCAGTACCGTATCCGGGCCATCGACTTCGACCAGCAGTCATATGAAGGAAGAAAGAATCTATATCTGCCGCAATTCTTTAAAGAGAATTATTCTTTTGTAGAGTTATCGCTCAGGCATCTTAATAAAGATTCTATCGAGCAGTATCAAACGGAGGAGCGCACGCTCATGGCTTTTCGCCTGGCTTCTGCACGTTACCGCATTTTAAAACTGCTGGATATAATGGTAGCTGATAGTATTTCCACTCCGGAAAAAACAGCACAATTGAAGAACGAATTAAGCGCTTATTATGATAGTACAACCATCTTTAAACGTTGTAATTCTATGGGTCGACTGGTAAAAATGCATCTCAAAACAGCGCTGCGAAAAAACCTGGCGCTGATACCTAAGATACAGAGCCGTTCAGAGGAATAAAGGTTAAAATTGTGGGACGTACTGGACTCGAACCAGTTACCCCCGCCATGTCAAGGCGATACTCTAGCCAAATGAGCTAACGTCCCGGACGACAAATATAATTCATTACCTTCGCAGCTCGTAACAAAAATCCTTTAATAATGGCTTCTACAAAAATTCAGGAACTTTTAGGCGATAAGGCCGAATACTTGCTGAACCATCAGTCGAAAACAATCACTAAAGAACAATTGCATCTGCCCGGTCCGGATTTCATTGACCGTATATGGATCAATAGTGACCGTAGCCCACAAGTACTCCGTAACCTTCAGTCGATGTACAATACGGGACGGCTAGCTGGCAGCGGTTATTTATCCATTCTGCCGGTTGATCAGGGCATAGAGCATAGCGGCGGAGCTTCTTTTGCCAAAAATCCTGTGTATTTTGATCCTGAAAACATTATAAAGCTGGCCATGGAAGGAGGTTGCAATGCAGTAGCCACCACGTACGGCGGACTGGGCATGCTGTCGAGAAAATACGCCCACAAAATTCCATTCATCGTAAAGATCAATCACAACGAATTTCTCACTTACCCCAATAAGTTCGATCAGATCATGTTCGCTTCCATCAAAGCTAGTTACAACCTCGGCGCAGCAGCCGTTGGTGCTACTATCTACTTCGGCAGCGATGAGGCTACCCGTCAGATACAGGAGGTGAGCAAAGCGTTTGAAATGGCACACGAGTTGGGTATGGCCACTATTCTTTGGTGCTACTTGAGGAATCCTGCCTTTAAAACAAAAGAAAAAGATTACCACGTATCAGCCGACCTCACCGGCCAGGCAAATCATTTGGGCGTAACAATAGAAGCAGATATCATCAAACAAAAGCTACCTGAAAACAATGGTGGTTACCTGGCGCTGAATACAAAAGAATCAGCCTATGGCAAAAATGATAAAAGGATCTATGATGAACTAACTACAGACCACCCGATTGACCTTACCCGTTACCAGATAGCCAATTGCTATATGGGCCGTGCGGGATTGATCAACTCCGGTGGTGCCTCTTCCGGTGCAAGCGATAAAGCAGAAGCTGTAACAACAGCGGTGATCAACAAACGTGCTGGCGGTATGGGACTTATATCCGGCCGTAAAGCATTTCAACGCCCCATGAAAGAAGGCGTTGAAATATTGAATGCAATACAGGATGTTTATTTAGATTCAGCTATAACTATCGCGTAACTTCTTCTATCACTTTACCAACGCAGCCATTCGGCATTTGAATATGCAGGATGGCTGCTATCGTTGCAGCTATATCGGTCATGTGTACTTCCCTGTTCGTTTTGCCAGGCTTGATGTTCCAGCCATAAAATAGCAAAGGAATATGCGTATCATACGGATTCCAGGTGCCATGTGTGGTGCCGGTTGTTCCGTATGTTTCAAACCAGCCGGGATTTAAAACGATTTGTACAGCACCACTCCTTTTAAAATTGTAGCCGTTGATGATCATCGTTTTAATAGGTTCAGGAACTGGCGCCTCTCCTATTTTAGCGACATCCACAGCATAAGCTACACCAGGAAGACGTTGCAGATAATCAGTAGCTGTTTTTTTAATGGCATCAAAATCCAGGTGCTGCTTGTATATCCTGCCCAGATCAAAATTTACCTGGTAATTATCACCAGCCTTCGCTAAATTCTCTGCACCAAATTTATCCTCCAGCATTTTATTCAAATTCTCCACCGGCACTTTACCATTCCAGGCATCGGCAGGCAGGTTGTTCTTTTTCATATAGCCTATTGCATGCGCCGCACCATGATCTGCTGTAAGGAATATCATATATTTACCCTTGCCGATCTTTGCATCAAGGAAGTGGAAGAACTTCGCAAGATCGCGGTCCAGGCGCAGGTAGGTGTCTTCTATTTCAACAGAATTAGGCCCATACATATGTCCTACATAGTCAGTAGAAGCACAGTTAATCGTCAAGAAATCTGTAGCGCTGCCGTTGCCTAATTGATAGCCTTCCACAGCATGCTGCGCAAAATCCAATGTAAGCGTATTGCCAAAAGGAGTAGGCCGGAATATGCTTCTTTTTCTCTGATAATAATCACTAATATTATGTGGGAACCGGGCAATTGTTTCTCCAGGAAACTTACCTTCATAAGACTGCTCATCGCTCTCGCTATTAGTATAGGTTCCAATAGGATATAAAGTATTCCAGCCGTTCTCTATCAAATGTTCAATAGCATTGCTATTATTGTATTTATTCACCCAATCCGGCAGTTGCTGCATATAGTAGCTGCTGGTAATAAAATGACCCGAAGAATCATCCAGCCAGAAAGCGGCATTGGCAGTATGCCCTGCCGGTAATATGGCCGCCCTGTCTTTAAGCGAAACGCCCACCACTTTAGAATCATAATTGGTAGCTATACGGAGTTCATCTGTGATGGTAGACACCAGCAGGTTGCGGGGCGACATTTTACCGGCATTATTGTCTGCGCCCACTGTTTGCACAGTTGTATCTTCTGTGCAATAAGATTCTTTGCCGGTGAGCTGATCGATCCATTCATTGCCGGTAATGCCATCTATGGCAGGAACAGAACCCGTAAAAATACAGGTATGGCCCACCGCAGTATAAGAAGGCAGGTAATTAATAAAAGTATTTTCGCAGGAAAACCCTTCACCCAGTAAACGCTTGAACCCATCGGAACCATAGCGGTCATAGTAGCGGTATAAATAATCCCAACGCATCTGATCGACAACGATGCCTACTACCAGCTTAGGTCTTTTAACACCGGCTGCAGGTTTTGTTTGGGAGAAAGCTATAAAGAAGCTAAAAGAAAGGAAGAGTAAAAAAGAAACTTTTCGCATATGTAAAGTTTGAGCAAATGTAAAGCAAGAAGGGTAAAGTAAAGTCACCGGGAGCCTAAAGAACGCACTACAGGCTCCGGCAGAAACGGGCGGGCATCTCCCCCGTTACGGATTACATCACGTATCAGCGTAGACGCCACAGAAGTATACTGCGGCAGGCAGGTAAGGAAAACCGTTTCAATCGTGGCATCGAGACTGCGATTCATGTCTGCTATCGCTTTTTCATATTCAAAGTCGTTCACGTAGCGGATGCCACGTAAGATGTAATTGGCATTAACCTTACGGCAACATTCGATCGTAAGTCCCTCATATACCACTACTTCCACTTTAGCATTATCGTTATATATCTCTTTTATCCAGAGTTGACGCTGCTCTTCGGAAAACATAGGCTCTTTGTTAATATTGCGCCCGATGCCTATAATCAGCTTGTCGAAAAGCCCCAAAGAGCGGTTGATAATATCAAGATGCCCGATAGTAATGGGATCAAATGTTCCGGGGAAGAGGGCAATTCGTTGCATGTTGAATTGTTTTAGTGTTGCTGCATTTTGCCGCCTGCCAGCAGATATAATACAGCCATGCGCACGGCCACACCATTTTCTACCTGTTGCAAAATAATAGAGTGTTGGCTGTCAGCCACATCGCTGTCGATTTCCACACCACGGTTAATAGGCCCGGGGTGCATCACCAGTATTTCCTTTTTAAGGCTGTCCAGCAGCGACTTCTTTACACCATACGCAAGGTTGTATTCGCGCAGGGAAGAGAACAACACCTGATTCTGCCGCTCCAGTTGTATCCGCAGCACGTTTGCTACATCACACCATTGTAGCGCCTTTTTAAGATCGTATTCTATCTGCACATCAAATGCCTCCTTTATGTACTTAGGAATAAGCGTGGGCGGACCAGCCACCATTACTTCAGCTCCCATCTTTTTCAGCAGATAAATATTGCTAAGCGCCACACGTGAGTGCATAATGTCGCCAATAATAGCGATCTTCTTTCCTTTCAGTGTTCCTAGTTTTTCGCGTATAGAAAAAGCATCCAGCAATGCCTGCGTAGGATGCTCGTTTATGCCGTCACCAGCATTTATAATAGCAGCAGGAATATGTTTCGCAAGAAAATGAGGCGCACCGCTGGCACTGTGACGCATTACTACCAAATCCACCTTCATGCTTAATATGTTATTAACCGTGTCCAGCAGCGTCTCGCCTTTTGACACAGAGGAATTGCTGGCGGTGAAATTGATCGTATCCGCGCTTAACCGCTTCTCGGCAAGCTCGAAGGAAATACGTGTGCGGGTAGAGTTTTCGAAGAAAAGATTAACAACAGTAATATCTCTTAGCGAAGGAACTTTTTTAACCGGTCTTTGTAGAACTTCTTTAAATTGAGTAGCTGTATCTAAAATGATCTTTATATCAGCCGGCTGGAGATCTCTAATGCCAAGAAGATGTTTTGTACTTAGTTGCATTAGGAGGCGAAGTTAGGGTAAATAATTTTATAATAAAATAACTTCCTGCGTCCGCGCGGAGTATACCCCGCGCATATCATGATTTATAACAATATAACTTCCTCTTTGCCGTCTTTTTCCTTCCACAGCACTTTTACTTTCTGCGAGATTAGCGAATCAATGGATTTACCCGCATAATCCGGCTGGATAGGCAGCTCACGGCTGGATTTTCTGTCTATAAGGATGCAAAGTTCCACTTTAGCTGGCCGGCCATAATCGAGTAAAGCGTCCAATGCTGCCCGTATCGTGCGGCCTGTGTAAAGCACATCATCTATGAGTATAACTTTTTTCCCCTCTATACTAAAAGGAATATCCGTTTGATTCGCTACATGCAGCTCTTTGCGTATATCATCCCGGTAGAAGGTGATATCCAACTTGCCATATTGCACCTTTTCCTCACCCAATTGTTTTTTCAATTGAGCAGCGATTCTGTCAGATACATACACACCTCTGGGCTGCAAGCCGATAAGCACTGTGTTTTCCATATGCAGGTGATGCTCCAATATCTGGTGGCAAAGACGCTGTATGGTTAGCTCTAACTGCTGTTCTGTGAGGATGGTTGTCATACTATTACTATTTATGCTTCTTGCAAGAAAGGATATTTATAATCTGTCACCGGCGTAAGCGTTTCTTTAATCGTTCTTGCACTTAACCAGCGATACAAGTTAAGAATAGAACCGGCTTTATCATTCGTACCAGAAGCCCTGGCCCCACCAAAAGGCTGCTGACCAACCACCGCACCGGTAGGTTTATCATTAATATAAAAATTACCAGCAGCATAACGCAGTTTGTTGGTAGCTAATTCTACAGCCGCCCTATCCTGTGCTATTACAGCACCTGTTAGGGCGTAGGGAGAAGTGCTATCCACTGTATCCAGGACTTTTTCAAAGCCGTTAGCAGGATAAATATAAACTGTAAGCACAGGCCCGAATATCTCTTCACACATAGTAACATACTTAGGTGATTTAGCTTCTATGACAGTAGGTTGCACAAAATAGCCTTCTTTCTTATCACACTTACCCCCTACCCATATTTCCGCTTTAGGATCTTTCTTAGCGTTGTCTATGTAGTTCTTAATATTGTTAAAGCTCTTTTCATCTATCACGGCATTTACGAAGTTGGAAAAATCTTCTGTACTTCCCATTTTCATGCTCTTTACACCTGCTATCAGTTTCTTTTTCACTTCTTCCACCATATTAGAAGGAATATAAGCGCGTGACGCAGCAGAGCATTTTTGTCCCTGGTATTCGAAGGCGCCTCTTAGTAAAGCTGTTACAACCACATCCGGATCAGCGCTTTTATGCACCAGCACAAAATCTTTTCCTCCTGTCTCTCCGACTATTCTCGGATACGATTTATAGTTGCTCATGTTCTTACCAATGGTTTCCCACATATTATTGAACACACCTGTAGAACCAGTAAAATGCACACCAGCAAAATCGCGGTGATTAAAACAAACTTTACCTATAGTAGGGCCATCCACATAAATTAAATTGATAACGCCATCCGGCAGTCCTGCTTCTTTTAATATGCGCATGAACATTTGTGCACTGTATACTTGCGTGTTAGCCGGCTTCCATACTACAACATTACCACACAAAGCTGCAGAGGTAGGCAAGTTGCCGCCAATAGCGGTAAAGTTGAACGGCGTTACTGCCAGCACAAATCCTTCCAGCGGACGGTACTCCATACGATTATGCATCCCCGCGGCACTAATAGGTTGCTGACGGTAGATCTCGCTCAGGAAGTGAACATTAAAACGAAGGAAGTCGATCAGTTCGCAAGCACTATCTATCTCTGCCTGGTAAGCATTCTTGCTTTGCCCAAGCATAGTAGTGCCGTTCATATACGGCCTGTATTTACCAGCTATCAGGTCAGCGGCTTTTAAGAAGATGTTAGCCCTGTTTTCCCAGCTCATATTTGTCCAGGCTTCTTTAGCAGCCAATGCTGCCTCTATAGCTTGGTGGACATGTTTTTCTTCACCTGCATGAAAATATCCCAGCACGTGTTTGATCTCGTGCGGCGGACGTATGGCTACTTTATTGTTGGTACGTACTTCTTTACCGCCAATGTACATAGGTACATCTATCTCCTGGCTTTTCAGCGCAGCCAGCGTTGCCTTCAGCAATGTTTTTTCTCTGCTGCCGGGTGCATAGCTAAGCACTGGCTCATTAGCAGGCATTGGATAGTTGAAGTAACCTAAATTCATAACGTTATTTTTTTATTGTTGAATTTCCTTTTCTGCCATCAGGTAAGCCTTAATAAATCCATCCAGATCGCCATCCATTACCGGCCCTACATTGCCCACTTCATAATCGGTACGGTGATCTTTTATCATCTTATACGGATGGAATACGTATGACCGTATCTGTGAGCCCCACTCTATCTTTTTCTTGTTGCTGTTGGCGGCATCCTTAAGCGCATTTCGCTTCTGTAGTTCTATCTCATAGAGGCGGCTTTTCAGCATTTTCATGGCAAGTTCCCTGTTACCTAGTTGGCTTCTGTCCTGCTGACATACCACTACGATACCTGTTGGAATATGGGTTAACTGCACTTTGGTTTCCACCTTGTTCACGTTCTGTCCACCCGCACCACCGCTACGGGAGGTTTCCATCTTTACATCCGCAGGATTTATCTCTATTTCAATGGTATCATCAATTAACGGATACACATACACGCTGGCGAAAGAAGTATGCCTGCGGGCATTGGAATCGAAAGGAGAAATGCGTACCAACCTGTGCACACCACTTTCTGCTTTGAGAAAGCCATAGGCAAAAGGACCTTCAAATTCCAGGGTGGCGCTTTTGATGCCAGCTCCGTCTCCTTCCTGAAAATCCACTTCGGTCACTTTCCAGCCTTGCTTTTCACCGTACATGCGATACATACGCAGGAGGATCTCTGCCCAGTCCTGGCTTTCCGTACCGCCGGCACCGCTGTTGATCTGCAATACAGCAGGTAGTTCATCTTCCGGTTGGTTGAGCGTACTTTTAAATTCGACTTCTTCAATTTTATCCAGCGCTTTTTGATAAGCCTGCTTTACTTCTTCCTCATCACCCTCGCCTGCTTTCCAGAACTCGAAGAGAACGGCAAAGTCCTCTACAGAGGCTTCCACCTCCTGATACATTGTTACCCAAAATTCGTTTAGCTTAATTTCTTTCAGGATAGATGTGGCGCGGACGTTATCATCCCAGAAGCCGGGCGCCAGCGAGCGTTGCTTATCTTCGTCTATCTTATATTGTCTGTTAGCGACGTCAAAGAAACCTCCTCAGGACGACCAGGCGGTCCCTCATATCTTTAATTGATTCTTGTGTCATAGCGGCGCAAAGATATTCAAATTCGCGTTAATCCGTGCAATCTGTGAGAACAATTACTCACAGATTACACGGATTTGCACAGAGGAAGTTAATTCAGCAATTTTTTTTACATTGCAGCCCAACTAATATCTTGAAATATGCACACCATCATTGTTCCAACTGACTTTTCTGATACCTCTAAAAATGCAGCCCGTTTTGCTGTACAGGTAGCAGCACAGGTTTCCGACGCACAGATATTGTTATACAATGTATTTCGCCGGGTGATACCAGGATCAGATGGCTCGCCGCTGGCAGATGAACCGAATGCACGCAAAACGATAGTATTGGCAGCGTTGGAAAACATGAAAGCTGACTTGCTGGCTCTTGCAACTACTACTATCACCTGCATAGCAGAGGAAGATAGCTCTTTCTTAGATAGCCTGGAAAGACTGGTGCGCTACCAAAAAGCAGATATTATTATAATGGGTATTACCGGAAGCACTAAACTGGAGCAAATATTTATGGGAAGCAATGCGCTAAATATGATAGACAGGAACGTGTGTCCTGTAATGGTAGTTCCCCCGGATGCAAGCTTCAAGGGTGTTAAGAATGTACTGTTTGCCACTGATATGCAGGATGTGGAGAAATCGATACCCATAAAACCATTACAAACCGTGCTCAATCTTTTCCGACCTACTGTACATGTGGTAAATGTGGACAGTGATCACTACGTAGAAGTGACACAGGAGTATAAAAGCGAAAGAGCTAAGCTGGAAGAAATGTTGAAAGATTATAAAAGAGAGTTTTACTTTATACGGATGTTCGACTTTATAGAAGCTATCAACCAGTTTACACACGATAAGAATATCGACGTGATCATCACTGTGCCGCACAAAAATTCCTTCTTAAGCAGTCTTTTCAAGACCAGCCACACCAAAAAGCTGGCGTATCACAGCAGCGTGCCGCTGGTAGCTATTCACGAATAATTCAATTATGTCAAAACAGGATCAATTACACGTAACATCAGAAATAGGAACATTAAAACGCTTATTAGTACATAGCCCTGACAGCGGACTGGGGAAAGTGGTTCCCTCTAAAGCGCAAG
>Ga0207017_1068_pt1 | contig 16461 bp, 10 predicted proteins | sample Alteio_BWMinCont_51_FD_153472 | JGI IMG/M metagenome (GOLD analysis project Ga0207017, IMG submission 153472) | Enriched cells from forest soil in Barre Woods Harvard Forest LTER site, Petersham, Massachusetts, United States -... | ecosystem: Environmental > Terrestrial > Soil > Temperate forest >...
TTTATCCCATACATATTTCCAAAACGGTTTGTCTGTTGGAAAGACTGGATCAGGATTTTTTTCGCAAGAAACTTCAGGTTTGCAATAATGAGTAAAGCGTTTACTGATAATCTTAAGGAATGACAGGTCGTTCTCATCCTCTTCGAGCTTAAATAAAGGATCTACAAAACAATACATAAACGGTTCAATAATAAAACGGGAGAGTGGCTCAAGAATGTAATGAGAAAATGGGTCAGTAATGTTTGGTTTAATATAATAATAGTAAAACGGCTTAAGAAAGAATTCGTAAAACGGTTCAAGAAAACACTCATTGAAAGGCTTGATCAAGACATAATATAAAAACTGCAAAAGGCGTACAGTTAATGCAAGCGCATACAAAAGTCCGCCGTATTTTATAAAATCAACAAGTGCTGGCTGACTTTCCCCAGTAAGCAAACTATAAGGGCGACTGATAGCTCGCAGTAAAAAAAGACGCGCAGATTGGTACCAGCCTGAAAGTGAAATCGTGGATAAATCATGCTTGATAGATGCAAACCAACCTTTAATATCTTCCCATACCGTGGTTTCAGGTACAGGCACTATTGGCTCAGATCTAACAACTTCATTAATTTTAATTCTTAGCTGTTTTATTCTCGATTCGGCCTGTTCAATTTTGCCTATAATATAATTCGTTTGAACCATCGACTGGAAATGTTGTTTAAATTTTTCTAAAAATTCTATCTGTTTATTTAGCAGCTTTTGATTATCTTCCCACTCTTCTTTGCCGAGTGTGTGACCAGCAAGTCTTTCAATTTCATTGAATTGATCTAATGATAAAATTTTTTCATCTTGAGAAAAATGATCACGTAATGCTTCTAGATTAACTGGATCAAGCTGGATTTGCTTAAGCCTATTCCCAGGATTTTCTTCCGAAATATCGTAGTAGAAAAATTCATTCTTAGTAAGAATATATTTTGATTTATTAAATTCTTTCTGTTCTTCATTGGTGGGTCTTTTAGCCTTAATCTCTAAACTGCATGCAGTGTCGAAATTCAGATTGCAAAAAATCTCTATTTCATCGGTAGATAAATTGAGTTTTTCTATGCGGCCATAAAAGTTGGTAGCCATGTTCGCCTAGACCAGCATGAACGCTATTAATATTTTTCTAACATTTATTTGCATGACATCTCCTCCGTTTCTATCTAAATATTATTTAGCTTTGTAACGGCTCCGCCGTTTTTCATTCATTGTGATGAATGACTGAAACTTATCTTGCCTGCACCTTGAAATATTCATTCTACTTGAATGATTGTTAAGGCTATCTTAAACCCCTATCAAAGTAAAATTTTTATATTTCAGTGAAGATTATAAAACCCCTTGCTTAAAGCCGAATTAACAGATATTGCTTTCTGGTTTAACTGATTGATAAATTTTGCTATTTATTGTCACAAAAATAGAAAGCGTTGCATGCCATGCGTCAAATTTTCTTCCCATTGCTGTCATGGCATAAGTTGAGGTAGTGTATTCCTTTGCTTTTCATGGAAGTAGAGTCAAATGTTTAATAACATGTTCCGCAAAAAACCCATTGGCCACATACACCCAGAATCCTCCCTCCACCGTTCCTTAACCACGTTTGATCTCACCTTAATGGGCATAGGCGCCATTATAGGAGCAGGTGTATTTGTCCTGACAGGTATTGCGGCTGCGACCAAGGCAGGCCCTGCCATCGTCATTTCCTATATCATCGCAGGCCTTGCCTCCATGTTCGCAGCCCTTGCCTATGCGGAACTTGCTGCCTCTATTGGTGGGACAGGCTCTGCCTACAGTTATGCCTATGCAGGCTTTGGAGAACTCATCGCATGGATTATTGGCTGGAATTTGTTGCTGGAATATGTCATGAGTGTTGGCACGGTCGCGATAGGCTGGTCAGGTTATGTCGTCAATTTTCTTCAGGCCGTTCATATCTACTTACCTGATGCCATCACGAAAAATCCTTTTGAAGGCGGTGTGATTAATCTGATAGCCGTCCTGATTATCATCACATTAGCCCTATTATTGTGTTTGGGTGTGAAACATAGCGCGCGTATTAATGCGGTGATAGTAGCAGTCAAATTACTCACCATTGCGACATTTATTGCTGTCGCTTCTCTCAATATACAGATTGAAAACTGGTCAAACTTTTTCCCTTTTGGCTGGACTGGCGTCATGGAAGGTGCTGCCCTCGTATTTTTCGCCTACATTGGGTTCGATGCCTTATCCACTGCCGTAGAAGAAGCTGTCGACCCACAACGTTCCATTCCCATTGCGATTATTGTTTCTCTCATCGTTTGCACCATCATTTATATTATTGTGTCCGCATTATTAACCGGCATTGTTCCCTATACTTCACTGAATGTGGAATCACCTGTATCGGATGCCTTGCTGAAAATTGGTCATCAATATATGGCTGGCATCATAGCAGCAGGAGCAGTTGCAGGTCTAACCACTGTCATGCTGGTCATGTTTTATGGATTGACGCGAATCTGTCTTGCCATGTCACGCGATGGACTGATACCCACTTCGGTTGCAAAAATTCATAGTCAAACCCACACGCCTATTCGTCTTATTTTGATTACAGGTGTCGTTATCGCAGCCATTGCAGGTATTGCTCCCATTAATCATGCAGCTGAGTTAGTCAACATTGGCACACTCGCTGCATTTACCTTTGTTTGCGGTGGCGTGATTGTTTTGCGCGCCACACTCCCTGATCTGCATCGTCCCTTTAAACTTCCCTTCAATCCCCTCATTCCATTTTTAGGGATAGTTTTTTGCATTTATCTGATGCTAAATTTGCCAGCGATTACCTGGTGGCGTTTTTTAATATGGACGATTGCCGGTATTCTGATTTATTTTCTATACGGCATCCGGCATAGTGTGCTGGGAAATGTTAAGTAACCATCTCACCCAGTGCCAAATTCACCTTGGACTGTGGTAAACGTCCCAACTGTTTTGAAATAAATTTGCCTGCTGCAATGAGCTTTTTTAAATCCACACCCGTATCGATTCCCATGCCATGCAATAAATGAACAACATCTTCTGTTGCAACATTACCCGATGCGCCTTTTGCATAAGGACAACCGCCAAGGCCTGAAACTGAACTATCTATTACATTCACTCCAAACTCGAGAGCCGAATAAATATTCACGAGGGCCTGGCCATACGTATCATGAAAATGGACGGCAATATATTTGAGTGGAACATGGCGGCAAACAACTTCCAGTAAACGTTTTATTTTAGGTGGTGTACCTACACCAATCGTGTCGCCCAGCGATATTTCGTAACAACCCATTCTCAGTAAAATTTCACCCAGTTCTCCCACTTTTTCAGGCAGTATTTTCCCTTCATAAGGACAGCCTAATACACAGGAAAGATAGGCACGAATCTTTAATCTCTTCTTTTTTGCAGCCTCCACCACTTCTGCAATTTGATGTAAGCTTTCTGTCACTGAACAATTCATGTTGCGCTGTGAAAATTCTTCAGAAGGTGTGGTAAAAACTGCAATTTCCTTAACACCTGCTTCCAATGCCGCTTCAAGGCCTTTAAGGTTTGGCACGAGGACAGGATAATTCACATTCGCTTTTTTTTGTATGCCTTGAAATACTTCGGCTGCATCTGCAAGCTGGGGTATCCATTTGGGTGAAACAAAACTCGTGGTCTCAATCACGGAAAGTCCTGTCTCAGAAAGCTGGTTGATAAAATCAATTTTAACCGCTGTGGGAATGCTTTGTTTTTCATTTTGCAAGCCGTCCCGTGGGCCAACTTCGACTATCTTGATGTGGTGTGGAAAAGTCATGCTTCATCCTTGGGTGTTAATTTTTCCATTCAATCTGGACTTGTTGATTTTGTCCTTTAAGCGCAAGTAATCGGGGTCCTGTCATGGTGGTTTTCATTTTACGTGCTCGCAGGCTGCGCGCGTAAAATGAAAACCACCATGCCACCCCTCTTGCAACCTTTTTGAAGGACAAAATCAACTCGTCCAGTCAGTGCAAACAGTATATAGGATCATCAATCCATTTCACACCCAGCGCGGTTTGCGTTTTTCCATAAATGCACGTAATCCTTCTTGCGCCTCAGGTGTCGCACGTAATTCAGCAAGATGTTCCGATGTTTGTTGCGCCAATTCGACCGTTATTTTTTGTTTGGCTACGGTTCGCATTAATTGTTTTGCAGATTGTAGTGCCAACGGACTATTTTGCAGAAGGATTTGAGCAACTGACATGCCAGCACTCATTAAGGTAGTTTCATCCGTTAGCTGATGGATTAACCCTATTCTATGTGCTTGTTCTGCACCAAAGCGTTCCCCCGTCAAAAAATAATAATGCGCCATTCTTTCTCCAATCGCTGCAATCACATAAGGACTAATCATGGAAGGAGCAAGGCCAATCTTCACTTCCGGTAATCCAAAACTTGCATTGCTTGATGCGATTGCTATATCTGCCGCTGCAACAAGACCCAATCCACCTCCCAATGTCATTCCATGTGCAAGTACCAGAGTAGGTTTTGGAAATTGATATAACTGATATAACAAATCCGCGAGTAATTGGGCATCACGATAATTGTCATCTTTCGACCCTGCCGCGATTTTTTGCATATGGCCAATGTCACCGCCCGCGCAAAAATTTTCTCCATTCCCATTGATTATCAAAACACGTGTTGGAGATTCTGCCAGTAATCTCAAGGCCTGCTGACATTCCATGATAAGAGGTCCATGCATGGCATTACGCTTATCCGGCCTATTTAGGGTAAGGGTTGCAATATTATCTGTTTGGGAAATCGTGATAAATTCCGTCTTCATGAAAATTACATCCTGAACAATCCAAATTGTGTCGGTAAAATGGGTGCGTTTAATGTGATGGAAAGGCTCATGCCTATTATCTTGCGCGTGTCGACTGGATCGATTACGCCATCATCCCATAATCTTGCGCTGGAATAATAAGCAGAGGATTGCTGGTTATATTGCTCCAGTAACGGTGCCTTAAATGTTTTTTCATCCTCATCTGACCAAGTGACTCCCTGACGCTTTTTCTTTTCTCGCGTTACCTCAGCCAGCACACTCGCCGCTTGCTCTCCGCCCATGACGGATATGCGGGCATTCGGCCACATATACAGGAATCGTGGTTCATAAGCACGACCGCACATGGCATAATTTCCCGCTCCATAACTCCCGCCTATTATCACTGTCACTTTGGGGACAGATGCACAAGCGACAGCATTAACCAGTTTGGCACCATTTTTTGCAATCCCTTCCGATTCCACCTTGCTGCCTACCATAAATCCCGTAATGTTTTGCAAAAACAGCAAGGGAATGCCGCGCTGTGTGCATAACTCAATAAAATGCGTGCCTTTCAAGGCAGACTCAGAAAATAAAATTCCATTATTCGCAATGATGCCAACCGGAATTCCAAAAATATGGGCAAATCCACAGACCAGTGTCTTGCCATACATTGCCTTGAATTCATCGAATAGCGAACCATCTACTATCCGCATTATCACTTCCCTGACATCGAAGGGATAACGGGAGTCTGCTGGAATAATTCCATAGAGTTCTTGTGCATCATATAAAGGTTCTGAGGGTTCCCGCATGAGAACTGAACCTTTTTTCTGATAATTCAGATTGGCAATAATGCGCCGCGCCATGGCAAGTGCATGTTCATCATTTTGTGCGTAATGATCTGCAACCCCTGATATACGACAATGAACGTCTGCGCCTCCCAAAGCTTCAGCCGTCACAACTTCGCCCGTTGCTGCCTTGACAAGCGGTGGTCCTGCGAGAAAGATGGTGGCCTGCTCTCTCACCATAATGGATTCATCCGCCATGGCAGGGATATAGGCACCACCCGCCGTGCATGAACCCATGACAACAGCAATTTGCGGTATGCCTTGAGCAGAAAGATTCGCCTGATTATAAAAAATTCGTCCGAAATGATTTTCATCGGGGAAAACATCATCCTGCATGGGTAAATAAGCACCGCCTGAATCCACAAGATAAATACAGGGAAGATGATTTTGTTTTGCAATTTTTTGCGCCCGCAAATGTTTTTTTACCGTAATGGGATAATATGTGCCGCCTTTCACCGTGGCATCATTCACAACAAGCATGCAATCAATTCCCATGATGCGGCCAATGCCTGTGATAATACCCGCAGCAGGCACTTCATCTTCATAGAGTTGAAATCCGGCCAATGCAGACAATTCGAGAAAATCCGAACCTTTATCCAGCAATAATTCTATGCGGTCACGGGGCAATAATTTTCCGTGCTTGCGATGTCTTTCACGCGCAGCTTCCCCTCCGCCTTCCTGGACTTTCATGATTGTCTTTTTAAGATTAAGCACCATGGCACGCATGACACTTGCATTCTGCTGAAAGGTTTTATCGTTTTTCTTGATTTGTGTTTCAAATCCTGGCATGGTTGTTTCCTTGTTTAGTCTCATCAAATAATTCACGCCCAATTAACATGCGGCGTATTTCTGATGTGCCTGCCCCAATTTCATAAAGTTTGGCATCTCGCCACAAACGGCCGACTGGATACTCATTGACATAACCATTTCCACCCAGACACTGAATGGCTTCCCCTGCCATCCATGTTGCTTTTTCTGCAGCATAAAGGATGACAGAAGCTGCATCCTTGCGTGTCACATCGCCGCGATCGCAGGCTCTTGCGACAGTGTAAAGCCAGGATTCTGATGTCATTAATGCCGTATACATATCAGCAAGTTTCGCTTGCATCATTTCAAATTCGCCTATCGATTTACCAAATTGTTTACGCTCATGCACGTAAGGCAGCACAATATCCATGCATGCTTTCATGATTCCCAAAGGGCCTGCAGCTAGCACCACGCGCTCATAATTGAGACCACGCATTAATACTTTTGCACCGTGGTTTTCCTTTCCCAATAGATTTTCACAAGGCACCCTGCAATTATCGAAAACCAATTCACAGGTATTGGAACCACGCATGCCCAACTTATCGAGTTTTTGTGCAGTATGAAACCCAGGAAAGGTTTTTTCTATCAGAAAAGCGGAGATTCCACGAGATCCACCGTGAGGATTGGTACGTGCATACACAACCAATACATTGGCATCCGGACCATTGGTAATCCACATTTTCGATCCATTCAGGAGATAGTGGTCTCCTTTCAGTTCAGCCTTTAACTGCATGCCCATGACATCAGACCCTGCTTGCACTTCACTCATGGCCAATGCACCAATGTGCTCACCGCTACAGAGTTTGGGCAAGTAGCGTGTCTTTTGTTCATGCGACCCATTCAGGCGAATTTGATTCACGCAAAGATTGGAATGCGCGCCATAACTTAAACCCATGGCACCGGATGCACGACTGATCTCAGACATTGCTATGGTATGTTCAAGATAGCCAAGACCAGAACCGCCATATTCTTCTTCAACAGTAATGCCAAGCAAGCCTAATTGACCGAGTTTAGGCCATAATTCAGCAGGAAAATGATTACTGCTATCAATCTCTACAGCTCGTGGTGCAATCTCACGCTCGGCAAATTCCCTGACGGCTTCGCACAACATATCGGCTGTCTCACCTTGCGCAAAATTTAAAAAGGTCATGCGACTCTCCTCTTCCATATCCATTCGAGAAAATCTTGTCCGATTGTACCTAAAACTGGAAGCATTACGAGTTTTTTGCGAGTAAGCAAGCTTAGCCTTTATTTGTTTCGCAATGGCTCGCTCGACTCCGTCTCGCTGCGCTTGAGTTGCGAAACAAATAAAGGCTAAGCTTGCTTACTCGCAAAAAACTCGTAATGTTGCCCCTAAAACTTTAACGTACGGAAGAAAAATCATGTATCCTCAAGCCCTTTCCACATTCGATTACATTTGTTATGACAAATTTACCTCACATACAATTAAAAAAAGGAGAAGACCGCCGCATCCGTGCTGGTCACCCCTGGATATATAGCAATGAGATAGATACAAGCATCACCCCGCTAAAAAACTTTTTGAAAGGGCAGGATGTCATCATTGAAGCGTATGACAATAGTCTTATCGGCATAGGCTATATCAATCCACATTCACTGATAACTGTGCGTATACTCAGCCGTGACTGCAATGAAACTCTCGATGCCGATTTTTTTCTTGCTCAGATTAAAAATGCCCTCTCCCTGCGTACACGTTTATTTTCACAGCCATTTTACCGCCTCGTTTTTAGTGAAGCCGATCAATTGCCTGGCTTGGTCATAGACCGGTTTGAAAATGATTTCGTCGTGCAAATCAATACGGCTGGCATGGAATTGAAATCTGAACTCATCATACAGGCTTTGCGCGAATGTTTTCCCACACTCACTTCCATACTGCTTAGGAATGATAGTCCAATCCGTACGCATGAAGGATTGGAATTAATTGTTAAACCAGCCTTTGGTCAGCCCCCACAGGATCTGACCCTCACAGAAAATGGCGTGAAATTCATCGCACCGCTTGTAAGCGGACAAAAAACCGGCTGGTTTTATGATCACCGCCTGAATCGTGCCAGACTGAAAGATTATGTTTCCAGTCAGCGCGTCCTCGATGTTTTCAGTTACGTGGGTGGATGGGGCATTCAAGCCGCGTGTTTTGGTGCAAGTCATGTTTCCTGCATTGATGCTTCAGAATCTGCCTGTCAATTCATTAGGCGTAATGCCAACCTCAATCATCTCGATGATAAAATAACTGTTATTTGCGATGATGCATTTGATGCCATGAAAAAATTGCTGGGTGAAAATAAAAATTATGATGTCATCATTCTCGATCCACCCGCCTTTGTTAAAAAATTGAAAGACAAGAAACAAGGCTTAATTGCTTATCAGCGTTTAAATGAATTGGCACTCAGATTATTAACTCCTAATGGCATTCTTTTTACGTGTTCTTGCTCCATGCACATTAGCATGGAAGATATGCTGGAACTTTTGCAGCGGGTTGCCTATCGCACACATACACCCATTCAGGTGCTGGAACGCGGTCATCAGGGCCCAGATCATCCGCTGCATATTTGCATTCCGGAAACGAATTATCTGAAAGCGGTGATAGTGAGGAAATTATAAAACATCAACAGCTTGATTCTGCGTTTCAGCGATTTTGTCCTTTAAGTCCAGGTTAATCGGGGTCCTGTCATGGTTGACTCCATTTTACGTGCTCGCAAGCTGCGCGCGTAAAATGGAGTCAACCATGCCACCCCTCATGCAAGCTTTATTAAAGGACAAAATCACTGAAACGTTGTACCAGTCATATTATTTTTAGGCATAAAAAAACCGGGGGAGGACTTGAAGTCCTCCCCCGGTTTTTGGTGGGTTAACGTCTTTTTTTAGCTGTCTTTTTCTTTTTAGCTACCATGGTATGTTTCTCCTATAGTTTAAAAGAACGTACAACTAACACTTTCATTATAGCTTCTTTGATTGTTTTTTGTATGAGTAGTAATACTGACTTGCTCATTCATGCTTAATTGTTGATTATTCTGTGTATCCGTCCCACCAAATCAATCACTAAAATCATCCTTTTACTCACTAAACCGTAACAGCGTATGATCCGGGTCACAGGATTTTAATTTCTGCCACGCTTCTATCTCTCGGTCAGGAAGTTCAGCCACAAATTCTTCCAGAGAGGGAATAGGCAGCAATTCCATTTCACGCAAGGCAAATTGTCTTAGCAAGGCTTTTATTTGCGGTGACTCCAGCACATTTTCCCGATTATATTTATTGCGCTGCAATTTCAAAATATTTTTTATGGCAGGTTCTGCAAAGAGTGTAAAGCGCTGCAGAAAAATTTCTTTCTGCGGCAATGATTCAATCGCCTGATGAATAATATTTTCACGAAAAATTTGATACTGACTCCGAATTTTTTCTGCATGCGCCTTTAATTCTGATAATTCCAGTTCCACTGTTGCCTCTTTTAAATCAATAATCCCTCCGTCCCTGATTTTTGCAGGCTGATAATTATTTTTAACCGCACTCAGCAAATAACCCGCCAGATTTTTTATTTTTCCTTCCCTAAAGGGTTTGGAATTTTCAATAATGACTATCTTCTCTTCTATAAACTGACTGTCATTATCACTCAGTAATTGTTCTGCCTGTTCATTGGAGAGATTAAATACCGTCAACAGTTTAGTCTTCAGTTGAACATTTTTCTTTTCTGGATTTCCCAATCGCGTTTTTTTGGCGCGTTCCTTTAATTTGAAACGCAGCCTCAGAACTTTGCGCCCTTCCTTCACGAATTCTGATTCTATGACCAAATCCGAATACGTATTCACTTCTTCTATTGCCTTATCCAGCACTCGACGTTTGAAATCCCGAAAAATATCGTATTTGCCGGAAGGAACGCCCATGAGTTTTTTAAATAAATCCATGTCAAACCATTTTGTATTCGGTAATCCCCTGTAGCGTATGCAATTTTCATACAGTGCAAGACCGTAACTGGAACGAAACCGGGATTGGATGACAAGATCGATTTTGCCAAACATGGAAGGTGAATGGAGTAATTGTTTCATGCGCGGGGAATAAGCATAGTAACAAAGCGGGCCTTCAAGGCTGACGCTTGCAATAATGGAACTAGCCGTCCAGTTTTCATTTCCCGTTTCATCGTTAATCAGATTCCATTCTATGACCGTTGAAAGAAGATCCCGGAATGCCTGCTTAATGGCGGAATGATTATTGCCCTGATAACCAATCAGGCGGCAAAGTTGTTTCACGCTAATTTCATGTTCATCCTTGAGCATCAGTTCTTTATAGGCGTGATACATTAATGCGTTGGTAATTTTTCGTTGCAGCAAGCTCAGTGTGTTGGAGCAATGTATAGTCGCTGCATGTTTTTTTAATTCCTTTGGACTTTCCTTTTTTTCGACTCCCACATCCGTCACATTTAATCCCATAGCCGTCACATCCTCTCCCATAGCCGTCACAGTTTATCCCATAACCGTCACACCAACTCCCACAAACGTCACATTTACTGCCTTTAAATCTTTTGCCATCAATCCCTTACAGCATCCTAAACAAAAGATAAACCAAAGATAAACAAACACACAATGTCATCTCGTGTTTTTTTATTTATGATAAAACAAAACTAATGATATATTAGGCATTATCGTAATACAACGAAAGGAGTCCAGCATGGAAGTGATTGCATTTGTAAACAATAAAGGCGGCGTCGGAAAAACAACTTGCAGTAAATTAATGGCTGAATACCTCAGCAAAACAAAAAATTTGCGTACCCTATGCATAGATTTTGATCCTCAATGTAATTTTTCCCATCAATATCTGCATATGGAAATTGATCCTGCTGCACCAGAAGGATTAATGCCGCCTATTCATCCTGATTATGATGATACCGATATCGATGATGCTGATTGGGATGGCAGAAGCAGTATTGCAGAAATTTTTTACGGACAAGGCGTCGTTCCTTACCCTACGTATGTTCCAAATTTAGACATAGCTCCTGGACATGCAGAAAAATTACTCACTGCTGAATCTGTACGTCGCTCAGAAGTGGTGGAAAAAGTGCATAAGCAACTCGCGAATTTTTTAAACTCACCCGATGTCCAGGCAGAATATGATGCGGTGGTGATTGATACCGCACCTTCAAAAGGCCCGCTTACGATTAGTGTCATGAAAGCCGCGACCCATATTATTATTCCCTCCGTCATGGAAGAGCAGCCTGTCCAGGGTATTTATGGAATGCTGCAATTGTGGATGCAAGAATCTCTCGTCAGAGAGAAATCGAAACCGTTACAGTTAGTCGGGATATTGCCGAATATGTTCAAGCAAACTCGACTGCACAAGGATATTTTGACCAGTTTGCAGGATAATTCCGCGATAGGAAAATATATTTTGCCAGTGAAATTCTCTCAGCGTATTGTTTTTGCTGAAGTGGATGCCGCGGATTCTACCCCTCGGTCAATTTTTGATTTTCAGGACCAGCATGTTGCAAGAACTGAGGCCATGGAAGTGTGTAGTCATATTGCAGAGAGGATATTTGCATGAGCAAGAAAAAACGTTTTGGAATTTCTCAGGCTTTAACGCGTGGATTAAGTGAAACCATCAATGTAGTGGAAAACAATATGGGATTATTTCGTAATGTTATTTTGCCATTGTCCCGCATAGAGTTAGACCCAGAAAATCCGCGAAAATTAGCCATAGATTTATCTGATATACGCTCAGGGATAAGACCTGAGGATGCACTGTATCAGCGTAAACAGGTTGAATTGGAAAGTCTGAAAGAATTGGCCCATACCATCAAAACAAATGGTGTGATTAATCCTGTGGTGGTTTATAAGTTGGGCGAAGACTATCGCGTGGTGGCGGGTGAGCGTCGCTGTCTTGCTTCCATACTCGCCGGCAAACAGGAAATTGAAGCACGTGTTTTCAATGAAAAACCAAAAGGGTTTGAATTGAAACTCATACAATGGGTTGAAAATACGGCACGTGAAGATCTCACTTTGGATGAACGTCTAGGGAATATTCGCGACATTATTGATGAATATATCCTTCAGCACGATGAAGAAGTAACAGCCACTGTACTGAGAAATATTACGGGTTTATCGCTGTCGCAAACGACTTATTATTTGACTGCACTGAATGCCCCTGAGGATGTGCAGGCTGAAATCAGGAATGGCAGGATTCGTAATCTGGATAAGGCGGCGCTCATTGCAGGCATTACCTCACCCGAGATCAGAAGGCAGGCGATTGATGCATGCGTCAACGGTTCGAGTCTGAAAGAGATAAAAAGCATAATCAGCCAGCATAAAATGCTTAAGCAATCCAAGGCAGCCTTGAAATCTTCTAACCGTGGGCGCAATACGGTAAAAATAAACATGGGATCAACATTTCATGCTGATGTGATTAAAAAAATCATCGATAGTGTGATTTCACAGCACGGATATGACAAATATCTGGATATTTTCGTAGAGGTTAATTGGCTGGATTTGCGGCAAACCACCAAGGCATTTCGCAAATTGATTGAATTAATGGAACGAGAGATAGCGATATGATAATGGACAAAAAAGTAATGACATCAATTAAATTACAAAAAAATCTGCATAAACGATTACAGCAACGGATTATTGAGGACGGCTATGGGATGCGCGGCAAGAGTAAATGGATAATCGAAGCAATAGAATCCCTGTTGCACCTGTCGGACTATCCAACCCTCGTGGAAATTGCTGAAGACATGCATCAATTAAGTGATATGGTCAGTATTCGCGTACCGGAAGACTTGATGTTGCGAATTGAACAGGCCGTTGTGCATGTTCGCAAACAATATCCCAGTATAGAAGGCGTTAAGAGTAATCTGGTCAGGGCGAGTATCATGCAACGTTTGTTACGGCAGTCCACTTCGGTCACCGAAGTTTGAGTTAAGATATTGAAATATATAAATTTAATATATTTAAAATCAACAATTGGCATCCTCCCATAAACGTCACAGAGCATCAAAGTGTGACGTTTATGGGAGAGAAAATAGTAGGGTGGAGTAGATGAAGTTCCGATTGAAATGTTCCATGAGGAACATAACAGTCGACCAATTGCATTTGACCGATCAAGGTTTCCAGATCTTACGACGTTCGTCTGCCTAGATTATAACTGTCGTTCTTCACTGCTTCATAATATTGCCAAGGCAATAAATTTTCAAATTGCTTGATTATTACACCTAATTTGCCATTTTTTAAGGCTACAAGTTCGTCATGATCAAAACTAATCTGTTTTTTGGGATTTTCAAGGGCAGACATGATTTTTCCCGCCGCATGAATTTTAAGTGTTAAAGACATGCCGGATAGCCAGCCAAAAAAGGTATGATAATCAGAACGATCACGCTGCTGTTGCTGAAGTCGATTATTGATATAGTTATTGAGCGCATTTCGAAACTCACGATCTACCAATACGGAATCGTTTTTAAGGCTATCATTGGCTATCTTTTGATTCGTTTTGATATTTTTTCTGGAAGAAGGTTCACTACCATATCGCTTCTTGGTCCTAGTAATGGATTCGTCGGATGTGATTTTTCCAACTGCCCTTATCCTCTCATCGGCAACATTGATCAGGTCTCTCACTGTTGGTGCGGGTGTCAATTGTTCGCGTTTTGCCTGCTCCCGTTTATGCTGATAAGCCCTTATCATGTCTTTTGCGTATTTACGTTCAACTCCTCGTTTAACAAGAATAGTTTCCAGTTCATTCACTGGATAAGGTGGTAATTCAACAGTGGTCATTCGTCTCTTTAATGCATTGCTGGGTTTACGACGCCCTGCCATAGTGACTGGATTTTGTGTACCAATAATCATGAACCCTGGATTTTTTGGTCTTTCGCCATTTGGTGTTTTTCCCATTAGCAAACTATTTATCAAGCGTTCCATCATGGGAGCGCTATTGATTTCATCGACAATCACAACCGCGCCTTCATGAAATGCCTTTAATAACAGAACTTCCTTTTCTTCTTTCTGCATGCTGATGGGCATGCGGTAAAATGCGTTCTCTCTCACGTTTTCCGTTGCTAAATTGACCTCATCATAACCATGCGCTCGCAGTTCTGCGACAACCAGTTCACTTTTCCCAATGCCAGGCTCACCTTCGATGATGATACCGCCGAGACCACCATATAATTGTGCTTCATTCAAATTTCGATTTTGTCGGCGGTATTCGCGCAACGCCATTAAATCATTCAGTTGTTGATAAAGCGGTTCACGGGAAGGTGTCAATACAAATTCAGCTGGCTGATTTTCTACTGGTGCATGTAACATGGGATCAAAAAATTGTCTGTGAAATTCAGCAAGGTGTTCAACAGGCACCAGATTTTTTGCAAGCAAATAAGCATAATGCTTCGTTACCATTGCCACATCATCATCAGGATTGTTAACCATATGTGACAAGAGCATTAATGCCATCATTTGTAATTCACGTGGTGACACAAGAACTTCATCGTTAGAACATTCACATAAAAACTGGTAGGTTTTTAATATTTCACGGGCGATGGCAAGTGACTGGTTTTCAATTGTAGTATTGGCAAAAACGGGTTTTAAAATGGCTTCATAAATGAACTCTGGTGGCATGGGTTCAAATGTCAACGCATTGCCATGACGCTCAAAAAATGGTGCCATTTTGCGTTCATCACCATAATTAAGTGGATTGCCTGCAAAGATCACCTTGTGATTTTTTGTGAGTGGGTAATATGTTCCATTGATCAGGATACCAGGCGGATTATTATCAAATAATCCTTCAAATTCACTCCATTGTTTTGACGTGAGATTGGCTTCATCTATGAATAGTATTTTTCGTTTGTCAGATTGATCTTGTGCCCATTCTTGTATTTTTGCTTCACCCAAATATACCTGAGTAGTTTCTGATGCCAGATATTTTTCAACAAAAGTGGTTTTACCTACACCGGTAAGTCCAGTCAGAAAAACATAAGGAGAAATTTCCAGGATTGCATTCACAGAATCCTGGCGTTGTCTGATAAATGCATCGGATTTTACCTTGCTGTTTTCTTCATCAAATTTTTGTAATTTTATTCCGCCTGACAAGCCATGCATTCCCTCCCAGGGATTGGATTCTGGATTGAGAAGTCTTGCGATGGATTGGCAAAGGTGTTCACTCTCCAGGTTTTTTAGTGTCTTTATTTTTTCAGCAGGAAAGTTTTTTTCGAGAATAGCATGTTTTTCGTAAGGTTTTACTTCATGCTTTATAACACTTGCATAATTAAAATTTGCGGCATCAGATGTGATTAATCGTAATTGTCCACCATTCTTTTCTCTCTGCATTTCCATCAATAACGGTGCCAGTGCATCAGCAAGCTCCGTGGAAAACTTGCCTTTTAGAATTACATTTTCACGATTAGCCAGAGCTTGCTTCAAGGCGCGATCTGATTCCGTAAATTCAAAAAAAGGTTTTTTCTTTTCCTTTTTTACTTTTCTATTAATTTTTGTCAGCCAATCATTGGAGGTTAACTTAGATGCGTCTATCACTTCCCACACTTCAAAAAAAGGTTTTTCCGTTTCCTTGTTTACTGTTCCACTGATGTTGGTCAGCAAATCATTGCGGGTTAACTCAGATACATCTATCACTTTCCACACTTCATTTTCTGTCAGTTGTGAAACAGTGACATCAATATCCGTACTTTGAATGACTATTGGTGAAATGGTTGATGCAAACGTTGCCTCAGGAAGTTCGCCTAACACTTTTGGCAAGCTAACAGATGGTACACAATGACAATTCAGGATGACATGATGTTTTTGGCATTCCAACAGTAGTGAACCCCATTCATCTTCACTTAATGTGCGTGTGAGATTCACGTCCATGGTGTTATCGTGATGCTCCATAATCAAACCATTCAGTGTATCCAGCTGTTTCGTCACGTTGTCACAATGATAGCGATTGAAAAATTCGCTTAACAGAGTTGGGTTCAATACCGCTGCATTGTTTTGCAAATTACAATCGAAGATGACATTTTGCTTCAGGTGATGCCAGTCA
>Ga0207017_1069_pt1 | contig 16446 bp, 16 predicted proteins | sample Alteio_BWMinCont_51_FD_153472 | JGI IMG/M metagenome (GOLD analysis project Ga0207017, IMG submission 153472) | Enriched cells from forest soil in Barre Woods Harvard Forest LTER site, Petersham, Massachusetts, United States -... | ecosystem: Environmental > Terrestrial > Soil > Temperate forest >...
TATCCTAGCTAATATACCCTAAGATTTGCTAAGAAAACCCTAGGAATACCCTAAGAATACCCTAAGATGATAGATGTATTAAAAGACCCTTCAGCTATTCCTGCATAGGCTTCACCGTTCTTTTTATTCCATTTTAATCTTGAAAATCTGGATTACTTTTGCGGCTTATTTCAACTACATGAGCCTTTACGACCAACGGGGAGTTTCAGCCCAGAAAGAGGAAGTTCATAAAGCCACGGAAAAGCTGGATAAAGGATTGTATCCCAATGCTTTCTGTAAAATATATGCTGATTATCTGACCGGCGATGATAACTGGATCAACGTAATGCACGCCGATGGGGCAGGAACTAAAAGCATCCTCGCTTACCTGTACTGGAAAGAAACCGGCGATATAAGTGTCTGGAAAGGAATTGCGCAGGATGCCATTGCCATGAACCTGGACGACCTGCTCTGTGTAGGTATCTACGATAATTTGCTCTTTTCGTCTACTATTGATAGAAACAAAAAGCTAATCCCCGGTGAGGTGCTGGAAGTGATCATCAACGGTACCCAGGAGTTTTTCGATGAAATGAAGCAGTTTGGGGTAAATATTCATTTTCTGGGTGGTGAAACTGCTGATGTGGGGGATGTGGTACGAACAATAGCCGTTAACGGCACCATGACGGCCAGATGGCCTAAAAGCAGGCTGATCACGAACGACAAAATAGCTCCCGGCCAAGTAATCGTAGGCTTTGCCAGCAGTGGGCAGGCTACTTATGAGAAAGAATACAATAGCGGCTTGGGTAGTAATGGCCTTACCAGCGCCCGGCATGATGTGCTGAGTAAACATTACGCTGAGCAATATCCGGAGACCTTTGAGCCCACTCTGAGCGACGAGGTTGTTTATATAGGGAAAAACAGGATGACGGATGAGATACTGACGACCGACGACCGACGACCGACGACCGTGGGGAAGCTATTGCTAAGTCCTACCCGCACCTATGCTCCCCTGGTAAAAATCTTGCTGGAAGAGCATTTTGACGTTACAAAAGGGATGATCCATTGTAGTGGTGGCGGGCAGACAAAATGCTTGAAATACCTGCCCGGACCTATGAAAATTGTAAAAGATAACCTGTTTGATGTTCCACCTATATTTCAGCTAATACAGGAAAATTCCGGCGCCAATTACCGGGAAATGTACCAGGTATTTAACATGGGCCATCGTCTGGAAGTATTCACAGATGCCAAAAAGGCAGATAGTCTCATTGGTGTAGCCAAGACCTTAGGGATAGAAGCCCAGGTCGTGGGCAGAGTAGAGATTTCAGAGGAGAAAAGGCTGGAATTAAGGATAAGCGGTGAGAATATACTGTTTTAAATGCACCAGATATCCACATAATTTGATTTTCACACCATTTTAACGTAAGTTTTCGCCGAATATATTATGTAATCTGCCTATTCCAGCGTACTTTTGCAGATAGTTCTTAAAAGATAGACCTTATCCGCAAACGATGGTTACTCGACGGTTGCCGAAATCATATCTGTCTTGAGAGCGCATATCAAACCCAAAAATATATTAGAAAGGCATGAGGCAGTTAAAGATTGCTACACAGATCACTAACCGGGATTCGCAAGCGGTTGAGAAGTATTTGCAGGAGATCTCGAAGATATCCATGATAACTCCGGAGGAGGAAACCGTTTTAGCGCAACGCATTAAAATGGGCGACCAGCGGGCATTAGATAAACTGGTACAGGCCAACTTACGCTTTGTGGTTTCTGTCGCCAAACAATATCAACACCAGGGACTTTCACTCAGCGACCTTATCAACGAGGGTAATCTCGGTTTGATAAAGGCAGCACAACGTTTCGACGAAACAAAAGGTTTTAAGTTTATTTCTTACGCTGTATGGTGGATCCGTCAGTCTATTCTCCAGGCTTTAGCAGAACAGGGACGTCTGGTTCGTCTTCCCCAAAATAAGATCGGTACTTACAACAAAGCCAACAAGGCTTATATGGCTTTTGAGCAGGAGCATGAGCGTGAGCCCTCAACAGAGGAACTGGCAGAGATACTGGAAATGAGCGAAACAGAGATCAACAATATTTTTCAAAGCAATACCCGCCACAGTTCATTAGATGCTCCGGTACACGAAGCGGAAGATGTGGCTATGGGCGACCTGCTGGAAGGTGGCGATGAAACAGACGAAGACGTAATGCAGGATTCTTTAAGGAATGAAATTCGCCGTGTGCTTAAATCGCTTTCTCCCAGAGAAGCGGAAATCGTTAATGCTTATTTCGGACTGGATGGTGAAAATGGCGTTACCATTGAGCAAATTGGCCAGAAGTATGACCTGACTAAAGAGCGCATTCGCCAGATCAAGGAAAGAGCTATCAAGCGTCTGCAGAAAGCACGCTACAGCAATGCGCTGAAAGCATATTTAGGATAATCTTTCCAATCTTAGATCAATACATTATTAGCCGGTGATTTTATTCACCGGTTTTTTTATTTAACAACCATTTTATCCTATTAACTGTTATTTTTGCGGCACCTAAAAATCGATTTGTAAAGAATATGGAAAATACCCCGGCAGAAAGAACGCATTGCCTCATTATAGGGTCAGGACCAGCAGGATACACAGCAGCTATCTACGCAGCAAGGGCTAACGTAAAGCCCTTATTATACCAGGGTATCCAGCCTGGTGGTCAGCTTACTATTACTACTGAAGTAGAAAACTATCCCGGCTATCCTGACGGCATTCAGGGACCGAAAATGATGATCGATTTTGAAAAGCAGGCTAACAGAATGGGGGCCGATATACGCTTTGGATTAGCTACTAAAGTTGACTTTTCTACTCGTCCTTTTAAAGTATGGATAGACGAAACAAAACTGGTGGAAGCAGATTCCGTTATCATAGCAACCGGAGCTTCCGCTAAATGGTTAGGAATAGAAAGTGAGCAGCGGCTGAATGGCTTTGGTGTAAGTGCCTGTGCCGTTTGTGACGGATTCTTTTTCCGCGGTAAAGAAGTAGCGATTGTAGGTGCTGGTGATACAGCTTGTGAAGAAGCAATCTATCTCTCTAAATTATGTACTACGGTACATATGATCGTACGGAAAGATGAGCAGGGTATGAAAGCTTCTAAAGTGATGCAGGAAAGAGCAAAGAATACACCGAATATTAAAATATACTGGAACACCGAAACAGATGAAATTTTAGGTGAAACTAAAGTGGAAGCAGTTCGTCTTCATAACAATCAAACAGGTGAAAAGCAGGAAGTGCCTATTCAGGGCTTCTTTGTAGCTATAGGACACCAGCCTAACTCCGACATCTTTAAAGGATGGCTGGATATGGACGAAGCTGGTTATATAAAGACTATCCCCGGCACTTCTAAAACTAATATTGAAGGCGTATTTGCTGCAGGAGATGTGCAGGATAAAAACTATCGCCAGGCAGTAACCGCTGCCGGTAGCGGTTGTATGGCAGCGTTAGATGCAGAAAGATACTTGTCTGTCAAAGAAATAGTATAACATATGCTAACTGTTCAACTCCAAAACCTGCAATTTTATGCCCATCATGGAGTGTACGAAGGTGAATCTAAAACAGGCAATAATTACGAAGTGAGCCTCAGTGTGTCGTACCATGAAAATGATAGCCACATGCACCAGTTGAAGGATGTGCTTAACTATGAAGAGTTGTATGATATTGTTCGTAAAAGAATGAGCATCGCTGCTCACTTGCTGGAGGAAGTAGCAGAAGGTATTATCCGTAAGATAAAACACGAATATTCTTACGTAACAGAGGCCAGCGTTTCCATTCATAAGCTGCAGACGCCTATCGAAGGCTTCCAGGGAAAGATTGGCATTACCCTTCAGAAGAAGTTCGACGAATAAAACTATTGTACGCGTGGGGTATACCGCGCGCTGACGAGAGCTAGCCACTACTCACAATTTTTTCTTACTATTGCAGCTAATAAAGTGTATGATCACACCCGATTACAGCATTATTTCTCCCGATATGGATGCGTTGGCTGCATCGCAATGCCGTCTTCTTATAAAGGTGAACGGACAGTTTCTACACTATATAATTATTTATAACAATAATACGGTAGCCGCTTTAAAATACTACCAGTTTGCACCGGTTGGTGAAAAAGCTATAACAGAATGGCTGGAGGAGTTGATCGCCAGTGATGACCTGCTTAAAAGAGAATGGGCAGCCGTAGATATTATTTATGCTGTGCCGGAAAATCAGTTGATCCCGGCAGCATTGTTTGACGATAATTACGCCCGCGAGCTATCGAACATTACTAATGGTGATCTTAACAAAGATGTTTTATTGACTGGCAAGCCGAATGGCGCAACGGTATATAGTATCTTTCAGGTGCCGACAGAAATGCACCGGTTCTTCTTAAGCCATTTCCCTTCTGCCAGCAATGTTCATTACTACGATCTCTGGATGCAGGAGGACAAACAACACGGTATTCAGGCTGTCTTTTATCCCAATGAATTATTGGTTAAAGTGACAAAAGAAGATAAACTGCAGATCATACAAAACTATACTTACCAAACGCCTGAAGACGCGGCTTACTACCTGCTTGCACTTTATGCTCAATATGATCTTTCTCCGGAAGAAGTTACTTTACAGATAAGTGGCATGATAGTCCGTGATTCTGCTATATACAATGAATTACTCAAATATTTCCGGAATATAGAAACACTTGTTGCATCTGCATCACTGATACTGGCAGCAGGTTTTGACGATTATCCTGCTCATTTCTTTTCACCTGTTCTTAACCTGGCCGTATGCGCATCATAGGAGGAGAGCTGGGAGGAAGAAGGGTAAATCCGCCAGCTAAAATGCCCTACACCAGGCCCACTACTGATATAGCTAAAGAAGGACTTTTTAATATACTGGAGAACAACCTGGAAATGGAAGGAATGAAAACGCTGGATCTGTTCGGTGGTACGGGTAGTATCAGCTATGAGCTCGCCTCGAGGGGAGTAGCCGATCTTACCATCGTAGAAAAGGATATGGCGATGTATGAGTTTATTAAAAAGACATCAGAGGCGCTGAAGCTGGAAAATTTCAAGGTGGTTAAGATGGATGTATTCCGCTTTATGGAGCAATGCACCGAACAGTTTGATTTTATCTTTGCAGGTCCTCCTTATGCGTTGGAAACTATCAATGATATTCCGAAGATGATCGTAGATCGTAAACTGCTAAAACAGAATGGCTGGTTCGTGCTGGAGCATACTCCTAGGAATAACTATGAAGGTTATCCGCTGTTTGTAACCCAGCGGAATTATGGCACTACCGTGTTTTCTATTTTTGTCAATAAGTAAAGTAATATGCAGCCTATTTTTATTACCGGCATAGGAACCGGCATAGGAAAAACAGTTGTATCGGCTATCATAGCCGAGGCGCTGCAGGCTGATTACTGGAAACCGGTGCAGGCAGGCTTTAGCGAAGGAACCGACAGCGAATGGGTGAAAAGTGTGCTGAATGAAAAAAGCATTGTTCATCCTGAAGTATATAAACTAAAGCTGCCCGCTTCTCCGCATATAGCGGCGAGAGAAGAGGGAGTAAGGATTGATTTGCAGAAGATATACGACCTACGGCCATCAGCTAGCGGCCAACTGATCATAGAAGGTGCTGGAGGTTTGCTCGTTCCGCTTAATGAAAGAGAATTTGTAATTGATCTTATTAAAAAGCTACATGCTAAAGTAATATTGGTTAGCAGGAATTATTTGGGAAGCATCAATCATTCTTTACTAACTGCGCAAGTATGCAAGGCGAATAATATACAGGTACTGGGATGGATATTCAACGATCAATATCTGGATTATGAAAAGGAAATTGCGCAATGGAGCGGCTATCCAGTGCTAGGAAGTATTCCCTTTATAGAGAAGATCGATAAACAATTTATAAAACAACAAGCGCTACACCTTGACAAAGCAGGAATTACGCAAAATATATAAAGAGAAACGTTCACTCCTCTCCGAAAAGGAACGGCTAAAGCTGGATGACCTGCTATTGATACAATTTCAGCAACTGGCATTTGAGCATGTGATCAATGTATTGACCTACTGGCCTCTAAGTGAAAAGCAGGAAATCAACACCTGCTTATTGACTGATTTTTTGGCCTTCCGGATACCCGGCCTGCAATTATGTTTTCCTGTTATAGATAGTGCTACTAATTCTTTTAAAGCATTTGCAGTAACAGATGATACCCGGTTTACGTTAAACAGCTATGGTATAGGAGAACCGATAGACGGTAAAGAAGTGCCCGCTGAAGAGCTGGATTTGATTCTAGTACCTTTGCTTTGCTTCGATAAAAAAGGCTATCGCGTAGGCTACGGAAAAGGCTTTTACGACCGGTTCCTGAAGCAATGCAGGCCTGGAGCTATCAAGGCCGGTCTTTCTTATTTCGGGCCCGAAGAGCGGATAGATGATATCAATGAATTTGACGTACCTTTAGACTTATGTTTAACGCCTCACAATATCTATGAATTTTAATTTCCCCTTACTACGGACTGTGCGTATTGTATTATTCCCTCTTTCTTTACTGTACTTCATTATTATCTGGATAAGGAACAGATTATATGATAAGGGCGTTCTGCATTCTGCTGTGTTTAATCTTCCGTTGATCTGCGTAGGTAATCTGGCAGTGGGCGGCACCGGCAAATCGCCTATGGTAGAATACCTGGTGCGATTACTGAAAAACGAGTTCAGGGTTGCTACGCTGAGCAGAGGCTATAAACGCAAAACAAAAGGATATGCGTTGGCAAATGAATATTCTACTGCGTTAGAGATAGGGGACGAGCCTATGCAGTTCCATAGTAAATTTCCTTACGTTCCGGTAGCAGTAGGGGAGCAACGCCTGGTAGCTATTCCGCAATTACTGCACGATCATCCGGACACGCAGGCTATTATTTTGGACGATGCTTTTCAGCACCGGGCTATAAAAGCCGGACTTAATATTTTACTGACTGATTATAATAACCTGTTTACCCGCGACTGGTTCCTGCCGGCAGGCGATCTGCGTGATCAGCGAAATAGCTACCAACGGGCACAGATAATCGTTGTCACCAAGTGTAAGCCATCTCTTACGGAAGAAGAAAGAAGAGCCATCGCAGCAGAAATAAACCCGCTGGATCACCAGCAGCTTTTTTTCACTACTATGCAGTATGGTGATCCTTATCACATCATCAACAAAAATACATTTCATATAACGGACGAAGTGGAAGTGTTGTTGGTTACAGGAATTGCCAACCCGTTGCCACTAAAAAAATGGCTGCATGATACAGCCCATACCTATTACCAGCTAGCCTATAACGATCATCATATTTTTACTATAGATGACCTGAACGATATCAAAAAGCGTTTTACCGCTATACAAGCTTCTCAAAAGATCATACTTACTACGGAGAAGGACGCTGTAAGGCTTGTTAAATTCGAGCAGGAACTAAAAGACCTACCACTATATGTGGTACCAATAGAGCCGGCTTTTCTATTTAACGATGCCGGACGATTTAACAACTTAATTCAGGATTTCATCCGTAATTTCAATCAATCTTCATAATTTGAATAATGCCTAAGAACAGCAAAAAGAAAAAACAAAAAACGGCTCAGGATACATATAAAGGAGTGCTGGAGATAACCCGCTCCGGTATGGGGTTCGTGATAGTAGACAACAGGGACGCAGATATAATGGTGCGCCCAAACGATTTTAATACTGCCCTGCACGGCGATAAAGTACGGGTAAGAATAACCGGTGATCCACATAAAACAGGCCGCCTGAAAGGAGAGATCACTGAGGTGATACAACGCAAACAAATACAATTTATCGGCAAGATAGAGTTGAATAACAATTTTGCTTTTTTTGTAGCCGATAACAACAGGAATATGCCTGATATTTATATACCCTTGTCTGGCCTGAATGGAGCTAACAATAACGATAGGGTAGTAGCTAAGATAACCAATTGGGAAAAAGGCAGAAAGCCGCAGGGCGAAGTGGTGCAGGTGATGAATGCGGCCGATGAAAATGATATGGCCATGAAGGAGTTGATCATGGACAATGGCTTTTCTATTAGCTTCCCTGAAGAAGCGATAGAAGAGTCGGAGCGTCTGCCCGATACACTTTCCTCCAAAGAAATAAAGAAGCGTAAAGATTTTCGTGACATACTAACGTTTACCATTGACCCTGCAGATGCCAAAGATTTCGATGATGCTATTTCGTTACGAACGCTGAAGAATGACAATTACGAAATAGGGGTACATATAGCAGATGTGAGCTACTATGTAGAACCAGATACTGCGCTGGACAAAGAAGCGTACAGCAGGGCCACTTCCGTGTACCTGCCGGACAGGGTAAACCCCATGTTGCCCGAGCATATATCCAATGTGTTATGCTCCTTACGTCCTAAAGAAGATAAATTTACTTTCAGCGCCGTCTTTGAAATAACACCCCGTGGTATAATTAAAGATATCTGGATAGGAAGAACAGTTATCCATTCCAATCATCGCTTCACGTACGAAGAAGTACAGGAGACTATAGAGAAGAAAGACGGCCTGTATAAAGATGAAGTGCTGCTACTCAACAAACTAGCCCAGGGCTTTCGTAAGCAGCGGTTTAAGAAAGGAGCTATCAACTTCTCTTCTACAGAAGTACGCTTTAAGCTGGATGAGAATGCCAAGCCCATTGGCGTGATAGTAAAAGAAAATAAGGAAGCGCATCAACTGATAGAAGAATTTATGCTCCTGGCTAACAAAGCTGTGGCAGAGATGGCAGGTAAAGTGAAGGTGAATAAGAAATCGATCCCTTTCCCTTATCGTGTACACGATACACCTGACAAAGAAAAGCTGCTGCCCTTCATGGAATTTGCCAAAAAGTACGGACATAAATTTGATACTAAGACGCCCGAAAGTATTGCTGCCTCATTCAACCAAATGTTGGAAGATGTAAAAGGCAAACCGGAGCAACATGTGTTGGAGCAGCTAGGTATACGCACAATGGCCAAAGCTGTTTACGCTACAGAAAATATCGGTCACTATGGCCTGGGCTTTGAAAATTATTGCCATTTTACATCGCCCATACGCCGCTACCCTGATGTCATGGTACACAGGATCATTCAGGAGATACTGGATGAGGACATTTCTGTCGACAAAAAGATGGAAGAAAAGTGTAAGCATTGCAGTGAGCGGGAAAGAGCGGCTATGGAAACAGAGCGCGCTGCTAATAAATACAAGCAGGTAGAATTTATGAAGGATAAGCTGGGAGAAGAGTTCGACGGCGTCATCAGCGGCGTTTCTTCCTTCGGCTTCTGGGTAGAGACTATCGAGCATAAATGCGAAGGCCTGGTAAGCGTTAACAGTTTATTGGAATACGATGATTTCCGGCATTCGGAGAGCGACTATTGCCTGGTGGGTCAACGAACAGGACGTACCTTCCGCATGGGAGATAAGGTACGCATTCAACTGGTGGCAGCTAATCTTACCAAACGCCAACTGGATTATCATTGGGTGCTTCCTGGTGCTGTTCATAATAAGAGCAACGGTCATGAACAAACAGCGAAAAAAGAAAAGAAGAAAAATAAAGCTGGCGGTAAAACGAATAAGAAATAACCAAACGTATGCATTCGTTTCAAGAGCTACTATCAACTATTAAGAAAAAAATAGAAGTAAAGCATTTCCCTGAGCAGCCTACCAGCCTATATGCTCCTAACGATTATTTCCTCTCGATAGGTGGCAAACGTATTCGCCCCGTTATGTGCGTGATGGGAAATGAATTGTTCAGTGATATCAGTCCTGATGCTTACAAAGCTGCTGTTGCTATAGAGCTGTTCCACAATTTTACGCTGATACACGATGATATAATGGACAAAGCGCCTCTGCGTCGTGGTATGGAAACGGTACATGCGAAGTACGGAGAATCTACGGCTATCCTTTCCGGTGATGTCATGCTGGTGAAAGCATATGATTATCTCGCAGAAATCAATAAGGAGCATTTGCCTGCTGTGCTTCGGCTTTTTAATAAAACAGCGAGGGAGGTATGCGAGGGGCAGCAGTTGGATATGGATTATGAAAGCAACGGAACGGTAAAGCTGGAAGAGTATATAAAAATGATAGAGCTGAAAACTTCTGTATTGCTCGCCGCCAGCCTGCAGGTGGGCGCCATACTGGGAGGGGCAAGCGAAAACAATCAGCGTCACCTGTATGAGTTTGGAAAGAATCTGGGAATAGCCTTCCAGGTGCAGGATGACTATTTAGATGCCTTTGGCGATCCGGAGAAATTTGGCAAGCAGGTGGGTGGGGATATTATGGCCAACAAAAAAACGTTCCTGTTTATTAAAGCGCTGGAAGTGGCCAATGATACCCAGCGGCAGGAAATGAACGTGTTAATGAAGCAGGATTCGGAAAATAAAGTAGATCGCATGCTGGCTATTTTCAGAAGCTGCGGAGTGGATCAGTGGGCAAAAGAATTTAAAGACAAGTACGTTAAAGCTGCCTTACAGCACTTTGAAGATATAGCGGTATTATCTTCCAGAAAAGAACCCTTACAAAAATTAGCTATGTTCTTAATTGAAAGAGAACATTAGCAGCTTACATAAACAGCCCCAACATGTCCAATTCATTATTCCGCAAAAAGAATATCAGCAGCATACTATCGGATGCGCATACCGCAGACGAGGGTCATGGCAGCGGTTTAAAAAGAGTGCTCACTGTAAAAGATCTCACTTTTTTCGGTATTGCCGCTATTATAGGCGCTGGTAGTTTCAGCAGCCTGGGAGAAGCCTGTTTTAAAGGTGGTCCGGGAGTAGCTATCCTATTTGTAATATGCGGTATCGCCTGCGGATTTACTGCGCTCTGCTATTCAGAGTTTGCCAGCCGTATACCTGTTGCAGGCAGCGCTTATACATACGCGTATGCTTCCTTCGGTGAGCTGTTTGCCTGGATCATCGGTTGGGCGTTGGTAATGGAATACTCTGTTGGTAATATATATGTCGCTTTCTCCTGGAGCGATTATTTCACTTCGTTAATGCACAGGGTAAATATTCATATTCCGGAGTACTTAACGTGCAGCTATCTGGAAGCCAAAAAAGCGGTGTTAGAGCATTCTTCTAATCAGGAACTACTCACTGCCTGGAACACAGCACCTATGCTCGGAACGCTTCGATTAATAGCGGACATTCCCGCTTTCGTTATTAATATCCTGATCACTTGCCTGGTGTATATAGGTATTAAAGAAAGCCGCAACTTTAGTAATGCCATGGTTATTTTGAAGCTGGTGGTAGTAGCGTTGGTAATCATCGTAGGCGCTATGTATATTAATACCGGCAACTGGTTCCCTGTAAATGATGCAGGCCTGCATACATTTATGCCGAATGGTTTTAGCGGAGTAATGGCGGCCGTAAGCGGAGTGTTCTTCGCCTATATTGGTTTTGATGCTGTAAGTGTGCTGGCAGAAGAAAGTAAAAATCCGCAGCGGGATCTGCCAAGAGGTATGATCTACTCTTTAGTTATCTGCACCGTTGTTTATATCGTCCTGGCATTGGTGTTAACCGGTGTACTGAACTATCGCCAGTTTGAAGGAGTGGGCGATCCACTGGCTAAAATATTTGAAGTAAAGGGAATAGGGTGGATGCAGTTCCTGGTTTCGGTATGCGCCGTAATAGCCATGACCAGCGTGTTGCTGGTATTCCAGATGGGACAGCCTCGTATCTGGATGAGCATGAGCCGCGACGGTCTTTTGCCTCCTATATTTCAACGAATACATGCTAAATTTAAAACGCCCTCTTTCGCTACTATCGTTACCGGGCTGGTAGTGGGGATCCCTATTTTATTTACTGATAAAACTTTTGTGCTTGATTTCACTAGTATCGGTACACTGTTCGCCTTTGTGCTGGTTTGCGGAGGTGTATTGCTTATTCCTAAAAAAGAAAAGCAGCCCGGCAGGTTTAATATGCCTTATGTAAATAGTAAGTATATATTTCCGCTGTTAGTGCTGGGCGTCATTATTATACTGGAAGTTTTTGTGAAAGGTTATTTTGCAGGTCTGCTACATTTTGACTTTTCTACCAACAGCGACTACATGAAAGGGGCAATCAGCTATATGGATGCCGCTACTCCCCAAATTTCGCTTATTATTTTCTGGATAGTGCTGATCATCCTGAGCCTGTTGACGCTGGTAAAAAACTATTCACTCATTCCGCTGATGGGCTTAAGTACTTGTCTGTACCTGTTAACCGGTATGACTAAGACAAACTGGGCGTGGTTTTTATGCTGGCTGGTGCTGGGCTTAGTTATTTATTTTTTATACGGCTATAAGAAAAGCAAGCTGGCGTAATTTTGTAAGATTATGAAATTCCAGGTAGGCGATAAAGTGATAGTAAAACACTCGAACGAAGAGGGAGAGGTCATAGATATCATTAACGACACGATGGTTATGATAGAGATAAGAGGAGTAAAATTTCCCGCTTACATCGATCAACTGGATTTTCCTTACTTTAAGCAGTTCTCCGAAAAGACGCTGGTGCCCGAAAAGAAAGAAAAGAAATATATAGATCAGGTGCCGAAGGAAAAAGCTGTCTCCGGCACGGCAATGCCAGATGGTGTATGGCTTCTGTTTATTCCAAAATTCACTCAGGATGAATTTGGCGACGAACTGGTGCAGTTGTTAAAAGTGTACCTGGTGAATGGAACAGATGCAAGCTATCAGTTTCATTGTACGCTTAGCTATCTGGGCAATCCTGCTTTTGAATTAAAGAATCAATTGTTTCATAAGCAGGATTTTTATCTTACAGATATTCCCTTTGAAAATATCAATGACAGTTCTTCTTTTGACTTCGAATTCTCGCTGCTGAATCCGGACAAGCGCAAAGCTGAATATCATGAGGTCATGCTAAAGTTAAAACCAAAGCAGGTTTTTACTAAAATAGAGCAGATTAAGAAGGAAGGAGTGCCCTCTTTTTCTTATCAACTATTTGACAAATATCCTGATAAAGTGCAGGAGGAAAGGTTAGATCTCGGTAAACTCTCTGCCACCGGCTTCAAAGTATATGAAGCGTCTCAATTCCGGCAATACATAGCACCTGCGCGCGATACGATCGACCTCCATATAGAACGTATTACTGATGATTGGGAGAAGCTCAGCAACTTCGAAATATTAACCCTGCAACTAGCTGAATTTGAAAAGTATTATGAACTGGCAGTGCTGCATCACCAGCCTTATCTTACCGTAATACATGGCATTGGCAGCGGCAGGCTGAAAGAAGAAATACACGAGCTGCTGAAAACCCGTAAAGAGGTTAAATCATTTGATAATAAATATCATCCTTCTCACGGGTACGGAGCTACGATGATAAGTTTTAAATATTAAGCTACCTTTACAGCGAACTACAAACCGTGCTATCGCTCTTTTGATAAAAAGGGGAGGAAAGTCCGGACAGCACAGGGCAATGCACCGGTTAACGGCCGGTCCCGCCGATGGCGGGAAGAAAGTGCCACAGAAAATAACCGTCACGCTGCAAAGCGCGATAAGGATGAAAACGTGAGGTAAGAGCTCACGACAGATAATGGCAACATTATTTGTGGGTAAACCTTGCATGCTGAAATGCCATGTAAGCCAGCGTCTGAGAACGGCTCGTTCAATGCTGGTGGGTAGGCAGATAGACCTCATTAGTAATAAGGAGGCCAGATAAATGATAGCTTAAAACAGGATCCGGCTTACGGGTTTGTAGTTTCTTTTAGTTAAACCGTGGTAAAAGAATCTTTCATCTTTTCTAACAGATCGGAGTTGATCATTTTTACCGCCAGGTGCAGCATATTCATAAATGCTTTGTCGTGAGAGATGCCGTGGCCAATGATCACCGGCTTTGATACGCCCAGCACAGGCGTGCCACCATAGCTTTCAAAATTAAAGCGATCAAAATAGGTGTTCTTAACCTGCTGGCGCTGTGTGATGTCGTAAAAAGATTCCGCCAGCTTAAGGATGATATTCCCGGTAAAACCTTCACAAACCATTACATCCGCTTTATCGCCAAATACATCACGTCCTTCTATATTCCCGGTAAATTGTATGGCGCTGTTTTCTTTTAGTAATGGGTAAGTGGCCTGCGCTAATATATTTCCTTTGCCTTCTTCTTCCCCAACATTTACCAAACCAACCTTAGGCTGATCGATCCCTAATATATATTTAGCATAGAGCGAGCCTAATACGGCGAATTGGTTCAGTTGCTCCGGCTTGCAATCTGCATTCAGGCCAACATCTAACAGCAAGCCTGTTTGTCCGTTCTCTTTAGGAACTATAGTAGCGATGGTTGGACGAAGCACTCCTTCAATAGCCTTAATGCTATATAGTGCACCAACCAGCATGGCACCGGTGTTGCCTGCGCTGATGAACGCATCTGTTTTGCCTGTTGCCAGGGTATGAAAACCCATAGCGATAGAAGATTGCTGTTTTTCCTTTAATGCCTTGGTGGGATGTTCATGCATGCCTATCACCTGTGGTGCATGTACAATTTTGTAAGAGTCCGCGGGGATGGCGTACTCCTTCAGCAGAGGCCCTAATAGGGCTTCATCACCGAATAAATATAATGTAATAGGAGCTGTATGAGCTGCTAGAAATAAACGGATGCCCTTCACAGCCTCCAATGGGGCGAAGTCACCGCCCATCATGTCTAATCCTATGTTCATATTAGTTTCCGGGCTTATTAGGCTTCCGTGTTACGCTTTAAGAGGCGCTTTTTCCGCTACTACCTTTCCTTTGTAGTAAAGTTTTCCTTCACTTACGTGTGCACGGTGACGAACGTGCATTTCACCTGTTGTGCTGTCGGTGCTTAAGGTAGCACCCGTAGCTTTATAATGCGTTCTTCTCTTTGCGCTCCGCTGTTGCGAATGTCTGCGTTTGGGATTTGGCATAGCTCGAAATTTTAATTTATTATCACTTATTTAATTATCAAGATCTTTAAACTTCTCCAACCCCTTCCAGATAGGGTTACTTTCTTCCTTTTGTTCGGTTTCCATCTTCTTCAGCACTTCCAGCACGTCTTTATTGCACTTACTTTCTCCCTTTTCATCTTCTCCACACATTTTCTGCATTGGCACACTTAGATTAATGAATTCATATATCCAATCGGCTATGTGCAGATGACTTTCATTTCTCGATATATAATATACGTCCGGGTCTTCTTCCTGATCATTCATCACTTCCGGCTCGTCTACCAGCTTCACCACAATGTTAAACTCATCCCACAGGTCTATCGTAAGCGGATTGCCGCAGCGGTCACAACTTACTTCAGCGCTTCCGCCTATCTCGAACTTCAGCAGCATAAAGCCGTTCTGCTTATCCAAAGAGAGCTTTACGTTAGCCCGGCAGTTCTTAAACTCTCTGTCCGGCTGGTATGCTTCAAAGAACGTATCCGTAATCTGGTACTCAAATGTGTGGATACCGGGCTTCAGCCCTACAAATGCTATATCAAATTCCCGCCGGCTGATCATGGCTCACCTTTTAAAGAGTTTGCAAAGGTAGGGGTTTTTGACCAAAAAACGGGGAGTAAACAGATATTATTAAGTAAATTTGCCCTCTTAAATTTCAAGAATCAACAGAATAAATAAACGAGGTAATTAAAAGTATGATCAAAATTACATTTCCGGACGGATCGGTAAGAGAATTTGAAAAAGGCACTACTTCGCTGCAAATAGCAAAATCTATTTCTGAAGGACTGGCAAAAAAAGTGTTGGCGGCCAGCGTAAACGGCCAGGTATGGGATGCTACGCGTCCGATCAATGAAGATGCTACGCTGAAGCTGCTTACCTGGGACGATACGGACGGAAAATCTACTTTTTGGCACTCTTCTGCCCACTTGATGGCCGAAGCTGTGGAAGCGCTTTTTCCTGGTGTAAAATTCTGGGTAGGGCCGGCTATTGATAAAGGGTTTTATTATGATATGGATCTGGGTGACCGGAAAATGACTGAGGAAGACCTGGCAGCCCTTGAAAAGAAAATGAACGAACTGGCTAAGCAGAATAATACCTATGTAAGAAAAGCTATGCCCAAAGCAGAAGCTGTTCACTATTTTACTGAAAAAGGGGACGAGTATAAGCTGGATCTGCTGCAAGGGTTAAAAGATGGCGAGATCACTTTTTACACCCAAGGTGGCTTTACTGATCTCTGTCGTGGACCGCATATACCTGCTACCGGCGCTATTAAAGCTGTTAAGCTCACCAGCATCGCCGGTGCTTACTGGAAAGGCGATGAAAAAAATAAACAACTAACAAGGATATACGGCGTTAGCTTTCCCAATCAAAAAGAGCTGGACGAATATCTGGCTATGCTGGAAGAAGCAAAGAAACGCGACCACCGGAAGTTGGGTAAGGAGATGGGCATTTATACTACAGACGATGAAGTGGGCCAGGGCCTTATACTTTGGATGCCCAATGGAACGATCATCATCGAAGAACTGGAGAAACTTGCCAA
>Ga0207017_1073_pt1 | contig 16166 bp, 8 predicted proteins | sample Alteio_BWMinCont_51_FD_153472 | JGI IMG/M metagenome (GOLD analysis project Ga0207017, IMG submission 153472) | Enriched cells from forest soil in Barre Woods Harvard Forest LTER site, Petersham, Massachusetts, United States -... | ecosystem: Environmental > Terrestrial > Soil > Temperate forest >...
ATATTACAAGATACTATACCCGCGAAGCAGGTGTGAGAAATCTTGAAAGGGAAATTTCCAAAATCTGCCGTAAGGTGGTGAAGGAAGTCTTGTTAAAAATCAAATCGGGGAAAGCGCGTGTTGAACCAGAGGATCTTGATCATTATCTGGGTGTCAGACGTTATCGCTATGATCTCGCTGAGCAGCAAGATCAGATTGGACAAGTAAAAGGTCTTGCATGGACAGAGGTGGGTGGTGAATTGCTGAGTATTGAGGCGATAGTCCTGCCTGGCAAGGGAAAAACCATATACACAGGTCAACTGGGTGAAGTCATGCAGGAATCCATTCAGGCGGCTCTTTCTGTCGTTAGGGCGCGTTCAGCTATTCTTGGCGTCTCAAAAAACTATTTTGACAAGCATGATATCCACATACATGTTCCTGAAGGAGCAACACCAAAAGATGGGCCCAGCGCCGGCATTAGCATGTGCACCGCACTGGTATCCGTTCTCACGAATCTGCCTGTGCGTGCTGATTATGCGATGACAGGTGAAATTACCTTGCGAGGTGAAGTGCTACCCATAGGCGGGCTTAAGGAAAAATTATTGGCTGCACATAGGAGTGGAATCAAGAATGTCATTATTCCTGTCGAAAATGTGAAGGATCTTAAAGAGATTCCAGATAACATTAAACAGGATTTATCCATTAAGCCAGTTCGCTGGATTGATGAAGTACTCACAGCTGCACTGAATGGATATCCAGATCGTTTACCACGCAAGAGTAAAAAAATGCGAGCAACGCTTGCTAGCGTGGCCAAAAAGGATAAGATTCGTAAATCTGAAAGTGATAGGGCACATTAGTACAGAGAAATATAATGAATTTAGCATTAACTTGCTTGACAGTAGTTTAACCCTATTGGTATAAATCACACTTCGTTATAAGTACTCTAGCTACAGGATGTAGGGCTGGGCTTATTCTGCGAAAAATGACAAACAGACTTATTTTTAACTATGGATAGAGAGAAGAACGTATGAACAGAACTGAACTTGTCGACATGATTTCTGAGAAAGCTGAACTAACAAAAGTTGCTGCAGCACGTGCATTGGATGCAGTACTTGAAGGTGTAACAATATCATTGCAAAATGGCGATCCCGTTGTATTGGTAAATTTCGGCACATTCACAGTTAAACTGCGTGCAGCTCGTGAAGGTCGTAATCCATCGACAGGTGAAAAGATTAAGATTAAAGCAGCAAAAGTAGTGGGCTTCAAAGCAGGCAAGGCATTGAAAGATGCTGTCAAGGATACAGAAAAGGCCTGAGGTTGACCATTAATTGCTGGGTGCTTAGCTCAGCTGGTAGAGCGGCGCCCTTACAAGGCGTAGGTCGTGGGTTCGATCCCCTCAGCACCCAAATGTATTGTATTTTTTATATAAATGGTATACAAAGCGTTTCAGGAATTTCGGTCAATCCTGCTGCAGGATTGACCGAAATTCCTCAAAGCGTTGTTGTGGAGTGGTAGTTCAGTTGGTTAGAATATCGGCCTGTCACGCCGAGGGTCGCGGGTTCGAGTCCCGTCCACTCCGTCAATTTTATGCTCGTCAGAAATAGATACTTTTATTGGACTAAAAGGTGAGAGCAAAACGATGCTTCAAACCATTCGTGAGCATACACAAGGTTGGATAGCAGGAATAATCATCACCATTATTATCCTGACCTTTGCTCTGTGGGGCATACATAGTTATTTCATTAGTAACACAGCTAATCTCAATGTCGCAGAAGTCAACGGAGTTGAGATAACAAAAGAACAACTCACTGTTTCCTACGAACGTCTAAGACGCCAGATTCAAAGTCAATACAATTCAACGAATCCAATTATGGCAAAGGATGAATCAGCCCTAAAAAGTCGTGCCATGCAATCCCTGATTGATATGGAAGTGCTTAAACAGGCATCCAGTGCTGAAGGTTATTTGATATCAGATAGACAAATAAACATTTATTTGCAAAGCATGCCCGAGTTTCAGGTGGATGGGCAGTTTTCATTGGATCGTTTTCAGGAAGTTCTCTCATCAACCTTACTGTCAACCAGTGAGTTTCTTGAGTTGATACGAACGAGTCTGTTAATCGATCAGCCAAAGCTTGGCATTGTATTTTCTTCTTTCTCATTGCCGGATGAAACAGCCTCTGCCATTTCTCTTGTTAACCAGGAGCGTGATATTAACTATATCACCATACCTACCCAATATTTTCTTTCACAGCCCATCGTCATCTCTGCCGATAAAATCAAAGAATATTATGAGCAGAATAAATCTGATTTTATGACTCCTGAACAAGCTAATCTTGAGTACCTGGAATTATCACTTAAAGAATTATCTTCCAAATTTAATCCGACCGATGCCATGCTAAAGAGTTTTTATAATGAAAATATCAACTCCTATACACAGCCCACTCAGTGGAAGATTGGCATGATTGAATTTCCACTGTCTGCTACTGCGACTCAGGATGAAATCAAGCAAGCGGTTAATAATGCAGAACTTGCAGGGAAAGCATTAAAAGACGGAGGTGATCTATCCAAAATTGCCAGTCAATATTCCGGCAATTTTTTGAATCCAGGCTGGATGTCATTGTCTCAGGCGCCTGCTGAATTGCAAAAAGCCATATCAGGATTTTCAAAAGCAGGCGATGTATCGCAACCCTTTAAGACATCCAAAGGTTTCGTTGTCATTAAAGCTCTCGAAATTCAGGAACCTAAAATGCTGAGCTTTGAACTCGTAAAAGATAAGGTCAGGGAATCTTACGTTCATCAGCATGCAGAAGAAAAATTTACGGAGATCAGAGATCAATTGGCTGACTTGACTTACGAACACCCAGACTCTTTGCAATTTGCGTCAAAGGCCTTGAGTTTACCCATTCAAACCAGCGAATTATTTACCAAAGACAAGGGTGGAAAAGATATTTCACAATATAAAAAAGTACGTGATATAGCATTTAGCAATGATGTCATTAATTTGCAAAATAATAGTGATGTGGTTCAATTGACTCCTGAAACAGTAATTGTCTTGCGCATTAAATCTCATGTTGCATCTGCATTGTTACCACTGAATCAAGTATCAAAACAAATTGAGGACAAATTAAAAATACAGGAAGCTGAGAAACGTGCTGATAAATTTTCTGAAGATTTAATGGCTAAATTGCAATCGGGATCGGATCCACAACAATTGGCTGCTTCATACAAATTGAAATGGAATTCAACAGGTTTTATCGGTCGATATTCAAACAAGATAGATACGGCTATTCTGGATTTGGCTTTTGGTCTGCCAAACCCTGATAATGCTCAAAATAAAACGACTTATGGTGTGACCAGATTGCCTAATGGTTATGGAATAGTTGCACTCAAATCTGTGAAGCAAGGCGTTATTTCAGATCAAAAACAAGCTGCAGTCTATGCAGAGCAAATTCAGAATAGTGAGGGTTTGCTGGAATATGAATTGTATAAGCATAGTCAAACAGACAATTCCAGGATTAAAGTAAATCTTCCAGCTGCATAACTATTCAGTGCCTCCAGCAGGACTAATCGTGAACGTTTTAGTATGGTTTGCTACGGAGAGCGATCCCCTCTCCCGGAGCGCTTTTCAGCGAGGGGAGAGGGGAAGGGGTGAGGGTGCTCAAAATGAATTATTTCTTGTTAATCATACCTGACTTGCTCACGCTAGTCTTTTCCTGAATCTCATCCTCTTCATTTTTAGCAGGAAATTTAAATAATTTTATGTGAGGGGGAAATGTGTGCTGAGGATTTTTTTCTTCCTTTGTCTCCTCTGCTTTTAAGCTGTCCTGAACCAACAGATCATGCAGAAAATTTTTATCATAATTCGCTTTCAAGGCGATATGATGCAGCAATGAATATCCTTCGCTATCAAGTTGATTGATACATTCCGGTTTTTTCTTTACAAATAATTTCAGTAAATCCTTGAGGTTGATATTATTTGCTGCCTCCAGATAATTTTTATATGCTTCTAATACTTTTTTATTTTTTGGTGGATAGGATATTCCTCTAAGTAAATTAGAGTCACTGTTTGCACCGCTCAAAACGCTCCATTCATTTTTATTATATTTAGCATCTTGAACTTGTTCATAAAAATCCATGAATGACAAATGTTCTGATTTTTCTAATGCATACAGCAATATTATCGCACAATTAAGCCGTTTTTCTGCTTCTTTTGCTTCATTCATTTCCTGTACAAATAAACCCTGATAAAATTCTGTATTTAAAAATACTGCTGGTACTCTGCCTAATATATCCGGCAAATACATGTCTGCTCCATTATCCAGAAGGGTTTTTACCAGATAATAATTGGTTGGTACAAATGTGATGAGTGTATGATTGTCGATTTTAAATTCCCTGTCAGTCAGTGCCAATGTCAGTGGAGTGTAAAATTTTAGCAGCAATGCTTTTTTACCATGCTTCTCAACTAATTTCTTCCAGTCAGTATTTTTTGGAGCGAAGCTATTCACTGTTTGATTAACAGTAACATTTTCAAGGTGATTTAAAATGAGTTGAACCATGTTTTCCATATTTTTGTGGTGATGTTGGATTCTATGCAGGATTATGGTGATTGCCAGCAGCTCTGGTCCAAATGTTGATTGCTGCAGTAAATGTTCGATGATTTCCTTGTCAGCTTCACTATTATGTTTAATATGATTGATAAGTGATAATTCTCTATATGCTTCAATTTCCTCTGGCTGCATTTCCAGCTGCAATGAGTTGATTTCATTTTCATAAAGATGGTTATTTTTTAAAAATTGTATAAAAGCATTGAGCTGAAATTGATAAAATTCATTAATGTTAAAGTAAAGCCGCCTGTCTGTTCTGGCAATCTTGAATGATTTAATTGATTTCATATAAACATCCTTGATCATGGCCCCATGAGGGTAGGACAGGTTTAAAAATTTCATTGTCTGAGGGATTGTTTTAATTGAATCAGCGACCAGGCTAATCATGGAAGCGTTTTGCGAAGGAAGAATTTTTTTCACAAAATTTTTAATGATATCTTGATTGTTATCCTGGAACGATACATCATCTTCGCCTGAAGGCGCGAATAGGCTGGTTCCATTTTTTAAATTAACAAGTTTTTTTTCGAAATTGTCTACTATCTTTCCGCCATTACAAGAGCAAAATAAAATTGATTCGGCATCAGTCTGGGTTTGCATCAGTAAAACTATACCTAAGGAAGAAATATTGCCTTCCCAGAAATTAATGTAATGCATGTCATTATAAATTTTTCCATGCCCATAAAAAGCCAGATGATTTGTCTTTCCTATGTTCTTAATCTCTTCAGGTTCTATAAATGTTTTGCCATCACCTAAAATGCGAAATTTTAATTGCTGGGATTTGCAAATTGCGGTGATTTCTTGAAAGAAATCCTGCATGTAAGTTTCGCCTGGCCTGTCAGGGCCTATTAGCAAGACAATATCCAGCTTGTAATCATTTGTTCTAGCCTCGTTACGATGCATTTTGTAATCCTCATTTTGTTTCTGATAAATAGATTTTGTGATTATCGTTTTAGGGATGCTAACTAACTGATTTTAGGCATTGTAAATTACATATGATCAAAACGTCAACAATAAAATATAAATCCATCTTAAATTGGGCAAAATCAACCTTCTACAGTTAATAAACCAATTCAATTGTCTCTATCCCCAGTTGTTCTTTTATCATCTTCAGTAATTCATCACTTGGCCTAATCACAAAATTTTTTCCCAATCTAATATCTGCCTGAATATTTTCATGGATATAGCGAATCATCACTCCGCAATTTCCACCTGAAAATTGCTGCAGAAGCTGCTTTAAGTGTTGGGCATCAAGTTGCTGCGCAGAGGATAAATGCAGGCGCAAATGTTTTGCAAAGCGATCACGTGCATTCTCAATGGTAAATAAATCACGTGCGACTATGCGTGTGTTATTGCTAAAATCATCTATGCTGACATCACCCTCAACCACGACCATTTGATCTTCTGTCAAAAGGGAACGATATTTCTGATAGGCTTCGCTAAAACAAACCACTTCAAGCTGTGTCGTTCCATCATCCAGAGTGAAAATTCCTATCCTGTCTCCGCGCTTCGTTTGTCTCGCACGAATGTTTGTGACTATGCCTGCGACTCTTGCAGTTTTATGATCACTGGGATGTAACTCAGACAGTCTGCAAGTTGTGAAATTTGCCAATTCGTTCAGGTAGCGCCGCAAGGGATGACCAGTCAGATAAAATCCCAGGGTTTCTTTCTCACCCTGAAGTTGAATTTCATCTGTAAAGGGCGGCATTTCAATATACTTCGGCATGGTTGCCTGTGTTTGCATGCCCAATAAATCATGCTGTCCAGAAGTTTCATCCTCTAATTTTTGTTCTGCATGCTGCAGGGCAAGTGGGAGTGATGCCATGAGTGCAGCACGGTGAGTGCCAAGGCCATCGAAGCATCCTGATTTGATTAATGCTTCCAGGGAACGTTTATTCATTTTGCGTAAATCCACGCGTTCACAAAAATCAAATAAATCCCTGAACGGTCCATGTTGTTCACGTGTTGCAATAATATTTTCTATGGCGGCAGTGCCTAAGCCTTTAATTGCACCCAGACCATACATCAGATGTTTGGTATCGAGTACATGAAAAAAATAGACACTTTTATTAATGTCTGGCGGTGAAACATGTAATTTCATGGCCTGACATTCATCGAGCAAAATAATAACTTTTTCGGTTCTATCCATATCCGATGATAAGACAGCCGCCATAAACGCTGCGGGATAATGTGTTTTTAACCAGGCAGTCTGGTAGGCAATTAATGCATAGGCAGCAGAGTGTGATTTATTAAATCCATAACCTGCAAATTTTTCCATTAAGTCAAAAATCTGATTTGCCAATTCCGCGCTAATTCTGGATGCTTTGGCACCGGTACAAAATATTTCGCGTTGCTTGGCCATTTCCTCAGGTTTTTTCTTGCCCATTGCACGACGTAAAATATCAGCAGAACCCAAAGTATAACCTGCAAGCACCTGGGCGATTTGCATGACTTGTTCCTGATACAAAATAACGCCATAGGTTGGACGCAATACCGGTTCCAGCTTGGGATGCGGATAAGAAACTTTTGCACGTCCATGTTTCCGATTAATAAAATCATCGACCATGCCAGATTGCAAAGGACCTGGCCTGAATAATGCAACCAGTGCAATCAAATCTTCGAAACAATCCGGCTGCAAACGCTTGATGAGATCGCGCATGCCGTGTGATTCAAGCTGAAATACAGCGGTAGATTGATAGGCTTTTAACAATTTGAATGTTTCAGCATCGTGAAGTGGAATCAGGCTAATATCGATAGCTGGTTCATTCTGTTCTCTGCGAGTCTTATTGATTACAGAGAGTGCCCTATCAATAATCGTCAGTGTTTTTAAACCCAGAAAATCGAATTTAACGAGACCAACTGCTTCCACATCATCTTTGTCATATTGCGTAACGGGATGAGTGGATTCACCTGCTTCGCAATAAAGCGGCACAAAATCTGTTAATTTGCCGGGAGCAATGACTATGCCGCCTGCATGTTTGCCAACGTTTCGCGTTATGCCTTCCAGTTTGCGTGCAAGATCAATCAGGGTACGAACGTCTTCTTCCTGCTCGTATCTTTCCCTCAGCAAGGGTTCTTGTTCCAGCGCCTTGTCCAGTGTGATACCTAATTCAAAAGGAATTAATTTCGCAATTTTATCGACGAAACCATAACCCAAGGCAAGTACACGTCCCACATCTCTTACCACTGCTTTGGCAGCCATGGTGCCGTAGGTAATAATTTGCGAAACACATTCCGCACCGTGTTTTTCCATGACGTATTCAATGACACGATCACGTCCTTCCATGCAAAAATCAATATCAAAATCGGGCATGGAGACGCGTTCAGGATTCAGAAAGCGTTCAAATAATAAATCGAATGCGAGTGGATCAAGGTCAGTAATTTTTAATGAATAAGCAACAAGTGAGCCGGGGCCAGAACCGCGGCCAGGACCAACTGGTATACCATTTTCTTTCGCCCATTTGGTAAAGTCAGCAACAATGAGAAAATATCCAGCAAATCCCATTTCATTGATAACATTCAATTCTCTCTCTAATCTCTGGTCGTATGCCGTTCTTGTGATAACAGGGGATAGGGCTTCTGAAGCAAGCAAGCGATCGTTCAGGCCCGCTTTCGCACATTCACAGAGATAGGTTTCAGCAGTATAACTATCAGGTACTGAAAAATGCGGGAGACTGCTAATCCCCAGTTTAAACGTGACATTGCAGCGTTTGGCGATTTCCACGGAATTCGCGAGAGCCTGAGGCATATCCGCAAACAGTTTTTGCATTTCCTTTTGGCTGCGCAAGTATTGCTGATCCGTATGCAAATGTTGTCTTTGAGTATCATTCAGTGTGACACCTTGCTGTATGCACACTCTTGCTTCGTGAGCTTCAAAATCATCGCGCTCAAGAAAACGGACATCATTGGTCGCAACTATGGGTAGGGAGGTTGATTGTGAGAGTTGGATCACGGCTGCAATATAATCATTTTCATCGGGTTTGCCAATACGGCTTACTTCAAGATAAAAACGATTGGGGAATAGTCTTTGCCAATAACGGGCACAGTCAAGTGCTGCCTCCTTGTCCTTGGAGAGGATATAATTACCAATTTCCCCTTCCATTCCGCCTGAAAGGGCAATTAAGCCGCAGGAAAAAGAGTTAAGCCAGGCTTTTTCAATCAGCGGTTTGCCAGTCGTCTGTCCTTCCAGATAACTTTTGGAGACAAGTTTCAGCAGATTTTTGTAACCTTCATTTGTCTGGCAAAGTAAGGTGAGACGACAGGATTGATTGGCTTTTTTATCATTCACAACCCATACATCTACGCCGATGATAGGCTTGATGCCTGCCTGAAAGGCTTCCTGATAAAACTTGACTGTTGCATAAAGATTGCTGATGTCAGTAATGGCGATGGCGGGCATGGCAAAAGCACGGGCTTTTTCCATTAATGCCGAAAGGGTGACTATGCCATCACTGAGTGAATATTCAGTATGTAAGCGCAAGTGAATAAAGTTTGGATTCATGAAATGCAGCTCCCATTGTCCCTGCCTACCTTAACAGTCACGAGATATTTTTTCTATCATGAAAAGTATGATATAACTGACGGATTAACCTTTCACGGACGCGAGAGGATCTCAATATGAAAGCAAGATTTTTAATTATGCTGGGATGTGCCTTACTCCTTTCTGGGTGTAATGCCCTCGATGGCAAGTGTGATTATCTTCCACCTGATAATTGTGGCTGCAGCAATTCTCCATTCGATCCCTCTTTTTATAATTGCAATTGCAAGAAATATGGTTATCGAATGTCTCATCTTGATCAGATCAATTGCGGTTCATGCAAATGTGAGAATGATACCTGCTCTAATTGCTGGTCGTGTGGGTATAATCGCAATTTTCATGACCAACAATAGTACAAAATTTTACTTTATTGGCACATAATCGGTGTTATTGGCTAATAAATTGTTATTTATCATTCAGATAATCTTATTAATCATGATTGTAACTTTCTAGCTCCATGTGTTAAAATGTGCCAATTTTTAAAATTAACATAATTATAAAGCTAACGAGGATGTGGAAATGAATGTTCGGGTAGTGAATTTATCAACTCTTTCTCATGAAGACGCAAGTATGCTGCATCGCTTCCTTCAGTCATTTGAATCTGAAACAGATAAATTTCTGAAAGTAAAATTATTTGAACCGGGTAAATGCTATGAATTTGATAGATACATTCCATTTCAGGTGTCTGAGACCATGGTCAGGCGTACGAAGTTCAGCAATGATATGAAAACGTTTGTTTACACAGTCTATTCTGAAGCAAACCTAATGGGTAAAGGAGGATTTGGAGCAGTATACCCTGTTTCAGGAATACTGAAGCACCTTGATGGGAAAATGGTATTTAAGAGCAAGAACGAAAAGCCTCAGGTGATTAAAAAGCAAATCCTGCATCATGACTGTGCCAAGACTGAAAACTTTCTTGCACGAAAACTTCCTGATACAAAAATGAAAAAGATAACCTTTATTTACCATGAAGGTGAAAAGTGTTTGAGCTTCAATGTCATGGCGAGGATTAAAGGTGAAGATTTTTCAAATACAATATTAGATCACCCCTATACTATTTTACAAAGAATAGTACTCAGCATTAGTGGATTGAATGACTTAAAAAAGATACATACTGCCGGCATCATTCAAAGGGATATTAAGCCTCAAAATATGCTGGTTGATCACGCTGGCATGTCGCTGCGCATTTTGGATTTCGGTGTGGGCAGGGAAAAAAATAATCAGGATAGCAAATCGGTTGGAACCTATCCTTTTAAATCACCTGATATGATTGTAAATCGCAAAACGGCAGGAGCAGAGAGTGATGTATATTGCATGGGATTAGTATTATGCAAACTTTTTGGTGATAATAACATTCGCCTGGAAGAGAGGGTGGAGCAAGAGGCAATCAAAAAAACAAGAATCAAGCAATATAAGTCTAATGGTAAATATGGCTTGTTGTTGGATGGGAGAATTATCAATCAATGGAAAAAAGAGTATCCATGGTCAGATATCACAAAACTTAAAACAATATTGTATTCCCTCACTGCAGCAAGACCAGAAAATAGGGCAAGTATTGATGATGCCTTATCCGGGTTTATTCGGCTGTTGCGGGAGGTGCCAATGCAGGAGGCATTTAAACAGCAGGATGCGCCTGCTATTGCCATGATGCTCGAATTTGGAGTGAAACCCGATTATGCTGCCTTTACCAAGGCCGTTGATGATAACCAGTGGGAATCTGTTCTCTCATTCGTGAAAGCGAATCCTGAGAACATCGCAAGCAGTCAGGATTGCGCGACTGCCTATGCGTATGCCTTGAGTGCAAGCAAGAGGAAAAATACTTATGATGATGCGAATTTTTGTTTATTCGTAAATACAACAATGGTAGACCCGATTAGGGAAGTGAAAAAAATAATTTCAGATGAGGTGAGAAATGGATGTCAGACAGATGGAAAGACCAATCAACATTTTAGGACTTTCGGATGAAGATGCGAGTCTTTTGCATGATTTTCTTTTGATTGATGAAGCAATGACAAATAAATACAGAAAAATAAAAATGTTTGAACCGGGTGATCGGTACAAGTACAAACACCAGACTATTTCATTTGATGGCAATGAAATATTTGTCAGAACCAAGGAAAAAAAAGGTTCGACAGACTATTTTTATACGGTATTTTCGAGAGAGAATTTTATCGGTGAAGGTACTTATGGAGAGGTCTATTCAGCCTCAGGAAAACTCAGTCACATTGATGGAAAAATGGTATATATCAAAGAAAAATCTGATGTGATTAAATGGCAAACTAAATGGCATAAGACTGCTAAACATGAATGCAGGATTGCACAAGAACTTCCTGATACAAAATCTAAAAAAACCACATCGATATATCGCAATAATAAGAAGCTTTATAGCTTCAATGTAATGGCCATGATTCCGGGTGATGATTTTTCAAGTTCAATATGGACAGAGGGACAATATACCATTTTACAATCATTGCAATTACTGGTTAGTGCATGGACGGACTTAAAAAAAATTGATAATGCTGGCATTATTCAGCGAGATATTAAACCTGGCAACATGATAGTTAACCACGATACCATGACCCTGCGAATTCTGGATTTTGGGCATGGCAGGAAAAAAGCAAACCCGGATGGGAGACTTCGTGGTACTCAATTTTACAGATCGCCAGAAATGATTACAAACTGGAAAATCGCAGGTGAGGCGAGCGATGTTTATTCCATGGGGATAGTATCAAGAATACTGTGTAAGGATAAAACGGTTAAAGCCGATCATCAGGTGAATGAAGAAAGTTCAGATGATTTTGTTAAAATAAGGGAAAACCAATACAAGAATAATGAATTATACAAGGTGGAATTTGATGATCAATTCCAGTCTCAGTGGGAAAAAGAATGTCCATCGGTAGACATAAAAGAGCTTGCAAACATTCTCCAGGGTGCAACAACATCAAGACCAGGAGATAGATGGTTGATTGACGAAATCCTTTCGGAGCTCAATTTATTGTTACCGCATGCTCTTACAGGCGCTGTTGAAAACAAACAGTGGGAAACAATTCTTGTATTCCTGCGCACCAGGCGAGAGTGTGTAAATGATTCAAAAGATTATGCAGATGCCTATGCTCACGCATTGTTATGGGCGGTTCGTGATCAACAGACAGAATTGATTGATGAGCTGCTGGAGCAAAATGCGCCTGTAAATAGTTATTTTTATCAAGGCAGGCATGTAGGCTGGACTCCCCTGCATTTTGCCATTGCACAAGATAATAATGAGCTGGTGAAAAAACTTTTGAAAAAATCTGCCAATCCAGATGGAGAATATAAGCAAGGAAAATCTCCGCTTCAGTTGGCATTTGAAAAAAAGAATCCTGTAGCAATTGCGGAATTACTTAAGGCCGAAGCCAAACCTGATTATGTTGCGCTGACAAAAGCTGTTAATGATGGAGAATGGGAATCTGTTTTTTCATTCGTGAGCAGCAATAGTGAGGATGTCACTCATCCTGAATCTGCGAAAACTTATGCTTACGCCCTGATTCAGGCTGTTCGTTTTGCTGGACCTGAATTGATTGATGTGTTGCTAAAGAAAAATGCTCCACTCAATTTTGGTTTCGAGAAAGGCAAAAATACAGGCTGGACTGCCCTGCATTTTGCCATTGCAGAAGGTAGGAATGATGTGGTCAAAAAGCTTTTGGATGCTGGTGCGAATCCGAATATTGAATTTGAGGAATTTGAAGAATTTAAGGATATTCTGGCAGTACTGCATGATCATCCTCTTGTTCCGTTGCAACTTGCTGCCGAGAAAAATAATCATGAGGCTATTGATTTATTAAATAAGCATAAAGCAAAGCCAATTGTTAAAGAACAAAATGTTCTGGACTTTTTGGCAAGCGAGGAATTCAGAGATCTCGAAAACTATTTGAAGCACACTAAAGTTGAGGATAATAAACGGGTAGGCTTTTTTGGGAAACAAGTTGAAAAACACGAGACATTAAATAGATTCATCACGCGATTGAAGGGTTGTAATACAATGGAAGAAATTCGGCTGGTTCGTCGTCTTCTTGGAGTGTCGAACACAAATAATGAAAATGCTATCTCTGATTATAATATTTTAAACACACAGAGAGGTTTTGCTTTTCGTTTCTTCCAATTGAATACAACAACGATAGATAAAGTTAATGCATTATCTGTAACCATGAACAGGCGATTTAAAACTTAAACCATATAAAAATAGCGAGGAGAGTGAAACATGAATACAAGAGAACTGGATATATCCAATCTTTCTGATGAAGACGCACATCTTTTGCATGAGTTTCTTTTGACTGATGAAGCAGAGACAAGGAAAGACAGGAAAATAAAATTGTTCACGCCAGGTGATATCCACCCCTACCAACTTCAAACCATTTCTTTTCAGGGCAGTAAAATATTTTTTAGGACCAAGGGAGAAGGGGATGCACCGGCAAAATATACTTACACAGTATATGCGAATAAGAATTTCATCGGTGAAGGTGGTTATGCGAAAGTCTATTCGGCATCCGGAAAGCTTGAGCATATTGATGGGAAAATGGTCTATACCAAAGATAAATCTGAAGTGATTAAAAGGCATGAAAGAAGGCATGATAATGCTAAATATGAATGCAGGATTGCCCAAATATTCCCAGAAACAAAAACCAAAAAAACAACAACGGTATATCATAACGGTGCAAGGTGTCTTAGCTTCAATGTAATGGCCAACATTCCAGATACGGATTTTTCAGACACAATATGGAATGAGGGACAATATACCATTTTACAGTCATTGCAGCTTATGATCAGTGCATGGACGGACTTAAAAAAAATTGATAATGCTGGCATTATTCATCGAGATATTAAACCCCGAAATATGAGAGTTGACCACAGTACCTTATCCATACGCATTTTGGATTTTGGACTTGCCAGGGAAAAAGAAATATCCAATGAGAATGAGAAATATTGTGGAACCCGACTCTGGATGTCGCCAGAAATGATTGCAGATTTTAAAATTGCGGGTGCGGCGAGTGATGTCTATTCCATGGGGATGGTATCAAGAGCACTTTTTTGTGATGTAACAATTATTTATTCTCGCAAGATGCAAAAAAATACTTTTTTCGCGATGAGAAAATCACAGTATGCAAATAATGAAAAATACCCAGTGGTTTTTAAACATAAATTCAGGCAAAAGTGGATGCGAGAGTATCCATCGGTAGACATAAAGCTGCTTGAAGACATTCTCCTGGGTGCGACCACATCAAGGCCAGAACATCGGTCGACGATTGATGAGGTTTTATCTGCGCTGAAATCCCTTCAATCCCTGCTGCTACAGGTGAAAATATCTGCTGCAATTCAAAATGATAATGCTGAGACAGACACGGCTAAAGATACGTATGCGGACTGCAATGATTTGCTTTTTCGCCCTATCACTACTCAACACAGGGTTTTGAATTTTTTGGAAGATGGAGCGGATAGGAGAATCCCTGTATTTTCAATACCATTATAAACCTAACGAGGAACATAAAAATGAACATAAGAAAATTCGATATAGAAAATCTTTCTGATAAAGATGCAACTCTCTTGCATCATGCCCTTTTGCTTGATGAATCCCAGACAGAGAAATACTGCAAAATAAAAATGTTTGAGCCATGCGGATCCTATACATTTCAAAATATTTCATTTCAGTGTAATTACACATTGGTCAGGACCAAGGAAGGAAAAGGAACGACCGAACATTTTTATACTGTGTATTCGGAAAAAAATATTATCGGTAGTGGCGGCTTTGGAAATGTTTATTCAGTATCAGGAATACTTGAGCACATTGATGGGAAAATGGTATATAGGGAAGAAAATTCTGAAGTGATTAAAAAAACAATCAATAATCAACTGTCGTCCAAAACTGAATACAGGATTGGATGTAAAGTCCCTGATACAGGATATAAGAAAAATACATCGGTTAATCTTAAGTATCGTGCTGGCAACCATTTTGTAAAGCAGAAGATTAGCTTTAATGTAATGAAAAAACTTAGTGGTCTGGATTTAACAAACACGATACATAATCACCCTTATACCATTTTGCAACGAATACTTCTCAGCATTAATGCATTGATAGAATTAAAAAGGCTAGATAATGTTGGTATAATTCAACGTGATATTAAACCTGAAAATATAAAAGTTGATCATGCATCAATGATGATTCGCATTTTTGATTTTGGGTTAGCCAGGGAAAAAGCAGTGCAAGATTATAGCACATGTGGAAGTTATGGTTGGAGATCGCCAGAAATAGATGCCTGTCCACAACTTGCAGATGAAACAAGTGATGTCTATTCCATGGGAATGGTTTTAAGAATGCTTTTTGGGGATGAGGTGGCTGAGGCAGAACTTGAGTTTGCCCGCATCAATCCCTCTGCCATCTGCGCTGCCAGAATTTTTCAGTATCAGATGAATGTTAATCACATAATAGATTTTAAACCTGTGATGAAAAAGCGCTGGGACCTTGAGTGTCCATCTGTAGATATTCAAGACCTCGAAAACATTCTGCTACATTTAACACAGGCAAGACCAGAAGCTCGTGCAACGATTGACTATGCGATATCCCGGTTCAAGTCATTGGGAATGCAAGTTGCATTTGCCTGTAATCATCCAAAGTTTATTACGATGATGCTCAATAATGGAGGAATGCCGCAATATTCTGCGTTTACCAAAGCTGTTGATGCAAAACAGTGGGAATGTGTTCTCGCTTTCGTGAAAGCGAATCCCGAGACTGTTGAGAATTCAGCAGCGTGTGCGAAAGCCTATGGTGAAGCCTTGCATAAGGCTGATCGTAATCAATTGGAATTGATAGATGTGTTGATGAAGAAAAATGCTCCCATTACTTTTGTATTTCCTGATGATAATGGTACTTATGCAGGCTGCCGTGATTTACTTTTTACGCCTCCCTCTACACTACCAAGGTTTGAAAAGAATGCTCATGCCCAAACTCACAGTATGTAAAATGCCCATACTTAGGTATCATATCGAGTTTTCGCTAATTAAGGTTTTACGTTTATGAA
>Ga0207017_1074_pt1 | contig 16081 bp, 18 predicted proteins | sample Alteio_BWMinCont_51_FD_153472 | JGI IMG/M metagenome (GOLD analysis project Ga0207017, IMG submission 153472) | Enriched cells from forest soil in Barre Woods Harvard Forest LTER site, Petersham, Massachusetts, United States -... | ecosystem: Environmental > Terrestrial > Soil > Temperate forest >...
GGCTACCTTCGCTGACCAGGTCACCACTGTCGCACGTGAAGTCGGCGTCGAAGGCAAGTTGGGCGGGCAGGCGAAAGTGCCAGGCGCGGCGGGTACCTGGAAGGGGTTGACCGAAAACGTTAACCAACTCGCGGCCAACCTGACTACGCAGGTCCGCGCGATCGCGGAGGTTGCTACCGCAGTCACTCAGGGCGACCTGACGCGATCGATTACAGTCGAAGCCCAGGGCGAGGTGGCGGCGCTGAAGGATACGATCAACGAGATGATCCGTAACCTCAGAGACACCACTCAAAAGAACACTGAGCAGGACTGGCTAAAGACCAATCTCGCCAAATTCAGCCGCATGCTCCAGGGACAGAAAGACCTTAACACGGTCGGGCGGCTGATTCTCTCTGAGCTCGCTCCGGTCGTCAGAGCCCAACACGGGGTCTTTTACGTGCTCGATTCGATGAAGGAGACTCAGCGGCTAACCTTGCTCGCCAGCTACGCGGCGCAGGGCCAGAATCGTACGCGAAGAAATATTGAATTGGGCGAGGGACTCGTCGGCCAGTGCGCATTGGAAAAAGGCAAGATTGTGCTTTCCAACGTGCCCAATGATCATGTACGGATTTCCTCGGGGCTCGGCGATTCGCTGCCACAGAGTATCCTTATCCTGCCCGTCATATTCGAAGGCCAGGTCAGGGGAATCCTGGAGTTAGCCTCGCTGGAAGGTTTCAACTCAAGCCACGAGGCGTTTCTGGATCAGTTAACTGAGAGTATCGGAATCGTTATCAACACCATCGAAGCAAACATGCGGACTGAGGATTTGCTCAAGCAATCACAGTCTCTCGCTCAGGAGCTGCAAAGTCGTCAACAGGAATTACAGCAGACCAACCAGGAACTTCAGGAAAAGGCCCTGCTGCTGGTGCATCAGAACGAGGAGGTCGAGCTCAAGAACCAGGAGGTGGAACAGGCACGTCAGGCGCTGGAGGAAAAGGCCGAACAGCTCGCGCTTACCTCCAAATACAAATCCGAGTTTCTCGCCAATATGTCGCACGAGCTGCGCACACCATTGAATAGTCTGTTGATACTTTCCGATCAGCTCTGCAAAAACACCGAAGGAAATCTAAACCCGAAGCAAACCGGGTTCGCCAAGACTATTCATTCTTCCGGCAACGAGCTGCTGATGCTCATCAACGATATCCTGGATCTTTCGAAGATCGAGTCGGGCACCGTTGTAGTGGATCCGAGCGAAGTGGAATTCAATGAACTGCAGCAATATGTAGAACGTACCTTCCGTCATGTGGCTGAGGCCAAGAACGTCGACTTCATGATCCGTCTGGACCCGCGGCTGCCAGCCTCTATGCTGACCGACTCCAAACGGCTGCAGCAGATCATCAAGAACCTGCTTTCCAACGCGTTCAAGTTCACCCAGAGCGGCCAGGTAAAGCTGACGATCGAGGCGGTCCAAAGCGGATGGAATCCGGAACTCGAAGATCTCAACCGTGCGGGCAACGTGATGGCGTTCTCGGTCGCCGATACAGGTATCGGTATCTCCGCCGACAAGCAGCAGATTATTTTCGAAGCCTTCCAGCAGGCGGATGGGAGCACTAGCCGCAAATATGGCGGGACAGGTTTGGGGCTGGCAATCAGCCGTGAGCTGTCCCGGCTGCTGGGCGGTGAAATTCGCCTGACAAGCACTCCGGCCAGAGGCAGTACGTTCACTTTGTACCTGCCGCAGATCTATTCACCGCTCCGGACCTTCCGCAAACCCAATCCAAGCGCTTCCACTTATCATAACGGCGCCGATGCGATTGCGGCGTCAGTGGCTTTTCAGCGCGAAGGTGTAAATGGGCGAGCGCTCGAAGCGCATGCCGACGGCCTTCAGCAAATCGCCGAAAGCGTGAGCATGATGCCGGAGGGGCATAAAACTCCAGCGGTGGCTTCCGCCGCCCCTGAAATGTTTAGATCCATCGACGAAGTCGGCGATGATCGCGCTAGCATCCGGGCGAATGACCGGGTTCTATTGATAGTGGAAAACGATCTTGCCTTCGCAGGCTTTTTACTGGATGCGGCGCGCGAGAAAGGTTTCAAAGGTATCGTAACGTCGCTCGGCGCCTCAGCATTGGCTTTGGCCATGGAATACAAACCTTCCGCCATCACGCTGGACATCTATCTGCCCGATCTCGATGGTTGGCGGGTATTGGACCGCATAAAGAATGATCTAACGAGCCGCCACATTCCGGTCTGCGTGATTTCTACTGACGATTCGCGTGAGCGGGCGCTAGCCGGTGGGGCGTTGGCGTTCTTATCCAAGCCGGTCCGTAGCAAAGATATCCTGGATGCCTTCCTGGCGCGTCTGAACGACTATATAACGCGTCAATTCAAAAGCGTTCTCGTAGTTGAGCCCAAAGAAGATAGTCGCGAACGCACGGTGCAGTACCTTAAGGCTGAGGATATACAGATAACGAGCGTTCCGGATGGAGCGAGCGCGCTCGAGATGCTGCGCGAAAGATTGATCGACTGCATAATCGTCAACCCAGAGGCTTCCGGTCTGGCGGCATTGATGCAATCGTCCGAATCCGAGTCGCTCGTTTCCAACCTTCCGATTATTACCTACAGTGAATTAACGGAAGACGGGAGCAGCGCGTTCTTGAGCGGCGGCTCCGTCATTCGTCCGATCCATTCTAAGGAACGCTTGCTGGATCAGGTCAGCCTGTTCCTTCATCGCAACCTTGAAAAGCTTCCCGAGGCGCAGCACGAGGTGTTGGACGCACTCTATCATTCAGCCGATATTCTATCTGGCAAAAATGTTCTGATTGTCGATGATGACATGCGCAATATTTTCGCGCTTTCATCGGTGCTCGAAGAACAGGGCATGAACGTTGTGTCCGCGGACAATGGCCGCGATGCGATCCGGATGCTGTCGCGAAAAACGCCGGTTGACATCGTTCTAATGGACATCATGATGCCGGAGATGGATGGGATTGATACGATGCTGGAAATACGCAAGCTCCAACACTGTAAAGACTTGCCGATTGTCGCGGTGACTGCCAAGGCGATGAAGGGCGATCGCGAAAAGTGCATGGAGGCGGGGGCGTGGGACTATCTGTCAAAACCGGTGGACACGGATATTCTTCTCGCGGTCCTGCGCTCTTGGCTGCATCGTTAAACCTGGTGGACAATCCGCAGGCCTGAATTCCGTGTGAGGTCGATGGTATGGGCGCTATGAGTGGCGGGTCTCGATTGTACGACCTTGAGAAATACGAGGCGAAAATCCTAGTGGTGGACGACCGCCCGGACAAGCGCCTGGCATTCGAATTGATTTTGCAGGAATTGCAGCACGAGATAATCACCGCGGGCTCCGGCGAAGAAGCTCTGAAACTGGTGCTCGAACATGAATTCGCGGTTGTCCTGCTGGACGTGAATATGCCCGGCTTGGATGGCCTCGAGACCGCCGCATTGATACGTAAGCGCAAAAAATCGGCGCATACGCCAATCATTTTTATCACCGCCTATCCCGACGAAATGCTTACCATGCAGGGATACTCACTTGGAGCGGTAGATTACATCCTCTCGCCGGTAGTTCCGGAAATATTGCGGACTAAGGTAAAGGTCTTTGTCGATCTGTTTTGTATGACACAAGCCGCCAAGCGGCAGGTCGATGAACGAATAGCCTTGGCCAGAGAACAGGCCGCGCGCGCCGCCGCGGAGGAGGCGAGCCGGCGTTCAACCCTATTAGCCGACGCCACGCGGGCGCTGTCCAGCTCACTTGATTTCTGGACTACGGTGCATGAGCTGTTCTCTCTGGTAGTTCCCTCACTGGCTGACTTTTGCAGCTTCACGACGGTCAATCCACGCGGCGGACTTGAAAGGACTGAGCTCGCGTGGATGACCGCGGGCGGGCTGCGGGGCAATACTTCGGCCGAGACAGTTCCAGCGCCGCTCGCGCCGAGCATCGAACGGGCGCTCGCTACTCGCAAGCCGCAATTTTTCGAGCATGACGGTCCGAAGAGCCCCCTCTTTGGACAGGCGGTACCTGGAACGGAACCCGCTGCAGTGCAATTGGCCGACGCACCGACGCTTCGCTCGGGAGGGATGTTCCCGCTGATCGCTCGAGGCCGCATCGTGGGCGTGGCGTGTTTTGCATCGGGCTCAGTCGGTCGTGTGTTCAGCAACCCGGATTTACAATTGTTGGAGGATTTGACAGGGCGTGCAGCTATCGCTTTGGACAATGCGCAGTTGTATCAGCAGCTTCAGGAGGGAGACCGGCACAAGAACGAATTTCTTGCAATGCTGGGCCATGAACTGCGTAATCCGTTGACGCCGATCCGAAATGCTGCCGAGTTGCTCCGACGCTCGGGCTCGGATCCCGAGCGGCTGAACTGGGCCCAAGGGGTTATCGAGCGGCAAGTGAAGCATCTCGCCCGCTTGGTCGACGATCTTCTGGACGTCTCGCGGATTACGCGCGGCAAGATTGAACTTCAGCAGGAACCCCTGGAAGTTTCCGAGGCGATTCGCACTGCGGTCGAGATCAGCAAGCCGCTGCTCGAATCCCGCGGCCATACTTTCACCATCTCAGCGCCGGCACTGCCATTGTGGATAAAAGCTGATCCGGGCCGCATCGCTCAAGTTCTAGGAAACTTGCTAAACAACGCCGCGAGGTACACTCCCGAAGGCGGAACGATCTCTCTCACGGCGAATCAAGAGGACGATGATGTAGTATTCCGCGTGCTCGACAATGGAGCCGGAATCTCAAGCGACATGCTTTCGAATATTTTCGATCTCTTCGCACAAGGCGGACGTTCCCCCAATTCCCCTCATGACGGCCTCGGCGTCGGGCTCACATTGGTACGGCATCTGGTCGATTTGCATGGCGGCAGCGTGGATGTCTTTAGCGCCGGGCCGAACAAAGGAAGTGAGTTTCTCGTCAGACTACCATTGTTGCGTGACAAGGGACTGACTTCCGTTGAATCCGCGCCGCCGGAGGTGTCGCAAGCCCCATCCAATGGACTTCGAGTCTTAGTTGTCGATGACAATCAAGACGTGGCGGATACGGTTGGTCAATTGCTGCAATGGTCGGGTTTCGAAGTGCAGCTGGCGTACGAAGGCGACACAGCGATCAAGCTGACTTCAGATTTCCGTCCCGATGCAGTGTTGCTCGACATCGGGCTGCCAGGCATTGATGGCTACGAGGTCGCCCGAAGGTTGCGCGCACAACCGATGGGCGATCGGCTGATAATAATCGCCGCTTCCGGTTATGGGCAGAAGGAGGATAAGCAGTGCTCACTGGCAGCGGGCTGTGACCGTCACCTGACGAAGCCGATCGACCCGAAACAATTGATAGACCTTCTAAGTTCTCTGTGTTCTGCTAAGGAGTGAGCAACGATCTTCTTGCCAAGCCGATTCCGATCGCTATAGTTTGTGTCTCGAACCTTTCCGCGCTTGCCAGCTTAGTCAGTACAATTGTTCGCATCATCTCTCCGTTCCCTGCTACCAGCACCGCCGAGGCACTGGCCGAACGGGTCGATCTCCCTCTCCTCTGGACCGCGCAAAAAAAAGCGGTCGGTCTTGTCTAATCCGACTACGTTCGATCACTTCCGCTCATCCCCGCCGAGCGCTAAGCGAATCGCTTCCTTCGAGCGTCGAGCATGAAGGGAACCGCTCCACTTACCCACAGAGACTTTGGCCGCGGCGCGGGCCGCTAACCGCCCGTGAGTGGTTTTCTCCGGTGCCGCATAGCATGCGAATGAACGCGCAGGCGTGGGCTATTTCGCTGATTCGAACAGAGAATCCCCAGACACGGACTCGCTAACGGGACGTAGCTTGCTACTGCACCCTCCATCCTCGATGGTGTAGAAACGGCCAAACTACTCTGCGGGCGGATCTATTAAATGGAGCCATTAGGCAGTGAGACTCAAAGACGAAGTCAATAGGTTAGTGTAGGTGAGGCGAAAGTCTTTCGCCTCACTTCTTTCGCTTTTTCAGTTTCGCCGCCGCGAATAGTTAATCCACGTCCAATTCGCGCGCTTGGCTTGCCGGGCGCGATGTAGTGCCAATCGAGCCGCCCGCGGGGCAACCTCCGTTACTATGCCACACGGCACCGGGCTAAGGTTGCAAAGGCGTTGTTTGGCGTGAGATCAGGCTTGAGAGTCAACTCCAAGACCGAGAGATTCTTCAACTGAACCTGATAATCTTCGACTTCGCTGGTCGAGCCTTGCGAACTGAAGTTCCACTGCTGGCGAACGATTTCTCTGAACGGCCCGGCCGTCTCATCGGACCATCGAAGTGTGAACTCCTGGGTTCGCTCAATTTCCGTCTCTGAAAACTCTAGTCTAATCCGACGTAGCGTTCTCGGGTTATCAAGGACGATGCGGATGATCTGCTTACCCTTTTCGGCCGCCCGCCAGCCCGATCCTTCTCTTGTGGCCAAAGCGGCCTCAATCGGGAAGTTCGGATCCTCCGATGTAACTTCGACTCTGGCGACTTCCTCGAGATCGAGCCATTGCTCTTGAGAGTGCGGCCGCGGGTTGATCGTATCCGAATTGATTATTTTTTTTCGCATGGCTTATTCACACTCCATGAAAGCAATTGACCTGCGGCCTCGCCCGAAATCTCTCAATCTGGATCTACCCTCGGCGATGAACCGTCACGCGCCTCGTTTAAGCCGCGTTGCGTCGATCAATTATGTTAAACGAGCGCTCGTCGGTCGGCCACTCTTGAGCTAGAGTCTGCCCTTCTTTCAGGGTCCTTTTACCACTGTTGGTTTTTCTTTGGGGCTGTGGAAGCGGCGTCCTAGAGCTCCGTTCTTAAAGGGAGTTGCGAGCCGCTGTTCGACAGTCGAGCAAGCTCAAAATAGAACACCACGGCCCCTCCCCTTATCTTCCAACGCCTAAGCCCTTGTTTGCCGAGTGGCGCGCCATCGCCCTCTGCCTGGTCAAATACTAGCTCCTGTACCCATTGCCGAAATTGTTCGATGCTTCGTGAGCCCTTGTGCGAATTACAGTACTTGCACGCAGGCACTTTGTTTGCGCGACCCCGGCCGCCATGCGCTCGAGGATGGAGATGGTCAGCGGTAAAGACGAGCGGTTTTTTGACCTCGGTGTCGACTTCCTCTCGATAGTATAGTCGCGCTCCGCAGTACCAGCACCGGCCGCCAGTCTTTTCCCAAACGTATTGCCGCTTAATCCTTGGCGTATTCACGCTGCGTCCCTCCCGCGCCGCCCTCCCATCGATTCCGGAGCATTATATCTCGACGCCAATGCGGGACCAGTCCTTGACTACGAGTGGTCTTACCCCTTTTAGTATTCGTAAGTTAGTAGTCGCCGGCTTTTTAGGTTCATTTCTCGGCCTGCGGTCAGTTCCGCTTTCATAGCGCAGTTATTCGGGTCACCCTCGTCCTGAGGGTGACCCGAATAACTGTAAGGTTTTGGATTCGAGGCCGTCGCGCATTGCATCGCGGTGGCCAGCTGTCTTTGAGCTCGTCGAGCGAAACGAAGACGTGCTCATTAAGACATTCCTCGCGCAAGCACGCATTGAAACTCTCGATGTGCGCGTTCTGGATCGGCTTGCCCGGTTCGATGAACTGCAGCCATACGCCATGCTCATAGGCCCACTGTTCGAGCACTCGGCCGCGCAGCTCGGGACCATTATCGGCCCGAATCACTGGCGGTAGGCCACGCGTGGTACGCAATCGCCAGGACCCTGGTTACGCGCTCGCCGGTAAGCGAGGCGTCGACTTCGATGGCGAGGCTTTCCCGGCTCCACTGATCGAGCACCGCGAACGCCCGGAAGTGGCGTCCGCTAATCAGGCTGTCGTGAATGAAGTCGACCGCCCAGGTTTGATTAGCTGCCACTCGTTGCTCGCGCGCCACGCGCAGATGGCTCAGCCGCTTGCGCCGGCGCCGTCTGCGCAATGACAGTCCTTCTTCGCGATATAGCCGCTCGACGCGCTTATGGTTGGCCCGCCAGCCCTCGCGGCGCAGCATCAGATACAGCAGCGGACAACCCAGCGCCGTCGCTCTTCCACAGTTCACGCAATCGTTGCCGCAATCCGCGGTTGCGATCTTCCGCCGGCGCGCTCTTTAACCCGCGTCGCGTGCTCCCGATCAGCCCATAGGCGCGACGCTGCGACAGCCGGTGCGCTCATCACTTCCGCCACCATCTGTCGCTTCACCGCGGGCCGTAGCCGTTTTTTGCGAGCACGTCCTTGAGCGCCCGAATGTCGAGCGCCTGGTCCGCAACAAATCGCTTTCAGCCGCCGGTTTTCTTCCTCAAGCTGGCGCTGTCGGCGCATCTCCTACACTTCCAGCCCGCCGTACTTGCTACGCCAGGCGTAGAACGTTGCGTCCGAAATCCCGTGCCGCCGACACAGCTCAGTAACCTTCGCCCCACCCTCGGCTTCCTTGAGGATCGTGATGATCTGCTCTTCGCTAAATCGTGCTCGCTTCATGCCTGCCTTCCTTCCCGGCAGACACTAACCAATTATTGGGATACCTGCAGAGGGAAGACCACAAGATCTCTGCGCCACCATAGCACTCCCGTTACTGTAGGCAACCAATTTCGCGGCCCCTGAGGTTCGCTGCTGGGAAGACAGTTGACAAGACATGAGTATCCTCTACCGGTCTGGGCTTGGCCCTCCGGAGACCAGATACTCCGGATAGGTGTAAAAGGTCTGGGTCTGACGAGGCGACTCAGCCACAGCCGAGGCAAAGTCCCACTCGAAGGATACGGAACCATCGCTCGACACTGTTATATTTTTCACACGATCGGTTGAGCCAGGTGTGGTGACCGGTCCCTGAGGACGTCCCGCTCTGCGACAGGGCGGATCGGGTGGTGCATCAGACGCATAGAACGAAGATTCACCGAGCAAGGTTGCTTCTTCCAGTTTATCCTTGGCGGTTCCGCTAGCGTACAACTGGTTGAATGTCAGAAGAGCATGGAGACTGGTGCAGGCAACTGCGGCGTGAATCTGCTTAGTCTGCGGATTGGAATCCCAGAAATAATGGGGTGGCGAATTGGCCGGCCGTAGACACGCACTCAGTCCGAGCGTTGCTGCAATAAGTACACCCCATGCCCGAGTGGGACGGTTAGGAAATATCTTATTGAGCAGATCCATGAAACCGCACATAACTCCTAGCTAGGCATAATCTTCCTATAAACCGGGCTGAACCGGCAGGTTTGGAAGTCTTGAAATTCACCGCGGGACGTTTCTTTCCGCGGGTTGGTCATTGCACGTTCACGACCGTCGGACGAACTGAAGTATTAACGGGGATTCCCGTTTTGACTTTCCAGAGATGCGGTTTTTAGCCCGGTAGTGGCTGGGTGTCAAACCGCCGCCTGGCTGCCGTCCCGGCCGGTCATGGGGCAGCCGCAGATGGCCTAGTTCGAGCCCTTCCGGCCAACTCGGAAGCCAATTCCGCGCTCTTATAGATGATTCTTCGCACACTTCACCTCCGTGCAGGTCTCCTTGCGTTCGGCGGGCGAAGCCACGTGCTTACTGCCGAAGCGGCGTCTCCGGAGTCACGACGACGGCGACGGCGCAGCGGGCGTTGCGCAGAATGTGCTCCACCTTGGGACCGAAGTACAAGCCGCACTCGGCCGGCCTAATCTGCAAACTTGGAAACAACAGGCTATACCGCCTCGGACTGCTCCAAATCTTTCACGTAAGCTGGGCTCTTCGGAATTTTTCCGTTCGGGCGATAAATTGGCCGCTGCCCGTATGACGACTGGGCCGTGACTTGCGCAGGAACCGAAGGCCGCCCTCGACTTCCGCGTCCGCAAACCGTGAGACCAGCTTCCGTCAACGCGGAAGACTATCCTTCCCGGACTATCAGATCCTTGTTCTTTCGGCTCGCGTGACACCAAGCCTTTAATGTGGAGGCGGTCGAGAACCTTGGCGGTTATCGCATATTCGAGCTTGCTCGGTTGCCCAACGCGCTCCTGAATCTCTCTTACCGAGGCTTCCTCAGGGTCCCAAACAGTTGCCAAGACCGCGTATTCAAGGCCCCCTCTCGGCAGGGGCACACGCCGCTTCATGCGGTTACCTTTACGACGACCCTCGTAACTGTCAATATAGGTCCAGACGAGCTTTTCCACGACAGACAGGCCGAGAGAGGACTCGCACGCTCGAAGACAGCCGAGCCAACAAGAAGCTCAGTGCCTTCGAGCGAAGGGTTTGGTGAACTGTGACTGCGGCCATTCGGGACAAGGTATATCGAACTTACCTCGATTTCCTTGAAACGGCGGAAAACAAGCGCCGCTGGAGTATTTTCGACGACATTCCTTGGGACAGACTCGATGTCTCAAAAATCACCGAGAGCACCGCGCAATGCGTCGAGATCTTCTGTTCCGAGGAGCTCTACGTTCCGGACTACAGTTCCAAGGGACTCGAGATGGTACGCTCTATGTTCGGCATGGCCTGGTTTCAGACCTGCTGGGCCTTTGAGGAGTCCAGGCATGGACTGGTCTTTCGCGAATACCTGACCCGCTCGGGCCTGCGTTCGGAAGCTGAGTTCGCAGCCCTCGAGGCCGGGATTTTTTCAAAGGCTTGGAAGCTTCCCTGCGAAACGCCACGTCGAATGGCATGCTACGGAGCACTCCAGGAGGGCGCCACGTACGTCGCCTATAAGGTCCAGAAGGACAGGGCTCGCAGCGCGGGCGATCAGGTGTTGGAGGCCATATTCCATTTTGTCGGCAGGGATGAAGCGGCTCACGGTGGATTCTATCGGGCGATAATCGAGTTGGAACTCTCCGAGGATCGCGACGGAACGGTCGCCGATCTGGCTCAGGTTCTTTCTACTTTCAAAATGCCAGGCGATGGCCTAATCCCAAATTATCGACAAAGGCTTAAGGCTTCCGGGGCAGGAATAACTCCTCGCGCATTTCTCGAACATGTACTGTCGCCTCTCCTGACGAAGTTGCAGATCAGTTTGCAAGAACTAAAGCAATCGCTGAAGAAGCCGGCGGTGAACAGCTAATTCGACTTGATCCGCGATCAGCCGCCGCTGATGTCCTGATCGCGGTAGCCCCCTCCAACCCCGACACCCCCCTAGTCGTTTTGCAAACCAAACCTGGTACGGGTAGTTCTCAATCGAGGAGGATGTCCCTCGTCCGCCCGGTTGCGCATAGGGTTTTGTGTTGCCCGTATTTATCGGAGCGAGCGTAATCGCTTCGCGGTACTTCTCGATCAGCTCTCGTGTCTCAACAAACAATACATCATGACTAGTCGAAGCATACCTAACATCTATGTGTCCTTCACGTCGGCGGTGTCGAAGCCCTCGGTGAACCAGCCGTAGATGTCGGCGAGCATCGCGCGCGCTTCGTCACGGCGGCCCCGCTTTGCGAGCAGCCGCGCGAGGCTAACCGTTGCACGTAATTCCAGTGACTTGGCGCTCTGCTTGCGCGCGATCTCAACCGCTCGCTCAAAGTCCGTCCGCAAGGCGGCCGGCACCGGGACGATGCGCCAAAGGGCAACGTGTGGAACCGCCGACGATCTTCCCTTAGGACGCGGAGAATCGCTTCCATCGTTGCGGCGACAGAGCAATGAGTGTTCACGACGGCAGGGGTACCAAGCCCTTGTTCCGAGAGGAGAATTCACTTGAACACTGATGCCAAATCCGCGCCGGAAGCGTTGGTTAATCAGAGCCGCAAATCGGTAGCGCCCACGAAGATGCAGGCCATCGCCGCCAAGCCGAAAGCCGCTCATGCCGCGAACACCACGAAGGTCTCACGGCGGCCGCAGCAGTCATCGCGTGCGGGGTCTCGGGCGGAGAAGTTGGTCTGCAGATATTGCGGCAGTGATGACCTGGCGCCGTCCTTCAAGAAACGCCGCGACACCCGATGCCGCGCCTGCTTCAAGAAGCGCTGTGGCTCGGCTCCGCGGGACAAAAAGACCACGCGCACGAAAGCCGCAAAGTAGTTTGGTCGAAGGTCGAAATCGAATCGGGCCCCGGCTTCGCCAAGAGGCAGGGGGCCCCATCGCGGGTCGGTAGCGGCTTGGCGATTCGATCACCGAACGCCTAGACCGGAATCAACGTCTCTAAGCTATTCGATACCAAGCGCCTGCTCCTGGGCGCTCCAGAGCAACGGCAGATCGATTCGCCGGGTGAGCGCCTCTAGGGTCAGCTCCACCGGCTGGCGCCCCTCGGCGATCGCCTCGATGATTCGCGGCGAGAGAAACCCGAGCGGAATGAGTCGCCGTACCGATCGGTTGTCGATTCGTTCTCGTCTTGCGAGTTCGCCCACGGACCGCGCTTTGCCTGATGCCAGCTCGTCGGCCCATCTCCGGGCACGGGCGACCGCCTTCAGTAATGGCAGGTCGACGCAGTTGGACGTGGAGTCCCCTTCGAGCACTATCCGCATCTCGATACCGCGACGTTTCATCTGCATCGGTACGAGCCTGGAGAGCAGCAGCTTCGCTGGGCTCGCGACGTCAAACGGTCCGGTGAGCGCGAGCGGTAGTTTTAGCGAAAGGTGGATACTCTCGCGACCGAGCTGGACCCGCTCGATAAGCTCGCCAAGCGCCGCGGCGGCTTCACTCCTCGACGCTAGCCGTTCAATCCATGCGTGAGCCGACTTCAAGACCGACGGCAACCGATTCGTATCGACCCCGGACGCTTCGAGCGCGAGCGCGATCGCCGGTCGGTCGCCGAGCACCGCTTGAGCCGCAGTCGAGACTCTTTGCTCGATCTCGGGCGCGGAGATTCGCCAGCCCTGTTCCGCGCCATCCGAATTGCCCCTGACCAATGTTCTAGACACGTAATAGCGATAACGGCGCTGACCCTTTGCCGCCCCTGTACATACAGGGGCTCGCTGGTTTCATCGAACAGCTTGCCCGCAAGTGGACTGCTCGGTGCTTCGGTCTTGCGCGTCGTCGAGATGCAAAAAAGGTTAATGACTCTACGTCGGGTCTACGCGAAAACTAGCCCACATAGCACATTCCCAAGAGCCGGCTACTCTGAGGGAACTTCAAAGTCTGAAACGGGCGGTCTCTCCCCGGTCCGGCCTTTTCGCGTTTTCAACTTGGACCACCATCCAGTCATTTACATTTCGAAGAAGCTCGAAATCGGCGTGATGTGCGCGATTCGCGCTAACGGATGCACCGGAGACTCGAGCGATTCTATGGTGTGTGATTCGACGTATTCTGAACGTGTTAAGACATAGATTAACATCATATATCTGGTATCACCACTATCTAATATGTATTGAACATCCGTAAACATCGAATGTATCAATTAGATCACTGTTCGCTCTCTCCGACAATGATCGCGGGAAAGCATAAAAAGCCTTAGAGCACGGTTTCAGGGAGGTTCGTATAAATGGAATTCGTAACGAGGACGCTGGTGAGGATACACGAGTGGCACAAGGGCCTTAGCAAGGGTCAGACGATGACCGAATACGCGCTGATCATGGCAGCGGTCGCGGTTGTCGTGTTCGTCACCTACCAAACGATGGGCAACGACATCGGCTCGCTCGTCAACAAGATCAATACCGATCTGAAGAGTGCCAGCTAAACGAGAGTTCTAGAAAGTTACTCGGCGAGAGATTTTCCTCGTATTGAAGACCGGATGGTGGGGGCGACGGCGCTCCCATTACCGTTTCGGGCGAAGCCCGACGGCCTATAGGCGGCGGCCGATTTCAACTAGCATGCAAGTGACATCCTGCCCGCCCCCAGACTGTGCAATCCAAATCGACCATAGTTAGGAAGCAGGTGTTCGTCGCCGTGTAAGAAGCTGGTCGAACTGACCGCATCACCTTTGTCGAAAATACGTCGATTACATCGCTGCGTGTCGATTCTGCCGAGTTGGCCTTTTTATGCCTTTTAAAGATGAGCTGCATGTCAGGGAGATGGGCGTCCGTCTGTATGCTTGTCTTCAAGATTCAGGCTGATGAAAGACGCTTCAGATTTGCCTTTCGCTTTTTCGTTTCCGGATCCCATCCGATAGTCCCTTCGACGCTGCGTACCACGAGCGCTCGGGCCTCAGCCTCTGTGCGACGATGGTCGAGCTGAAGATGGTCAAGAACGCTTCGCCGAAGCCTAACCGAACAGAGTGGACATCTTTCGACCTCGGTCTTTCGTATCAACGTCATCTTGCGGAATTGCCCTCTCGCAGGTTCACGACCCGAGTGGATCAGAAACCAGCTCGATGAGACAAGGTTCGAAAAGGTAGTCGGTCGAAAGTCATTATTGACGCCGGGCCGTGGAATTCGGGTGTGTCGGTATCAAGCCCCGGCAGTTTTGCCCGAGGTCCAGGACCGGCCGATGCGCGGCGCAGATGCGAACTCGGTGGGGGCCACTAGTCATCATTTCGAGCAACTTGGTTTCCGCGCAGGCCACACAAATACATGTCGCGCACCACCCTAGGTATAGCCGGCCGGGTTCGATCTTGCGTGGCAGGCAATAGTGCGACCATAGCGAGTGGCCGCCTTTGTGCTGGTAGGCTTCCTCCGCTGACGGATTGTCACCCGTGAACCCAAGCAGATCGCAGAGCAGCCGACCGACTTGGTATCGGATGTACGCAGCCTGTCCAACGTAGAGTATGTTGTCGTCGCGCATGGGCACGTCGCGCCATGGATTCTCGGACACGATATAAACGCCCGACCCTTCAGGCGGGCGCTTCCATGGGCTGCGCGCTACGCTGCCAAGATAGTCACTAATCTTATGAGGTCCTTCCCAGCTCATTGCGGCACTGTCAGCTTCGCTAGCAGTAAGCGAAATGCCCTCCACGTGCGCGGATATATTCGAATAGCGAACGAGTAATGCCCTCCGCTCCGGTCAACCAGCTATGCCTGAAAGAGTTATCTCCAAAAATACAGCGGTCAAAACGAGCCCATCGGAGATCGCACTCCCAGAACACAGTTCCCCTCAGGTCCGCCCCGGAGAAGTCGCATCCGCACAGTGAAGCGCCCTCGAAGCGTGCCCTCTGAAGGTCGGCTCCGGAGAAGTCCAACCACTCGAGATTTGACCCGCGGAATATCTCACCGGACAGGTGTCGCTTTTCCACAGGCGTAAACGCGATCCGGCAGCTCTTGTGAGCGCGGCGCGGACGCTTGCTTTTGACGTAAAGTTCGTAAAACAATGCAATTCGCCGCCGTTGTTGAACTACTGTGTAAAATGACGTAGATTTCAACCGATGTCAAATTTCCCGAAGACCGTTGGACCTTCCGACGATCGGCTCCTGACTCTTAAGGAACTGGCCGCGTTCCTGAGCGTCAATGAGCGCACACTCCTCAAGCTTATGTCGGAAGGAGATGTCCCAGGCGTCAAAATCGGCAACCAATGGCGCTTCCGCAAAGCGATGATCGATACCTGGCTTGACGACCAGATGCTCGGCGTCGCGCCGCGCCGTTTTGAAGTGCGAGGCGCACGGCCTGCTGCCGCGCAGCGGATGCTTGCGCTCGAGAGCTGCTTCCAGCCGAGCCACATACTCCCGGAACTCGTCGCCACCGCCAAGCTGGGAGTAGTTGAAGAGCTCGCCGCCTTGGCCAATCGCCTGGGCTTGGTCAGTGACCAGACCTGGTTCGTCCACGCCCTCATCGAACGCGAGAACATCATGCCGAGTGCGGTCGGTAATGGCGTCGCTTTTCTGCATACGATGTACCGCCATCCGGAACACGTGGCGAGACCGTTCATGGTGATGGGAAGGTCCGCGCGTGGAGTCGATTTCGACGCGTTGGACGGCAAGGCCACGCATCTCTTTTTCGTCCTCGGTCTCAAGTTCCATGAGCTGCATCTGCCGTGGCTGGCCAAGCTGTCGCAGATGTTTGCGCGAGCCGAAGCGACCCAGGCATTGCTCGAAGCGCCGGACGCAACGACGATCTTCGAGGTTCTCTGCAGCGTTGAGAAAAACCTGTTCCCCCTCTTTCAAAAGAGCTCGATAGCATCATGAAGAGGCGAAAGGATCAAAACAGCCTTACCCCTCTGGGTGCTTGGGTGAATCAGATGGCGTCCTTGACCCAGGCCAAAAACGTCATCTGGTGCGACGGCTCCGAAGAAGAGAAACGTCGTCTGACGGCGCAGGCGGTCGCGGCTGGGGTGCTGACGCCACTCAACCAACGCAGGCGCCCCGGTTGTTATCTTCACCGATCCCACCCAAGCGAT
>Ga0207017_1076_pt1 | contig 15983 bp, 17 predicted proteins | sample Alteio_BWMinCont_51_FD_153472 | JGI IMG/M metagenome (GOLD analysis project Ga0207017, IMG submission 153472) | Enriched cells from forest soil in Barre Woods Harvard Forest LTER site, Petersham, Massachusetts, United States -... | ecosystem: Environmental > Terrestrial > Soil > Temperate forest >...
GTAGACGCATCGCCCCGAGCCATTTTAAGCTGGGCCGCAATATGAGCAGTGAACCCCACGACTTTATGGCTGCGCAGATGCTAGAGCCCCAATATATTGGCGGAGACACTATGGTCGCCTATAAAGGCCGTGTGTTTGGCTTAACTCTAGCAGGGCGCCTTGTAGAGATATTGGACGTTGCGTTCGGGAAAATCGTTAAAATCAAGGGCGTAGAGAAGCTCATGGCCATGACCGTATCCATTCCTAAGGGAGTTACCCTTCGCTCGGAAGATGGGACCACATACATGCGTGAGCTTGACACGTTATACGTCCCAGCGGATGCCAGTTTTAGAGAACGGAGAAAGCCTAGTGCCAAACTTACGTTGCGGGTCAAACACCGCCTCATGCGCGAAGAGCAATCCTTTATTAGGATGCGACGCGAAGTGGAAGCGTTTGAGAACATGGAAGCAATCGAACACTCCGGTGCGGCTCGTGCGCCAATCGCCGAAAGCGTCCGCCTCTTCGTCTGGCAACGCGATAAAGGCCAATGCGTTAAGTGCGGCGCCCGTGAGCGTTTGGAATTCGACCACGTTATTCCCGTTGTGAAGGGCGGGAGTAGTACGGAGCGCAACGTCCAATTGCTTTGTGAGAACTGTAACCGCTCGAAAGGGGCATCAATCTAGCCTCACGAAGTGCAGCTACTCGCCATGCGTAGGACGCCCCTGAATAAGCCAACAACAGCGCCGCTCATGACCGACCGACAATTAACTGTTCAGGCGATTCTCGCGGCACGTATCGATCGGTTGCCGCAGGACGAAAAGGATTTGCTGCAAACCCTCGCCATGCTTGGAAGGGAGTTCGCATTGTCCGTGATTAGGCTGGTTACCGGGACGGCGGATGACGACCTTAATCGGATGCTCGGCAGGCTGCAGCTCGCGGAGTTCATCTACGAGCAGCCGGCCACCGGTGACATTGAATACGTCTTCAAACACGCGCTTACCCAGGAAGTCGCCTACGGTTCTCTTCTGTTCGAGCGCCGCAAGGCACTTCATGAACGCGCAGGCGCCGCGATGGAATCGCTGTTCACGCAGCGGATCGACGACCAATGTCGCCGAGTTAGCGCATCACTACGACCGCGGTGGCAATGTCAGGAAGGCGGTGGAATATATCGGGCGAGCCGGCGCCAGGGCGGCGGTGCAGGTTGCACACACGGAGGCGGTCGGTTATCTGACCCGCGCGGTCGAATTGGTGGGGCTCCTGCCGGAGGACGCGGAGCGGGCGCGGCAGGAGCTTGAACTGCAGATGGCCTTGAGCGCGTCTTTGCACATTGCGAAGGGGGTGGCAACGCCGGAGCGCGAAACGGCGCTGCTGCGCGCGCAGGAGTTGTGTGAAAACCTCGGAGAGAGCACGCGGCTGATCGAGGTCCTGCTCGGCTTGAGTGTGCTGCAGGTATCGCGAGGCGAACTTTCAGCCGTTCACAAACTGGCCCAAAGGGCCGTCGCCCTGGCTGAGCAAGCGAAGGCGCCGCACATGCTTGGAGCGGCTCATACGGTTATGGCGCTTAGTCTGTTCGTCGAGGGTCAGTTCACAGCGGCGCGCGAACGCCTTGAAAGCTCAATCGAGCTGTTCGATCTCGGACCTGTCGGCGCTCTAGGCCAGATCGCGGTGGCGGGGCAGTCGGCCGAGCCCATCCTCGCATGGTCCTCGCAATCCTCGGTTATCCGGATAGGGCACTCGTTAGGCGCCAGGCTTCGATTGCTACGGCGCGACGTCGCGGGAACCCTTTCGGCATCGCAATGGCACTGAGTATGTACGCTGCAACGGTGGCTAGTCTCCGGGACGCGGCCACACTCAAGATTTATAGGGAGGAACTGTTTTGATTACTACAGAGCACGCGATCCCGATTTATCGGGAACAAGCGATCTTCTATCGCGGATGGGTCCTCGCGGCTGGCGGCCAAACGACGGAAGGCATCGACGAGATGCGGTGGGCCTTATCCGAACTCGGAGTTACACTTGCGCGTGCCCCTATGACGGCCGCGTTCCTGAGGTGTGCGGCAGGAGCGGGCGGCGGATGAAGGGCTGACGACAGTCCAGGAGGGATTGGCTCGGCCGCAGCGCAGTGTGTATGCGGAATTCCATCGGCTAAGGGGCGAGTTGATGCTGATTAAGGATCCCCGCAACGAGGACCAGGCGGAGCGCTCTTTTCGTGAAGCGATCGCAATTGCACGTGAGCAGGCGGCGCGGCTTTATGAATTGCGCGCGACGACGAGCCTCGCTCGACTGCTTCGCGATACCGGCCGTCGCGACGAGGCGCGTGCGATGCTCGCCGAGATCTACAACTGGTTCACAGAAGGATTCGATACCGCCGACTTGAAGGACGCCAAAACCGTTCTCGACCAACTCGCTGCATAACCGAAAGTGGGGGGGAATATGCGCTGTCGAATTGCGGCGCGGAAAATCGAGCGACTGCCAGATTCTGTGATGGGTGTGGCGCACAGATACACCCGCAATGTCCCGCGTGTGGCGCGCCGAGTCGGGCTGGAGCGAGGTTCTGCGATACGTGCGGCGGGGGAACGACGTCGCAGGCTGGGCGACATAGAATTTACGGCTTAGGCGGTCTGAGGAATGATCTTCCGTCATTCGCCAGAGATGTCAGAATAGGCGGCTCAGGGTGGCGCAATCGAAGCCGTTTGCTTTTTCCATAGTCCCGATAGATCAAGACATGGGCGTCGTTCGGCCAATCTGAATCGGCGCTCACGATAAGCCAACATCCCGAAATTGCGCGAATTTCTCGTTCGCTCAACTCAATAATACCGTGGTTGGCGAATCGTCCGCCTTTAACCAAATCAACCCAGCGTTCGGACACAAGCGTTTTTCGAATCAAAGACACTTCGTCGAGAAAAGTATCGATAATGACCGATGAATGAGTGTTTCCAGGGAGAACCCGATACCAGTTACGATCAAGCAGTCGCCAGAGTGTTTCACCGGGCTTGATGCGCCAGTCGTCTTGAGCGGGCGCAGCCGGGCTTGCTCCCGCTGCCATCTAAGCCGGTCTTTTACGTGTTTCTATTGTAGAAAACGATCAACGAGACTGTTGATCTGATTTATCTCTGAAACCGCCCCAGTCTCAATCTTGCCTGTGGCGGCACGAAGCAGCCATTCAATCTCATCGTCGGGGTATAAAACAATCGAAAGTTCTGTATTTGCCAGTCCGAACCACGCAACGTGAATCGCACGATCTGAGGTGGCTGTCACAATTGGTCTTGGAAGATCGTTACGTCGTATTTCAATTGCGAGTTTGGCGGCTTTCCTGAGCAACCCTAGATCTGGTGCGTTGGGCCCCCAATTTCCATTATCTGTCGGAAGCCCATGAAGTCTCGCCAATTCATATTCCAAATCACGGCGCCAACCCTCACCGCTCTTAATGTTAGCGGGATTCGCCATATTTCAATCGTAAGCGGCTGCGAGATTATCGTCAACGATAAGGGGTGAAAATGCTAACCCCAAATGCAACTAAAGTCTAGTCGTAACAACAGCGAAAGACGGGCAAGCTGCACAACCTCGGGCGAATATTCTTTGCCGGGCCAACAGACGCAACCACAAAACGGAACGCATTTTAACGAATTGCGCCGCTCAGCGTTGCAGCGCTGGCGGCGCGACAAACACGCGTCGTTGATCGACGCCAGAAAGGAGAATACGTCCGTTTTTAATGGTACTTCATAGGATTGAGATAATCCAGAAGCGCGGTATCAGTTCTCTGCCGCAAAGGTGACAGTTTATAACCCGAAGGGCCGGTTTATCCGGCCTTTCGGGTTTTGGAGCGTTTCGTTTTGTCCTTGGCGATTTTCTCGTTCAGTTCTCGTTTAGGCACGGCGATCAAGGCGCGCATTACTTTTGCGAATCGCTGGAAGGCGGATGACCCGTCATGATCGTCGGGCCGGGCATCATGCGTTACGGCTGAGCCCTTCATGGCTTCAGCCTATCACGTTTTAGCCGGAGAATTCTGCCTCTATTCTGCCGGAGCCGATGAGGGTTCAAACTTTGGCGCGTCGCCGCCGATAAGCTCCTTGTAGGTCAGCCGCCATCCGGTGACGTTGCCGAGCGCCAGAACGAAGCGAGCCGCGTCCGTCGTCTGGCGTTCGTTGAATCTGAACGCCTGTTCGTCCAGATATCGGAACAGATGAAAAGGTTCGACGCTGATGTACGTTCCCTTCAGGCCGCGCTTCACGCACGACCAGAAGTTCTCGATCCGGTTCGTATGGACGTTGCCCTGAACGTAGGCTTCCGTGTGATTGTCACCTGATGGACGTACTCGCGATCAGTCCGTGATACGCCATCCATTCATCAGTGAACACTTCCGATCCTGGCTCGATATGCTGACGGATTTCACCCTGTATGTCTGCCGCTGGACGTTTGGAACGTTCGTTCGCATTCAGCGCGGCGCGGACCGCGCGATTGATCGGAAATGCAAAACTGGCAGTCTTCTTGTGTTCTTTGCCGGGCTCGCGCTCATGCGTTTCGCTGCGGATGCCGACACTGAAGAGCGACACGGTACCGACGAAGTACGGACTCTTCGGGCCCTGCCCGAGTTCCTCGGCCGGCGCCCCGACGTAGACCTCCCAAACTGTACCCGGCTGCCGCTGCGCCTCGACACCATCAGCGGCGCAGGAAGGGGGCGGTTTCGTGCCTGGCGAGCACGCAACGGCCGGAAATATCATTTTTCCAATCGATTCCGCAGACACTTCTCTCTCCCTCACGTCATCTGCAATCTGCTCCATGACCGCCTTCAGGCTTGTCGCTTCCTCAGGGCCCGATAGGTCCTTCGCGCCTCTTTGGTTTACTTCTCGGACTATTCGCCGTGGCCACAGCGGTGGTGACCTATAAAAGGTTATTGAAAAGTCCTTGAGTTGATTAGTGACCCGTCCGGTACTCGAACCCAGGACAGGCCCCATAAGAGTCCCCTCACCTTAAAACGGCGATTTCTTCTCGCCGAACCGTGCCGTACGGGTCATTTACCCGCGGCGTCCGCCCTGGTCGCTCTCTTCGGAGCGAAAATCTGCCGCCACCGTCGCAGTCCCTCCGCGGTTGCCAATGGTCAACCCGACCGTGACCGGGTTGCTCGCTGGAAGGTTCGTCGCACCCCGTCCGAGCGCCTCGAACTGGAAGCTGCCGTCCTCCCGTGGCTCAATCTCAACATCCAAATGTACTTTCTGGATTCGCCCCTGGAACCTGAACGCACCATCCTCGCCGTGTCTTCCAAACGAGCCTGCTGGAATCGTGACCGAGAAAGCGCCGAGCTCGAGAACAACATCGTTAGTCACAGGATTTATCCCCCGGCCTCCTGGGTTAACGGCGAGCAGCGCTCTGACGTTGAACTGAAGATCTCCCGGATTGATCGCCAGGATGGGCGCGCGCATGAAAAATCCGATGCAGGCCGGAAACCTGAATGCTCCGATCCGCGTGTGCCAGTCATCCGGCGTGAAGGTATGGGGATAATAGGTGTTGGTGTACCAGATCGTGCAGTCATCGACGGGATCGAGCGTCATCTGACTGTAGTCGCCAAAGAAGTTGTCCGTCGGAACCCCGACCTGCAAGCCCTTGCCGTCGATCAGAGGGGTTTCCGCGACCGGGAGTTGGCCAAGAGGATCGGAGTCGCGCCGGCCCACATAGTGAATCGACGGAAACACTCCCGCGCTCGAGACATCGAAGCCCAGCGCGATGTCGCCGCGGCTGTCCATGGCGATACTGCCGAGCCATCGATCGAGCAGATTCCCGCTGAAGTCATTGAGTGCGTAGGTACCCTCTTGGTAGATGGTCCACGCGGCGCCGGCCGGTTTTCGCAATTCATACCATCGGAGGCCCGAGTGGTTCTTGGAAGGGTCGCCATCTGCGGCGACTGTATGGTTGAGCAGTAGCGTTTCACGGTCGGGCAGGGTCCGATAGGCCAGGCGGTACATCATGTAACCGTAGGAAAGCGAATCGAGCCGGATCGAATCCACGCTGTTAGAAATTCGCGGTTGCTGAATGCACAACTGAAATGAATCGCAAGCTTTGGAGTTGAAGGTATGCGTCGGAGTTAAAGTGGATGTTGACGTAAGGCTCGCGGCGCTCGCGTTGGTCCAGTCCACCAACAACTCGTACACCTGCAGCTGGCCGGGGCTGGGAAAGCCGAAATTCGCATCCTGCACCTGCACGATGTACTCGGGAGTCCCGGCCGCGGGAAGGTTGTTGCCATCCAGATCGGCCGGTAGCATGTGACTGTGCGTCGGTCCTGACTCGCTCGACGGCGCCGGCACAAAGAAGGTCACGTACTGCGGCTGTTGCTTTCCCGCCAGCAGCGCGGACCGGTCAAAGGCGGTGACAGTATTGCCCACACCGTTGAAGATTTTGTTCGGGTTCGCGGTTACGTAATAGGCATCGCGCCCGATGCCCATCTTCGGATAGTCATTAAAGTACGTGGAGAAATCGAGGCTTCCCGTATTGAGGCTCTTGCTGTTGATAAGGAAGGCGTATTGATCGTACTTCCCGGTTGGATCCCCGGTCTGCGAGATCGCGATGCAAAGCAACCTGCCATCACCCGCCCCCTTGTTGTCGGGGTCTGCTCCTCCAGGACGGCTTACCACCCAGCGGTCCGCTTGCCGATCGTAGAGAACCACCATGTCGGTGTGCGTCCGGTCGTTGCAGCTCTCGATGCTCCCCTCGGTCGCGTCCCACAGCGTCGAGTCACTGGAGAGAGCGGACCAAAAGGTATCGGTCCGGACCGGGCCCGCCAGCAAGTTGCCGACGCGGTCGTAAACCGACAACGCGAGGTTGACGGACTGCATATAGTGATGTGGACCGACCGCTCCACTGTCATCAGAAGGCCAGTCGGCCACGTCCACGCCCGCGTCTTCCAGCGCTTTGTTGCGGCAGGAGCCTCCGCGACTCATCCCGTCGAAGCTCACGACCGGAGGCGGCATTGAACCGGAAATCTGCTGCTGCGGCGGAGAAGGCGGGGCAGGAGCGGTCGCTGCACATGTGGCCATATCTCCAAATCGTATCGATACGGCATGCCCCTGCGCCTTCTTGCTGAACGACTCGTAAGCATAGGCGCGATAGCTGGTAGTCAGGGTTGGGAGCAGGAGGAGCGTGGATACGAAGGCCTGAAGGACGATTATCGAAGGCCGGCGTCCGAGCCCTAAAACGAATGACATCGTGCATGCCTCCCTCACGAATGGCGGGCGAGTCTACAATGTAACCTGGGATTCCTTTTTGTGCTCCGATTCCATCTTGCCTTGTAGACCTTAACAGCCGCTGTCGGCAAGGTTTTAGCCGGTTTTGGTCCACGTGTTTCCAGTGACGCTCGAAGGGGGCGTTTTCACGTCCGGTGGATCCGCAAAGCGCGGGATATATCATTTTTTCAGTCGATTCCGCAGACACGTTTCCCTCCGCCACAGCGTCGCCATCGCAGTCTGCCGTACTCTGCCGCCAAGCATCAAAAGACCAGCCGTAATAAGTGGGACTCGACGGCAGCATGTAGTCCTCGGCAAGCGCCGTGAGCAAGAAGCGATCTTCCTTCTTCGCGAGTAAACCTATAAGCGCGCAGAGGGCGAGCAACGTCTCGGTGGGACGTCGCGCGATCCGTCCCAAGCCCGTATCAGACCCGTGCCCAGAGTAGTGGCCGTCAGTTGTCGGCTCGCATCCAGTCGGCGGCACGCTCGCCAAGCATGATACAGGTCAGGTTGGTATTGGCGCGCACGATGTTCGGCATCACGGACGCGTCGACGACACGCAGCCCCTCGACCCCGCGCACGCGGCAATACTGGTCAACAACCGCCGCCGGATCGGATTTCGGACCCATTTTCACGGTGGTGGTAGGATGAAAGATGGTGCCGCAATTGTTGCGGACGTAGTCGGCCGTCGCGCTGTCCGAAGCGACGATCTCGGGCGTGATATTGACGAAGTCCCTGATGTAGGGGGCGAAGCGCGCGCTGTTCATCAAGCGCCATGCGATCCGCACGCCATCGACCAGCCGACGCAGGTCTTCGGGGTCGCCGAGATAATTCAGGTCGATCACCGCGGGTACGTTAGGGTCGGCGCTGCGCAGGCTGACGCGGCCGCGCGTACGCGGACGCTGCAAGCCGGGCGTTACCGCGACGCTCGGCACGGGCAGATCGAGCGCGGTACCAGCCATCACCGATCGATCGAAATAAGTAAACACATACATCTGCATGTCGTTGAACTCGTCCGACCCGCTCGCGGTGTAGCGGATGCCGATCGGGTTGGTGACCAGCGGATCGTGAGGAACTCCAGGCGTCGGAGTGGCGACGACCGGCACCAGCACGTGATCGATGAGGTTGCGGCCGACGCCCGGCAAATCGATGACGCATTTAATGCCGAGGGTCTCGAGTTCGGCGCGCGGCCCGATCCCGGAGCGCATCAGGATGGCGGGCGAATTGATTGCGCCGGCCGAAAGCGTCACGCGGCGTGCGCGAATGGTTTGCAGCGCGCCGCCGCATTCGAGCTCGACGCCGGTGGCGCGGCAGTCCTCGACGATCACGCGATGGGTATTGCAGAACGGCCGAATTGTCAGATTCACGCGATGACGGGCTGGATTGAGATAGCCGATCGCGGTGGAGATGCGAATGCCGTCGCGGCGATTACGGGGCCACGGTCCCACGCCGGTCGATCGCGGATCGTTCTGGTCCCACACCTCCGCATAGCCGAGCTCGCGGCAGGCGTCGTAGAAGGCGTGGTTGATCGGCTGCCAGGTGTCGGGGTGCGGCCGTTCGATCCAGATGGGCCCGTCGGCGCCGTGAAAATCGCCCTGCGCGTCGCGATCGTTTTCGAGCTTGCGATAAAATGGCAGGACCTTCGCGAAGCTCCATTCGGAGTTGCCCCACGCGGCCCATTCGTCGAAATCCTCGGGCGTGCCGCGCAACGCGATGTGACCGTTGACGGCGGAGGACCCGCCGGTGACCTTGCCGCACGGATAGGCGATTTCGCGATCGGCGGTGGCCTTGGCGACGAGACCCCAATCGTGAGGGCCGGCTGAGACCCACGTGTGCAGGAGATCGCCAGGGCTCTGTTCGATGGTAGGATATCGGGGCCGGCCTCAAGCAGCAGGACACTGCGGCCGGCGTCTTCGCTTAACCGTGCGGCCAGCACCGCGCCGGAGGAACCCGCACCAATTACGATATCATCGTAATCCTTGATCGCCTCAGCCAGTCGCTCAGGATGGGCGATTCATAGTCCCGCGGTCGATTCCCTGCAAATCCTTTCCCTTAGTTTCCTGCGCTAGCGGTTTAATTACGTAGTACTCAAAAACCCGAGGTCCTGTATTATCCCCGACTTGCCGTTTCGTCAGTGCCCGAGCAGCGATTTCCGCATCGCCTGATGTTTAGTTTGCGGATGAAGCCATACGCTCATAACCGCCGGGCAGAATGACTGGTCGTCAACCTCGCCGGTGCTCGAATCGTTTAGATAGACCAGCGTCCGCCTGGTGTCTGAGCAGAAGATTACGATTTGATCGCCTGGCCGAACGTTGGGGATAAGTTTCTTCATTTCCGTCTGCCATGTTTTTAGCTTGCTCTCGTCGCCAACCTTGAGGTCGCGCATCTCGCCCATCGCGTTCTTCACCAAAGTGTCGGCGGAAACGGCCCGGCTCGGCTCGGAGATCGAGTGCATGCGGCCCGGCTGCAGACCATTGCGGGCCGACTATCCATAACGTAGCGTCGTATATCTGGATACCCCACCATGCAGGCCCCGGGAATGCATCCGCTCGTAGCCAGAACACCGCTGGACGGAATTCGCCCCTGCTCAAATTTTGACTGTTCCATCGTATTGATGCGAAAATCGTGGCACAGGGACTCCCCCCTCGTAACAGCCCGCATTCCGACGGGCACTTGAAAATCTGCTCGAATGGAAGCTCCAGTGTATCCCGATGCTCGTCATGGCGGCCGATCGTCTGAGGGCTATGGCTGCAACGATTCGCGATTTTGACAAATAACAATCGCCTACGAGGAGGCTACGAAATATGAGGCTTACAATATTAGAGGCCATCAAGAGAGGACTTGTCTCGGCTCAGGGGTCTAAGGAGCCTTGTTGAAAAAAAGTGTTTCGAGATGAAATGTGTACGGGGCTGAGTGTCCCACATTTAGAGGGACGCTAGAAATGACGGGCTGTCTTAGAACTGGTTCGTTAAGTGCCAGTTTTGCGATATCCGCCACCAGAATCTATGAACTTTGAGCCGCAGAAATTCTTTATCGGCCTAGTCGACTTCTTCTCAGTCCTAATGCCCGGGGCATTGTTGGCCTATCTCAGCATGTTGCTGGGTGATCGTGATCTTCATCTGGATAGCGCCGAGGCATGGATGGTCTTCGGTTTCGCGAGTTACCTAATGGGACACTTTGTGTTTCTGTTTGGTGCTGCCCTAGATCACTGGATCTATGACCGGCTCAGGGAGGGGACCGACTGGGGACAAATCCGACGCTTGGCCAACGGCGGCGATTTGTCAGATCAAAGATTGCGGGCGCTCGCCAAGTCTAGCTTGCTCTTCGGTCAGAATGCCGATGCGGCCGTGATGCAGGCCCAGCGACTCAAGGCGCGTGCCCTACAAAAGCTCTCGGCGGAAAGTGCGATTAACAGCTACCAATGGTGCAAGGCTTATTTGTCCAAAGATCATCCCGAAGGATTGCTCATGGTGCAGCGCTTTGAGGCGGACTCGAAGTTCTTCCGAAGCTTTTCAGTGGTATTGGCTATCCTTTCACTGATATTTGCGTACCAACTCCGAGGATTTTTCGCACTGGGATGCGCGATCCTTCTTCTGCCCGCTATGTGGCGTTTTGTGGATCAGCGTTTTAAGGCCACGCAACAGGCGTATTGGCTAGTCATCACGCTTGCAGGCGCGAAAGACTCGTCTCCGGTGCCAAATTTCAGATCAGAAAAGCCGACGCATGCCGCTGGCGTGGTCTTTCGCAAGACCACCGAAACCGTTGAGTATCTGCTCGTGCGGGCGACTAATCAGCCCGGACAATGGGTATTGCCCAAAGGGCATATCGAGCCGGGAGAGGATCCACGAGAGACTGCGGTACGTGAAGTTAAAGAAGAGACTGACTATTGGGCGCGAGTGACCATGTGGATCGAAGATTTGAAGCTCACAGCCAACAATAACTCGTCTGTGGTTCGATTTTATCTGATGGAGTGTATGGAGGACGAGAAGCCCGCTAAGAACGGCTGGGCGTGGGCTAGAGAAAATCGAGGTCAGAAATGGGCTGTTCTCACAGACGCGAAGAAGCAAGCTTCGTTTGACGAGAGTAGAACTTTGCTCGAGAAGGCTGAGACGTTGCGCCGAGAATGTGATAGGCATGGAGCTCGAATCAGCGCTACAACCGAAATTTCCAATTGACGATTGGAATTCGTCCCAAGGAGGAGGCCTCGCTAATGCAATGTTTGCGGCAGAGGTCTGCTCGCCCGACTCCAGGGGATTCCGCTTCTCGCCTACAAGCGCTGTGGCATGAAGATCGCCGGAACGCCTTCGAGCCGAGAGAACCGTCGGCTTATACCTCTTATCCTCCACTGCCGCTATTCGTTGGCTTGCGAATCCCACTTGCCGCGAAGCGGATAAGGCGGCGCTGCTCACACCACGATTGAATGATAACCTAAAGGAAAGGTTTTAGAGCGGAAAAGTCGAGCCCATTAGCTTGATAGAATTCCTCCAGACGTTGTCGAGGCTTGAGCTTTTTGCCCGCTTGAATCGGGAGGCCTAAAAAGTTTGCGGCGTTCCGGGTAAGAAACCCATTCAAAAGAATATCCGATCCTAATATATCGCGAAAATGCTTCTTGACCGCGCTGTAGTACCTCTCATTGCCAAATTCCAGACCAAGCATTATCCAGTCGCTTCCATACATGATTTTGCTCAAGGCGTTCGTGCCCGGCAGAGTCTGTTTGAGGAAACTCATGACCTTGCCATCGTTCGTCACCTCATCGCTGTTGCGCTCGAGCGCAAGAGAGTCGTATGCAAAATCCGCATAGAGGTTTGGATAATTCGGGTCGCCGAGCATATCCACGACTATCTCCATCCAACCGGCGCCAGGCTTATTCTCCGCATACTCCGACGTGCCCCCGATGTGGCCCAGATTCAACCTAAGTGCTTTGTAGGGAGTACCGCGAGCGTCGGTATAGTTGAGGACTCTTTTCCAAAACAAGGGTGAGGCTCTTTCGGCAAAGTCCGGGCGCGAGTAGTTTGAGCGCCCGCAGTGAGCCATGATCGGCACGTCTTCTTTTATGCACCAATCGTATAGAACTCTAAGAGCATCATCGAGGAGATCGCCACAGCTGTAACCAAGAGCCTGGACCAGATCGGGAGGAAAGTGCTCATTCGCCGGTTTCAGATCCGAATCTCCGTTTCCCATAGCCCGAAAGCCCATGGGCGGATATAGCTTGACCCCCATAAATCCCTGTTTGGTTATGGCATCGGTGATAGTCGGGTCCAACGTTCGCTGCCTTGAGTCCCGCTGGTACACAGCCTGACGCCACGGATCGAATCCGATGTATCCGTGCATGGCGTAGCTCCGATTCTTCATGGCCGAAATTTTTCCCATAACTGCGGCTTGCTGGGGCAGGGGAGTGACCTGTATCGGAAGAACGTCATCGGGACCCTTCAGCCAATTGTTGAAGTCGACCACCGCAGGTACATAGAAAAAGATTTCGCTTTTCCCGTCAGGTGATAGTTCCGACAGCTGTCGCAGAATTTCGAACCGATAGTTCGTGAAGGTCAGAGCCCAGGGAACGAACTGCAGCACGTCGTCTCCCCCGAGTATCAGCTCCCCGGCCAGGCCGCCAAGATCAAGTGCTGGTAGCCGAAATTCAGCCGCCGTTTTGCGATGCACTCTGGCGTGTAATTCATTCACAAAGTCTTGGCGATCGGCAAAGGGCAGGTTGAAATCCACCCCACTTTTTCCTAGCACCACTATGTCTCCAGGACGGAGAAATCGCTCGAGCGCCATCTGGACGATTTGCCGCTTATGTTCGAAAGTCTGAATATATTCTTCAGGCTCTGCACTTCCGTCTGCGATTTTGCCCAGCTCTGCAATTTCCGTCTGGGCGGTGGGTGCTCCGCTATCCATAATGAGCGCGACGATAGCTATGAGAGGTTCGGCAAGCGCTCCGCCGATCGGGTGATCCACCAAGAAGACTCGTCTGGCGAACTGAGGGATCGGCAAATCTTGAGCATTGAATATATGGCAATGAACATCGACTACAGTCGCCGGAGACATGATATTCCTCCGATATTCGAACTCGAACTTTCCAGCTTTTCGCGGGGTAGTCGAGGGCACGCCAACCGCGTCCTTAACGCACCCACAGTTGGACGGCGGAAAAAGGTCGGCTCTTTGATCATACAAGCTTTCAAGGGACACCACACTAGGTGAACCCCTCACCGACCGACAGATTGTTAACCTTTTAGTCTGGTACCCGCAAGCCAAGTGTCGGCGACAATCCGCGATCGACGAGTTCAACGGGCTCGTCCGCTACATCAGCGATGACGTGTTGCGCGAGCTCGCCACCCCTCTAAGATCGGCGCGGGCGTCGCTAGAGCGAGTCCTGAACGGAGAGCCGCTGGAGCGAGTCCTTAACGGAGAGAACGAATTCGCGCGCCAGGCCCCGCGCGCCCTGCGGAAGCAGGTTGAGAACACCATCAAGCTGCTGCGCGCCTGCGATCTGCAGATTGCCGCCGCCGCGAGCGCAATCAAAGAGGCCGCCGGAATCGCACAGTCGAAACAGGAGGCTTGACCCCATGCTGCGGAGAAAATTGAGACGAGCCGAGGTCGAACCTGCACCGATCTTTTGCCGGGGTTGAAATGGCGTTCGGGGTGAGGCTGTGATGATGGTCGTTCATCGGCGGCGCTCTTCAGCTCGGGGGTTTGTGCGCCGGCTTCGTTTCCCGAAGGGTCCGGCTGGTGAGTTAAGGCCTGCCGCCCTTCATCAGCATGATTGTGTTCGGGATGGCTCTCAGGAACCGCCTCCGCTTGCCCTGTAGCGTCATGCCCATTGAGACTCGTCGCCAGCGCCTGCAGCACCGCCGTGTCGCAATGCGGGTCGGGTCCGGGCCAGAGACAGATCGAATTGCGGCGGTTGGACGAATGCTTAGCCGCCGCGTGATGGATCGCGCACGAATCAGGAGTCTACGAGCTGCGTTCAGAATCCGAGTCCGGGGAGCCGCGGTCTGATGGGGAATCCCGGTTCTTTGTCTTGGCGTCGCTTAGTGTCCGCTGCCTTAATATATTCTTTACTCGCTCGAACTCCGGAACAGTTCGGTCCTGTCAAAGTCCAAAGCCTATCTCTTGCCCTAGCAAGGCTGCCCCCGCCTTGGTCAACCACCCCTCCGCCACCATGATGTGTTGTGTCAGTGTGTGAATATCCCGGAGATGCCGCTGCAGCGGCGAGGTGGCGTACAAGGCTGTTGCACCACCTCCTGTATAGCAAGCGGTGACGACGGCCGCCGCCGTTTCAGCTATCCACGCGGCGGTTCCTGCCATCAGACAGTGTTCCGGTTGGTTGGGGGCTCGTCCCGACTCGACAATCGCCCAAAACGCTGCGGCGTCCGTCTTTAGTGCCGCTCGAGCGACGCGTACCGTCGTCTCCGCATGGCCTAGGCGATACTGAAAGAGCGGAGTCTCGATCATGCTTAGGCGGGTTAAGGAACGCCGCTTCTGCGCCGTAGCCATCGCCGTGATGTCGTCGACGGCGTGCTGGGCGATGCCGATCGCCACTGCGGCCATATGCAGAGACGCCTGTGTCAGAACTCCATGGTAGAGTGGCCCAGCGACTGCGAGCTGTCCAAACAGCGGATCAAACGTATCCTCCTCCGCGACCTGCAGTGCCCGCACCTCGAAATCATGGCTGCCGGTTCCGTTCAGACCAGACACGGACCATGTATCGAAGATGGTGGCGCGCTCTACTGGGAGTATGGCGGAACGACTTTGCGGAATGCCCGGAACCGGGCCGGGACGCAGCGCCCCATTTTCCATGACAAATCCCGAGGCGATCAACCATTGGCTGTGCTTGCAGCCGCTGGCGAAGGGCCAGCGCCCGTTGACCTCGTAGCCGCCATCCACCACTCTGATTTCCCCGCGTGGGGTAATCGAGCCGGCGGCAATAACGTTCGGAGCCTCCGCGTACAAGGCATCAAAGCGCTTTAGCGGCAGGCGCGGCAGTAGCAGCGCGAACTGACACGCGACCATGACCAGCCAAGCCACGGACCCGTCCGCTCGCCCCAGCATCTCAAGCGCGGTCAAGGTCGCCGGGAGGTCGATCTCCAATCCCGCGTGGCTTTGCGGTATGGACATCCGAAAGCATCCCGCCGCAATCAGCTCTTCGAGCAAGTCCTTGGGCAGTTCCCGCTTGGACTCGATTTCAGCGCTCCGGGCTTTGATGAGCGGCGACAAATCCCGGATGGCATTGAGCAAAGCTCCTGCGTTGTTTCCCATCTGCCGTCTTTCCTTCGGTCGAGTTTGGGCTCCGTTCATCGTGCGCAGCAATGGATTTCGTCAACCGACTATTTATCTCTAATCGTTCTTGCGGTCGGCGATGTATCTGACGAATTGTGGATCAAGTCTGTAGCCTAGTTCGCCCAAGGACTCCCAAAACTGAACGACCCACGAATGCTCGCGTTCCACCAGTGCCCCAATTCGTTCTGCACCCTTATCGAAAAGCGCTCGGCTCACCTCTTTCACCAAACACCTTGCGATACCTCGCCTGCAGTACTCTGGCGCAACTGCGAGGCGATAGATATTTCCTCGCCATCCGTCCCAGTCACCGATCACCGAGCCGACGATCCGACCGTTGACCGTCGCGACCAAAAGTACGGATCCAGCACTATCCATGAGACGGGTTAACCCCGCGATCGAGTCACTATTGCTCGGAGGGGTGACACCCGCGTGCTGCCAGAGCTGCAGTACTGCTGAAAAATCACAACCGTGAGCTTGCCGAATCAATATGTCTGGCGACATCCGAGCCGCCTTT
>Ga0207017_1080_pt1 | contig 15725 bp, 13 predicted proteins | sample Alteio_BWMinCont_51_FD_153472 | JGI IMG/M metagenome (GOLD analysis project Ga0207017, IMG submission 153472) | Enriched cells from forest soil in Barre Woods Harvard Forest LTER site, Petersham, Massachusetts, United States -... | ecosystem: Environmental > Terrestrial > Soil > Temperate forest >...
AAATATCTTGGTTTTGGCAATGCCGTCAATGTGACACTGGGATTGCCTTTCATACGCACGTCTGTGGATCACGGAACAGCGCTTGACAAGGCTGGCAGCAAGTGTCGTATTGTAACCCATACAAAAGGTTCTGCAAATGAGTGTCGTTCCAGTTTTGGCTCCATCTGCCTACTGCACTGACATCGCGGAAAAGCGGCCAAACGGCTGAAACATCTGTGACTTTCAGATTATCGAGCGAATCGGTGGTGGAAATTCCAGATAAGACATCACCATCTCTTGCATAACTGTAGCCAAAATTAAACAGGTGAAGGTTATCGGGCTGGTATTGAAAGGCAAGTGTGGTATTGGCCAGTTGTTTGGAAATGGGATCCCAGATGGAATTGACATTAAAACTCCATGAGGGATTGATATGGTAATTGAGTACACCCGAAAGAGGTGAGAGGGAAAAATCATTGCTGGGATTCGTGGGATTATCATTGCAGCTTGTGTCATTGCATAAGGTGACACGCCTATGGGCAAAATAAATAATATTGCCTATGCCCAGTCTCACCTTTTCAAGGCCTGAATCCTGATCTATCAGGCGTGTCGTTATTCCCCAGCCGAGTTGATTGGCATCACCAATACGGTCTATGCCTGTAAAACGATTGTAATTAAACAACTGATCATAAGTGAGGGTATTTACGGTCGTATCAAACACAGGAATGCTCGCCTGACTACGGTAGGGGATATACGTGTAGTAAATTTGCGGCTCCAGTGTTTGCTGAAAATAGTGGTGAAATAAGCGTACTCTGCGTTCAAGTGAAAAGCCGCTTGCAATATCTGCTATTGGCAAGGCGCGATTTTTACTGGTCGGTGTGTTTGTATCTGCTGTCTGAGAGAGACTGTAATTCGTGAGTGCAAGCTGAATGCGCGGATTGATATAAAAGGAAGACCAGTAAAGCGGCAGGCTAATGCCTGGCTGAAAATGCAAACGGTTGCCTATGGGGAGATTCGCAGGTGAACCTGGGGTATTTAAAATCGTAAAATGAGTGGCTTCACTATTCAGGAAATAAGAAAGTCCCAATGGTTGATCAGGATAATCAGCATTCAGGATTAATTGCGGGAAGCGGCGATATTGATTCAGAACGGGTGATTCATTAATGGGATGCAAGGTTTGATAGGTTTGCATACGACCAATGAAATTCCAGTTTTGACTTTTATAATAGAGATCACCTTCCTGCAATAACTGATTCGTGGAAATTTCATTTACGGTACGACCGAAATCACGTAAATAATAATCATCTCCCGCATAATTGAAATCGACGTGGCTTGACCAGTGTGGATTAAACTGGGAATCATCACGCCAAATAAAACTCTTGCGCGTATCGCTGCTGCTTAACAATCGGTTTAATTCTGCTTCGGTGACACTCGCAGATTGCGAACTTGTGCTGACAGGATTGGTATAAAGCGTATTGATCGCAGCAGATTGCTGAAAATCACGAAAGGCCTTGTCATCAGGCAAGACGCTGAAATACAGGCTGCCTTCACTGGTCTGTGATAAATAGCGAAAGGTATCAGAAAGTTGCACACCGCGTTTGCTGAGTATGCCGGGTGTGATGGTCATATCGTAATTAGGTGCCATGTTCCAGTAAAAAGGCGCAAGAAAATAAGGTCCCCATTTATTGGAGCCGCCTACTTGAGGCCACAGAAAACCGGATTTGCGCTGCTTATCTATGGGGAAATTAATGTAGGGAAAATACAGGACAGGAATGTTTTTTACCAATAAACGTGCATGGGTGGCATAGCCGCGACCGCTATTTTTATCAAGGACAATGTGACTTGCTTTCACTTGCCATGCAGGGCTTAGAGGTGGACAGGTGCTATAACTCGCCTCTACCAATTCGTAAACATTGGAATGCGTTTGCGAAAATTCAGAGGCAGATCCCCATGCGGTGAGGTTGGTCGTTGTCCCGTTTATTGGTTTTACGCCTGAAATTTTACTGCTGTCTATGGAGGTGCGATAAAGAATATCGAGTAGCGATCGGGATTCGCTATTAAAGTCATAGTGTCCTTTTTTGCCAAGTATCAGGCTATTTGCTTCCCGCAAATGCACATTGCCTATCATGTCAATTGCACTTAACTTGCCTGTTGCAGGATCGCGATAAAGGTAAGCCCTGTTGGCTGTTAATTGTTGTCCAGAGCGTGTGATAGTGACGTTTCCTTCCAGTGTGGAAGTGGCACGTTGGGAAAGCAGGCCGCCGCCGCTTGTGATCTTCACTAAATTATTATTTTCTATGGGAGAGGGCAGTGGTTGATCCTCATAGAAACCACCACAAAAACTGGAAGGATTCACTACCCAGCCCAATTGTTTCGCGAGTGTTTCATAGGCGAGAGAAGGGGTTTGAGAGGCAGAGGATAGCGCAGGGAGCGGAACCAGATAAATTCCCAGGATTGTGCATGTTAATGTTATTTTTTTTCTTGCAGACATTTCCTGATCTCTGAGCTATATTCTTTTTTCCCTGCGAAAAAAGTGTGTGCCGCATCTTAAACAGCGAGTGTAGCGAAAAGAGGGAGTTAATGGAATCCACACAAGAATTAAATATAACAGCAACAAAAAAAGCTGGGCGGGAAAAAGCCATTTTGCATTGGTTAAGTTCAACCTGCCAGATACAACCCGTCTCACTCCAGCCCATGCCTTCGGATGCGAGCTCGCGCCGCTATTTTCGTCTCATCACGAAGGAGAAATCATTGGTGGTAATGGATGCGCCGCCACCACAGGAAAACTGTCATTCCTATGTGGCCATTGCTAAAGCCCTGCGTCAAATGGGATTGTCTACCCCAGACATTATTGAGGCTGATTTACACTCAGGATTTTTGCTCATTACCGATTTTGGAGAGGCAACCTATCTGAGGACACTTACTTCTGCCAATGCGGATCCATTGTATGGCGAGGCGCTTAATGCCTTGGCCAATTTGCAAGCTTGCCGCCTTGTGCAAGATCATACTGTTTCTCCCTTTACCGCAAATTTCATGAGAGAAGAATGGGCGCTGCACAAGGAATGGGTATGTTGCAAATTATTGGGATTGTCATTACCGCTTGCTGAAAAAGAGCTGGATGCCTGTTATGAATTGCTGGTGGAATCCGCTGTTACCCAGATGCAATGTTTCATGCACAGGGATTATCATTCTGCTAATCTCATGGTTTTGCCAGAGGGTGGCTGCGGCATTCTGGATTTTCAGGATGCATTTATTGGGCCAGTTACTTATGATCTCGCATCACTGTTGCGCGATTGTTATATTGATTGGCCCAAAGAGCGTGTAGACCACTGGGCAATTTCCTATTTGCAGCGATTAAAAAATCGTGGTGAATTGAAGGATGTGACGGACCAGACATTTTTACGCTGGTTTGATTTAATGGGCATGCAGCGACATTTAAAATGTTTGATGACATTTGCGCGCAAACAGGTTCGTGACCATCAACCCCGCTATCTCAAACATATTCCACGAGCGCTCTCTTATTTGATTCATACCAGTCATCGTTATCCTGAATTGGCGAGATTACATGATTATTATCGCATCACGGTTCAGCCTGCATTTCTGCGATATATGAAATGAAAAGAGCAATGATTTTAGCAGCAGGTCGCGGTGAACGCATGGGTGCATTAACCGCCACATTGCCCAAACCCTTGATTAAGGTAGACGGTCATTATCTGATTGAGTATGCCATCGCTGCCATCAGGCAGGCGGGCATTCATGAAATTGTGATTAATGTTTCATGGCATGCTGATCAAATCAAATCAGCACTTGGGTGTGGTTCACACTATGGCGTAAAGATTCACTATTCCGAAGAAGCAGAACGTCTTGAAACGGGCGGTGGTATTTTTCAGGCATTGCCTTTGCTTGGCACGCAACCATTTTTGGTGATGAGCAGTGATATTATTACGGATTACCCGCTCAGGGAATTGTCCGAACAGCCTCAAGGCCTTGCGCATTTAGTGATGGTGACGAATCCAGTTTATAATTTAGCCGGTGATTTTGGCTTAAATCACGGCAGAATTGATACTCATGTTAGTCAGACGCTTACATTTGGAAATATTGGTGTGTATAGGCCAGAATTATTTGCAAATTGTTCTGCAGGTTATTTTAGATTAACCAATGTTCTGAATCCCGCTATTGCTGCTGGCCAAGTGACAGGGGAACATTATCAGGGATGGTGGCATAATATTGGCACTCCCGCAGATATTGAAGAAGTGATTCGCGCCCGAGAGGATTCGAACCTCCGACCCTTGGCTTCGGAAACCAATACTCTATCCAACTGAGCTACGGGCGCTAACGCTGTAAGATATTACCCATCTCATTGCAACATGCAACTCAGCATGATGGATTTTTTTGCGAGTGAGCAAGCTGGGCCTTGATTCATCTCGCAATGGCTCGCTCGACTCCGTCTCGCTGCGCTTGAGTTGCGAGACGAATCAAGGCCCAGCTTGCTCGCTCGCAAAAAAATCCATCATGCTTCCAACTTTTACCTCTTTCCCCACTTCACACTTACCCACAAGGAATTATTTATGGCACTTGCGATTATTTACAGCCGGGCATCATCCGGCATTACTGCACCACTCGTGACAGTCGAGGCACATTTATCATTTGGTATGGCAGGTTTTTTTATAGTGGGACTCCCTGAGGCGGCTGTGAAAGAAAGCCGGGATAGAGTGCGCAGTGCATTGTTAAATACACATTTTGAATTTCCCAGCAAGCGCATCACTATCAATCTTGCACCAGCGGATTTGCCCAAGGAAGGCGGCCGATTTGATTTGCCCATTGCATTAGGCATACTCGCTGCTTCCGGGCAGATTCCAGTCGAGTCACTTGAAACATACGAATTTACCGGAGAGCTTGCATTATCCGGCGAACTCCGGCCGGTGAGAGGTATATTGCCCGTGGTATTAAGTTCCTGGCAATCAGGACGGCAATTAATCGTGCCATTTCATAATTCAGATGAGGCAGCACTGGTGCAGCAAGCAAAGGTATTATCGGCAAAACATTTGCTTGAAGTGTGTGCGCATTTAAAAGGAGATCAATTGTTAACGTCTTGCATGAGGCATGACAGTGAAAGCCAGCTGGAAAATGCTCTGGATATTGCAGATGTCAAAGGTCAAGTACAGGCGAAACGCGCACTTGAAGTAGCAGCCGCAGGACAGCATAGTCTTTTGTATTTGGGTCCACCGGGTACTGGTAAAACCATGCTGGCAAGCAGGCTGCCTGGTATTTTGCCGGATTTAACAGAACAGCAGGCACTTGAAGTGGCGGCAGTTGCATCTGTCAGCAGTCAGGGATTTAATCCTGGCACCTGGAAAAAAATTCCTTTTAGATCGCCTCATCACACAAGTTCCAGTGTTGCACTGGTAGGCGGAGGACGCCCGCCGCGCCCAGGTGAAATTTCACTTGCACATCATGGCGTATTATTTTTGGATGAACTTCCGGAATTTCACCGCCACGTGCTTGAGTGTATGCGTGAGCCTCTGGAATCCGGTTCCATTACTATTTCAAGAGCTGCCATCCAAATGAGTTTCCCAGCTTTTTTTCAATTGATCGCGACCATGAATCCCTGTCCTTGCGGATATGCAGGCAGTAAAAGCGAATCCTGCCAATGCTCGAATGAGCAAATCAAACGCTATCTTGGAAAAATTTCAGGCCCATTACTGGATAGGATTGACATGCATGTTGAAGTCACACGTTTGCCGCCAGAATTTCTGATTCAGGCTAATCAGCATGAGGCGGAAACAAGTGCTACGGTGAGAGAAAGAGTGATATTGTCCCGGGAAGTTCAAAAGCAGCGCCAGGGCAAGCTAAATTCTGTTCTTACCGTTCCTGAGCTTGATCATTATGGCAAGGTTGATGCAGATGCAGAACGCTTGCTTACACACGCAGTTGTCAAATTTAATTTATCCGCGCGTGCCTATCACCGGATTGTCAAAGTTTCCCGTACCATTGCGGACCTTGAAGGCAGTGCTGTCATAAAGGCAATACATTTGGGGGAAGCCTTGAATTATCGTTGTTTGGACAGGTCGAGGATTATGATTTAATGTAACTAATCTAATTTTTGTGCTAACCGGTTATAATCATATAGTATTTCTCTTTCAGTTAAATTGTAGTAAGTTTGCACATTGCCAGTTAGAAGAATAATGAGGAGCCTGTATGCCGTTGACATTTTACCCACATTTGGAAGATGCCCAAAGGGGAAGTCTCGAAGATAGAACCGAAGTCCTGATGGCGGCGGCGGAGCATTTCAAGGCCGTTGTACTGGATGAAGCGGGCAAATCAGCGGTTGAAATAAAGCGTTCTACCCCAAGAGAGCAGACTGCGGCTTACAACTGGGAAGAAATTGCACGCGTTCTCAGGGAAGTCAGGGAATTGCATGAGGTGACTAAACCGGAAAAATCAAGAAAGGCTATTCTTCTCAGGAAATTATCTGATGTCTATGAAGTGTTGCGGGCTGCCAAAATGTCCAAGCTGGAAGCGGTAAGAATTGCCTTGATTAGTGAAGCGACACACCTTGGCGGAGGGTCAGGAGGCTAGGGCAGCGATTCAGTGATTTTGTCCTTTAATAAAGCTTGCATGAGGGGTGGCATGGTGGTCTTCATTTTACGCGCGCAGCCTGCGAGCACGTAAAATGAAGACCACCATGACAGGACCCCGATTACTTGTGCTTAAAGGACAAAATCAGTCAATCAATGTACCAAGGTTATTTCTTCAAGTGCCTTGCGCAGTTTCAGCATGGCATTTTTTTCCAGCTGACGTACGCGTTCTGCGGAAATTTGATATTTGTCAGCCAAATCCTGCAGGGTTAATTTATTCTCATCTAGCCAACGTGTGCGGATAATATCCTGACTACGTTCATCCAGCTTATCCAGAGCATGATATATCGTATCGCTGGATTGTGTGGACCAGTCAGCATTTTCCAGCTGATCAGCCGGGTTGTAGCGCCTATCTTCCAGAAAACCTGCTGGTGTAAAGTGATGATCATCATCGTCATGACCATCAAATGCAGCATCAGAAGTCGAGAGGCGCAATTCCATTTCCCTGACAGTTTCTGGTTTGACTTTCAAATCCTTCGCAATGTCATTGACTTCCTGTTGGGTCATCCAGCCAAGACGCTTTTTGAGATTACGCAAATTGAAGAAAAGTTTGCGTTGGGATTTTGTGGTTGCGACTTTAACAATACGCCAGTTTCGTAAAATGTATTCGTGCATTTCAGCCTTGATCCAGTGCATGGCAAAAGTGACAAGGCGCACGCCCATGTCGGGATTGAATCGACGTACAGCTTTCATCAGGCCAATATTGCCTTCCTGAATGAGGTCAGCCAATGGCAGGCCGTAACCCAGGTATCCCTTGGCGATGCGTGCCACATAGCGCAAGTGAGGGAGAATCAGGCGTTTTGCAGCAGGGAGTTCATTGTTTTTTTGCAGGCGGACAGCAAGGTCGTATTCTTCTTCCTGAGTCAGCAGAGGTATCTGATTGACATAATGCAGGTAAGCTTCGAGGCTGCCTAAGGGCAGTCGCGGGTCAATGGCTTGAAGGCTGGTATTGAGTGTGCTCATTTTTTATACTCTTAAAAGAGTGCGATTATTTCAGGGGCCTAATTATACTGGATTCTGGCTGGTTATTTCAACCTGCACTAATTGGCAGAAGTCAGGAAAATAATTGAGCCATGGGATTATCAGAAACTTGTCGTCTGATTTATTGAGGCAAGCTGGGACATCAAACCCGCCGCATTTGCAGCGGGATTGTTACAGCGCTATCTCATGAAGTCAGAGTTGCAGAGTTTTCTGTCCGCGAATATTGTCGCGTAACTCCGTTCCGCGTCTTGTTTTTGCTTCACATAATTCCTCCACAAGGTGCAAACGCATGAGCATCCGCCCGCTTGCCCCGTACATGGGTGGGCCCGCGAGCGTGAACCCAGAATAATATCCAACAAAAAAATGAACGCCCGGCAAGAAATTAGGATCCGAACGATTAAAATAAGATCCACCATCATAAGATCCACCATCCGATAACAAGCAACCCTTCCCATGTAATTCCCTTCCATCCGCTATCTGACCAATGCCAAAGCAATGCGGCCGCAAATATCCAGTGGATAGATGAGCTGCTATTTTTTCCTCTACTTTCACACACCAGAAGAAAGATTTATTCCAGCTACTGCTGATTCGTTTCAAGTTGCCCTCAAAGTGCTTTAAGGCTTGCAGCCAGATCCCTTCATCAAATACCAGCCCGATCTGGCAGGTATTATATTTATCCGGCTTCAGATAATTCTCTAGCCGCTTTAGGGCTTTCCGGGTGTTATCACTCATGCTATCCAGATTATATCCATCAATCTTCCTGTCCCTGATGATGGCATTAAAAATAGTTGCGAGGAGTGATTCCACTTTTTTAAGGTCACAGTGATATTTCACCGTGATTTCCCCATCTGGAAATATTTCATGAAATTGTTCCTGGTTTTTTTCATGAGACAAGGGCATATTCGCCAGTTCATTCAGTTCATTGAAAATTTCAAATTCCTGATTCGCGAGCGCAATTTGCTTGACGGTACGATTCTTATACCAGTAGCGGCCAAGATGGCGATGGTCAACTGTACCTTTGCAGTCAAGAAGCCATGGATATCTGGCAGCAATTTTTTTGACGGCATCCCATTCACCCAGTGCTGCATGGCCAAGCAAGGGACGAAACAGTATCAGGGGCTGGTTTTTCTGGTTCTGAAACAGTCCATGATACTTTACTGTCGTTTTGGCGAGGCTGATGATGTCGACAAGATTGTCCAGATAGCAGGCCATCAGCGTGAGGATCAGCTCATCTGGCAGCAGGGCAATGTTTTTCGCGGATGACAACTCATACAGAATTCTTTTAGCGTCATTGACAAGCTCGGCTGTTCTATTAAACCATCCATGGTTATAGTTTGGATTGGCAGTGGTTGCCAATCTCAGATAATCAGGATATTTTTTATCGGACAAACACAAAAGGGCTGCTTCAAGTACGATTTCTTTCTCTATCAAGGCATTGATCTCTTCCGGACTGCCGCCAGCACGGATGGCCTCATCCACTGTGTTCATGTGTGATCTAATCTCAATCTTTAATTGCTGGATCTCGTTTTCGACTGCTGTTGTTTTGGAAGTAAATGTGCTGCTGCTAAGCATGGGTCTTTCCTCATTTTGTAGGTTAATTTCAGTCTAAATTTTGGTTATTGTATACATATGATCCATATTTGTCCAGGACATAGCAGACATAAGTAGGTGCAAGAAGACAGGAAAGGGGGATTTTATACGTATACTTTGGATAAAGTGATCAACACCTTATTCCTCAAACAACGCATTTACAAATTCATCGGCATTAAACGGGCGTAAATCATGAATGCCTTCGCCTACCCCTATGAATCGAATGGGAATATTGGTTTGTTTGGCGATAGCAAAAATAATGCCGCCTTTAGCCGTGCCATCAAGTTTGGTGAGTACTATGCCAGTGACACCCATGAGTTCATGGAATTGCTTCACTTGGGTTAATGCATTCTGGCCAAGGGTTGCATCGAGGACAATAAGGGTTTCATGCGGCGCTGTTTTATCAATTTTAGCGAGTACGCGTTTGACTTTCTGGAGTTCAGTCATGAGATTGGCCTGGGTATGCAGGCGGCCAGCCGTATCTGCAATCAATATGTCAGCACCACGGGCAGTTGCAGCTTCCATGGCATCATAAATGACGGCAGCCGTGTCCGCACCCGGTTGTTGTGCTATCACAGGAACCTGATTACGTTCACCCCAGATTTGCAATTGTTCAATTGCTGCGGCGCGAAAGGTATCACCAGCAGCCAGCATGATTTTTTTATTCTCTTCCTTGAAGAGTCTTGCAAGCTTGCCAATGGTGGTTGTTTTTCCGGAACCATTAATCCCAACAACAAGAATGACTGTTGGTTTGATCTCAGGGGAGATAATCAAGGGAAGGGCGCAGGGACGTAAAATCTGTTTCATTTCTTCCTGTAGGCATTGAAATGCAGCAGCTGCATTACTTAATTCCTTGCGTGCGAGCTTTTCGGTGAGGGTTTTGATTAATTGTTCAGTGGTTTCGACACCCACATCGGCAGTGAGTAATGCCATTTCGATATCATTCAGTAAATCCTGATTCAATTCCTTTTTGCCAAGAAAGAGATTGGCCATGCCGCCAGAAAAAGTGGCGCGGGTTTTTGCGAGCCCTTGTTTTAAGCGTGCAAAAAATCCAGAGGGTGAAATAGTTTCCTCAGAGATAGTCGCCATATTTTGTGCGGGTGTTTCGCTGATATCGTCATTATTTTTTTTTCTTTTGAGAAAATCGAACATAAATGTATGCCTTTAAAAGAGTGGGTAATGTTAGCATGGCTAACCATGAAACACAGCAATTCGAGGCTGAAGTGACTATTGTTTTATTTTTTTGCTGGGAAAGCGGTCAGGAGACCGCTTTAGCAATACCCGTAAGGGAAACGTGTATTGCGACCAGCAAAAAAATAAAACAATAGTCACTTCAGCCTCGAATTGCTGTATGAACCAGGAGTGGGAAATGCAAGGTTTTGTACGTATCATCGCAGGTCAATGGCGCGGCCGGCGACTGAAGGTGAAAGACATAAAGGATTTGCGGCCAACACCAGACAGGGTGAGGGAAACCGTATTTAACTGGTTGGCACCTGTTATCCAGGGTGCGCGCTGTCTCGATTTATTTGCAGGCAGCGGCTGTCTTGGGTTTGAAGCATTATCACGCGGTGCTTTATATGTGGAAATGGTGGATCAGTCTGCGGAAGTGATTACCTTATTGCAACAAGAGCTTGCTCAATTTCATGCAGAAAATGCATGTATCTATCGTGCCATTCTTCCTCATCAGTTGCACCCAGTCGTGCAGCCATTTGATATTGTGTTTCTGGATCCGCCTTATCAGGCAAATTTATTGCTGCCATGCTGTCATTTTCTGGAAGAAAATGATTATTTGGCAGATTCTGCCTATATCTATCTGGAAGCAAGCGAGATTATCAAGGATAATGACCTGCCCAGGCATTGGCGATTGATCAAGTCAAAAAAGGCGGGGCAAGTTTATTATCATTTAGCCTTTAGAGAAAAAAAATGAGCGAACAACAAAAACCACGCGTATTGTCAGGAGATACTTCTACCGGACGTTTGCATCTTGGCCATTGGGTGGGATCTGTCGAAAACCGCGTACATATGCAGGATGAATACGATTGCTACTTTGAGATTGCCAATATTCAGGCAATGACTACCCGCATGGATAGGCCGGCTGAAGTCCATCAGAATGTGATGGAAGTGATGCTGGATTATCTTGCAGTGGGCATAGATCCGAAACGCAGTACCATTTTCGTTCAATCCGAAATTGCAGCGATTGCAGAACTGACAGTATTTTTTAGTCTGCTTGTTCCCTACCCGCGGCTAATGCGCAATCCAACCATTAAGGATGAAATTCGTGACAAGGGTCTCGGTGACAATTATTCGGTTGGATTTTTATTGTATCCAATCAGTCAGGCGGCAGATATTCTTTCTTTCAGGGCAAATCTTGTGCCGGTTGGTGAAGATCAAATACCGCATATGGAATTGACAAGGGAAATTGCACGCCGTTTTAATCAGGTTTATTGCCATGTCGATACCCATGCAGAAGATGCAAAACATCTGGAGTTGGGCGGATTATTTCCGATTACTGAAACCAGATTGGGACGTACCCGTAAACTGGTTGGGATTGGTCCGCCTGGTCCCGATGGCAATTTATTAAAGATGTCCAAGTCGCTGAATAACGCCATTTTCCTAAGCGATGATACAGATACAATTAAAAAGAAAGTCATGGCAATGTATACCGACCCCAATAGACTGAAGGTGACTGATAAAGGTACGGTTGAAAATAATCCCCTGTGGATTTTTCACGATACATTTAATCCGGATAAGGTTTGGGTGCAGGAAGCAAAAGATCGCTATCGTGCAGGCACCATTGGAGATGTGGAGTGCAAGAAAAAACTCATTGATATATTGGTTGCACTCATTGGTCCCATGCGTGAACGTCGGCTGCAATATGAAAAAGATATTCATCATGTTAAATCCCTGCTCAGGGAAGGAACGGCAAAGGCGAATGAAGTTGCTGATGTCACATTAATTTTAGCTAAAGAAGCCATGCGGCAGAGGTATTTCGAATGAAAAATGACAATGAAAATAAAAATCAAATCAAAGGTTATCGTATTGGCAAGCTGACTATTCTCGAGATTATGTCGGTTTTGGCTGTGATTGGTTTGCTTGCTACCTGGGTTTTACATCACTTTTTTGCAATCAGTTAACACGCGATGCTATCATTGTTCGAAAATTAAGGGCCAAAATTAAGGGAATAAATACATAATGAACAATTGGAATGGATTGGATTTTTTTATATTTTTAATCTTGACTATCAATACAGTTCTTGGTATGGCAAGAGGTGCAACAAGAGAACTCATTTCCTTGATGTGCTTAAGTGCTGCCTTGATCATTTCCATTAAGTTCACTATTCCCCTCGCCAATTTTTTTAACAGCTCATCACTCATTAATGATGTCGTGACCAGTAAAATCATGCAAAACTTTATGTTTGCAATTAATGCAGGCCCCATGACTTCAGCGCTTCTTAATCAAATTAATTATTCTCTTAGTCTGCTGGTTTGTTTTGTTGGCACATTTTCCGTATGTGAAGCAGGATTAGGTGTAACGGGATTTTTGGAAGTTTTTTCGTTTCCCTTCGCGGCAATCAATAGACAAGTGGGTGGCACGCTTGGGTTTACTCGTGGATATATTATATGTCTTATATTTTTATCCATATTTGGCCTGCACCTAAACATAGGTGGCAGCTTTTTTTCCGGTTCCTTTTTTGCGAATTTGTTCCAGTCCCAGGCTCAGAAACTGGATGGATTTATCAGCTCACAAAAGCCTGAAAATTATAATCAGCTCTATCAAAATCAGCCTTACAATGCAGAAAGTTTGTATAAGAATTTAAGTAAGCCGCAAGAACCCATACCGCCACGACAGCCGCAACAACCATCCCCGCAACAACCGCAATCGATATTGCCAATACAAATACAGCCACAACCACCACACCCTTAAGGTTGCTGATGCTGATTTGCAATCATCTCTTTGCTCCTTTTTAAAATTGGGATAAGATACAAATTTTATGTTAAGGGTTTATCTAAACCCTGCACGGCTCTAAAAATGAGCGGTGATAAAACTGATGTGGATTAATTTTATTGATAAGGAAAAAACACAATGCGTAAAAATTTTCTCGTTGCTGCTCTCGTTGGTTTATGTGTAATTGGTATTGCCTCTTGTTCAAAAGGTGAAAACAAGTCTGAAGATACCACTACCACGGCTATGATTCAGGAACAACCAGCCCAACAAACAGCTGATGCTTCTACTGCAAATCAGGCAGCGCAAACAAATGCTGGAACTGCCCAGCCAGTTGCTGATGCCACTCAAAATGGTGCAGCTGCACAAGCTCAACCAATTAACACAGCTGACAGCACTTCCCCTGCACCCGCTCAAGGTGCAACCACGACACCTGCTCCAGCCATGGGTTCAGCTCCTGCCATGGGTTCAGCTCCTGCTATGGGTTCAGCTCCTGCTCCTGCTACGGGTTCTGCTCCCGCACCTGCCACCAAGTAATATCTTTTTTGATAAAACCCCACGCACAATCGTGCATGGGGTTTTTGTTTTTTCCTGCCTCTATTTTGCCGCCGTGAACGCTTATAAATTTTGTGGTAATCTTGTCCTGTATTTTTTTGATCAGCACCGGGGATTTTAAAATAACATGAAACGAATTCCACTTATTGTTAGACAGATATTAGGGCAAATATTACCCATACTGGTTTGTGGCCTATTGATAACTTCAGATGCACAGGCTGAACAAGTGATTGCTGACAAGACCACTGCCAATGCGGAAGTGAATGTAAACGCTGCACCGAAAGCCCTTCCCGACAGGAATGCAAAACGCCTGTGGAATTTGCAGGATGCGGATATCCTGAGTGTCATTACAGAAGTATCACAGGAAACGGGCAAGAATTTTATTGTCGACCCGCGAGTCAGTGGGAAGATATCTTTGGTATCAAGCAAGCCTATCAGGCAATCTGAAGTGTATCAGGTATTTCTCTCCGTACTCGGATTGCTGGGTTATTCTGCCATACCGAGTGGCAATGTCGTGAAAATTGTACCGAATATGGAAAGTAGTGAGCAGGCGACAATTGTTGCCAGCAATCAATTTCCAGGGAGAGGGGATGAAGTGGTTGTCCGGGTCATTCCCCTGCAAAATGTATCCGCCTCGCAACTCATACCGGTTTTACGTCCCATGCTGCCTCAGTGGAGTAATATTTCAGCCTATATGCCTGGCAATGTCATTATTTTGTTGGGTCGAGCTTCGAATCTTGATCGAATTCATACCATTATTGAAGATGTGGATAAGGCATCCACTAGCGGTATTCAGATTATTCCCTTGCGTCATGCTTCAGCTGCCCAGTTAGCCACAGTATTAAATAATTTGCAGTCAGCATCACGTGCATCGGGAGAATCCAGCCTTGTTTCAATTGCTGTTGATGAACGCAGCAACAGTATTTTGCTGGGTGGGTCAAAGGCTGCTCGCTTGCGTATGCGCGTACTCATTTCTGATCTGGATGCACCGAGTAAAACGCCTGCTGGCAATACCGAAGTCGTCTATCTGCGTTATCTGGAAGCAAAAACTTTCGCACCCTTGTTAAGCAAGATAGCCGCGAATATTCTGGGAAAAAATAATGGTCCGCAATATGAAATGAGTCATCCCACTTCCTTGCAAGGTTCGCAACCCACAGCACAGAATGCTGCAAGGGAGGTTGCAACGAATTCAGCCAATATCCAGGCTGAAATCAATACCAATGCCATCATTATTACTGCACCGCCCACACTGATGCAGGCTTTAAAATCAGTGATAGGCAAACTGGATATTCGCCCGGCGCAAGTACTCGTTGAAGCTGTGATTGCAGAGATTGATGAAAGTAATCTGACTAGTCTTGGCATTCAGTGGGGATCGGTTAACTCTGAGGGTACGGTACAGCCGACAACAACTGGTGTGACCACTTCCTTTCCACCCTTCGGTGCGGGTGTGGTTGGCATCATTCCCCATGTGCAAATTCAGGCGGTATTATCTGCTCTTCGCAATCAGAATGGTGTCGATATTCTCTCTACGCCATCCATTATGGTACTGGACAATCAAAAGGCAACCATTGAAGTGGGCCAGGATGTTCCCTACCAGAATGGTTCTTATGCAACATCCAACAATGTTGCTACTGTTACTCCCTATAACACCACTCAGTACAAAGCCGTTACCCTGAAATTGGATGTGACTCCGCAAATTAATCTGGGTGAATCTGTGCGGCTTAAATTAGGTCTGAAAAATGATACGTTGCAAAATCCACAAAATCCTGGCACGACACCACTGATTAACACCAGTAAAATTTCCAATACGGTGATAGTGAGATCGGATGATGTGTTAGTGCTTGGCGGATTGATTCAAAATTCCAATAATGAAAATGTAAACAAGGTGCCTATTCTTGGCGATGTTCCTATTATCGGCACTTTATTTCAGCAGAAAACCACCAATCAGCAAAAGAAAAATCTGATGGTCTTTATCAAACCCATTATTGTGCAAAATAATGATAATGCCATGATGATTACAGAATCGAAATATGGTGCTATCCG
>Ga0207017_1084_pt1 | contig 15185 bp, 15 predicted proteins | sample Alteio_BWMinCont_51_FD_153472 | JGI IMG/M metagenome (GOLD analysis project Ga0207017, IMG submission 153472) | Enriched cells from forest soil in Barre Woods Harvard Forest LTER site, Petersham, Massachusetts, United States -... | ecosystem: Environmental > Terrestrial > Soil > Temperate forest >...
TACCAACAGGCTGTACACGCCGGCTAACTTGCCTGTAGAGGCATCCACATATCCAAGCGGAGCCATACTGATAGCACCATTTGCCAGGTAAGAGCTTGCTATGAAAATACTATTGGAGGGCGCCCCAAAAATATAACAGGTATTGCCAGGGCCATAAAGGCGCTGGAGTACCTGGTTATTTTGGTAAATCCAGGCGGAATTTTCGGTTGGGTCTATTAAATAAGTCCAGCTTTCAGCATAACTCCACCTGTAATAACGTGTATTGTTGCTGCCACCAGTTGTGCTGACAAAAAATTGCACCCCGGTTTTAACGGGCACGCTGTAAACGCTATCGATTGGCGGGGTTATCATGTTTTCAACAAAATCCGAAATATATTCCCTGTTTGTTGAAGTGAAAATATGAAGGCGGTAAGTACGGTCAGTCGGCAGGTTAAGGTTTACAGCTATATAGGTGCCAGCAACAGTTTCAGTCAGGTTATACTGATCATTTTTACTGCTCTCAACTATAACTCTTGCACCCGTTTCCGGTTTGCTTTTTGAACTATCTCCCGACAATGGTATTGTGCGGCTCAGGTTTATGGTTGTAGTATCAATTCCGCTGTTAACAACACCCTCCACAACCAAATATCCTGGATTTGATGTTGTTACCGGTGGATTGTATGGCTTTTTACATGAAAATATGGTGAATAGAAAACATGCATACACGAAAGGTTTTGCTGATATTTTCATGTTAAATTATTAAAATAACGTGTATAACAAATGCGGTTTAAGCAGTAATTGGATGTTTAAATCGGTATTACTAATATAGTTACATATATTATTTGATTACCTTAATGCAACAAATTAAACGTGTTTAACAGATATTACGCAGCAAATAAAAATAATGCTACAAAGGATAAAAGACTGCCAGCTAATTATTGTCTGTAATTGGTTTATTTCAGAGGTTTTAAAAAATCAATGCTCCGTTTCAGGCCGCTGAATTTAGTCCGTTTTACCGCAGAATTTTTAAATACTTTTTGAAAAACATCTTCGGTAATATCTTCCCAATCGTCCTTCTTTAAATCGAGCAGGTATGGACGTGGTTTAAAGGCTGGTTCGTTGTGCAGTACAGAAAATTTATTCCAGGGGCAAACATCCTGGCACACATCGCAGCCAAACATCCAGTTATCCATTTTGCCCTTAAATTCGGCTGGTATTTCATTTTTTAGCTCAATGGTCAGATAAGAGATACAGCGGCTCCCATCTACCACATAAGGGGCTACAATAGCTTCCGTAGGGCAGGCGTCTATGCAATTGGTGCAGGTACCGCAATGATCTGTAGTAGGTTCAATATCGTTTTCAAGTTCTATGTCTACAATCAATTCAGCAAGAAAGAAAAACGAACCAGCTTTTTTATTAAGCAAGTTGGCATTTTTCCCAATCCAGCCTAATCCGGCCTTTTTTGCCCAGGCCTTATCCAGCACCGGCGCCGAATCAACAAAAGCGCGGCCGTTAACTTCGCCTATTTTTTCATTAATTATTTGTAATAATTGTTTTAGCTTATCTTTTATAACAAAATGATAATCATCGCCATAAGCGTATTTTGATATTTTGGGGCTTGATGCATCAACCTGTATTTTGTCGGTAAAATAATTTAGGCCTAATGATATTACTGATCTTGCATCATCAACGAGCAACCGTGGATCAAGGCGTTTGTCGAAATGGTTTTCCATGTACTGCATTTCGCCATGCATGTTATTTTTTAGCCATGTTTCCAGCCTGGGGGCTTCTTCTTCTAAAAAACCCAGCTTTTGAGATACCGCAAAACATAAAGCCGAGCCTTTTGGCTTCTTTTTTTATTAACGCACTATATTCCGGCCTGTTTTGCGACATTTTACAAATATACAACACCGCTAATTATCAATGAGTGATTTAAATACGTTATGTTTTACCCATAAATTAACTAATAGTGTAGTTATTTTATTTAAATACGGTATTTTTTAAAACATGGTTTAATTATTGTATTGGTATATATAAGATATGAACTTATGCTTCAGCTAATCAATAATTTACCGCCGAACGTTGCCGGGTTACATGCATTTGCCGATGTTACGGAGGCGGAGTATGAATTAGCATTAATTGTGTTGCTGGATGACTTACTCAAAACACACAAGAAGATCAATTTCATATTAGTGCTTGAAACAAGCATCAAAAACTTTGCACACGGTAAATGGTGTGGCAACGTAAAAATTGGGTTAAAATACTTTTTCAGATGGAACAGGCTCGCGATTGTAAGCGATCAAAAGGACGTAAGCGGATTTAGTGATTTTTTTAAATGTTTTATTCCAGGGAAATTTAGAAACTTTCCGTTAGATCAATTGGAAATGGCGGTAAGGTGGGTTTCGGCGAAATGATAATTTCTTCGCTGATGGGATGTTTTTTCGATAAAGACGCGACTTTCTTACAAGAAGCCGCATTAAACAGCTTGTTGTAAGAAGGTCGCAAAGTCGCTCTTCAGGTGGCGGAGCCTAAAAGCTATGTTTTATGCTATTGCTGAAAGTTTTTGTTGTCCAGTACCCGCTATCCAATATGCGGCGAACGGTCATCAATGGGTCGGTTTCATCACGTTTATCGGCCAACTGGAAAGCCATTTTGAAACCATGTTTTCTTAGTTCCGATAAAACAGGCCTTTTCCACACGCCGAAAGGATAAGCAAAGTAATCCATTTTTTTGCCGGTAATATCTTCCAGTGTTTTAGTTGGCTTATCAATTTGTATTACCCAATCATCTTTTTTAGGATTTGGGTCATGTTTGTATTTGTCTACCCTGTGGTGGTCCCAGGTATGGCTCTCAATAACATTGCCTTCATCCGACAGTTGTTTTACCTGTGCTTTACTCATGTAATGTGGCCGGCCCAGTGAAACAGTCATTATAAAAAATACACCTTTAAATCCATATTTTTTCATTTCGGGCCGGGCTATTTCCCATTGATCAAGGTCGGTATCATCAAAGGTGAGCATAATGGGTTTGCTTGGTAGCGCTGTGCCCTTTGTGAGATAGCTATACAGCTGATCGGGCAAAATAGTATGATAACCGCTATCTGCAAGCATTTTCATGTGTGCTTTAAATGCAGCAACCGGGATAATGTAATCTTTATCAACTTTCGAATCTTTAGGCCGCCAGTCGCGGATTTGGTGGTAGCAAACAATAGGTACTTGTTTGCGTGCCAATACCACTGCACTGCTTACCGGCTGCGCGAATGAAACAATACTTAATAAACAAAAAAATGAGAGTGAACTGAGTTGTTTTAACATAATAATAGCTGATAACTTAAAGTCGGCAAAAGTAATATAATTTTGTTTCCGAACTATAAAGATTAAATCAGCCCAAAAGTTTCAAATTATTTTTTTTTCATAAAAATCAACGCAATCATAAAAATCAGTTAAATCAACGGTTCAGATAACTATAGAACAATCCGTTTGCCTTCCTTAATTGACCGTTTTGCCGCATCCAAAATCTCCATCACTATCATATTGTATTTTAGCGATGACCGGTCATCCTCACCCGTAATTGTTTTATTCAAAAAGGCATTAAAGTAGTCGATATTGTCATCATTTGGCGCTATAAGCTTTGGTACCGCTTTTACGCTTCTTATGTTTTCGCGCATCCGCATTACTAAGTTGTCGCGGTCAACGGCATGCAGGTACCCGGTATCGCCAAAAACTTCCATATCTTTAATGCCGAAGGGCCAATTCCACGATGCTTCTATTTGCCCGGTTGCTGTAGGATATTCTACCAATATGGTGGCGTCGTCTTCAACTTTTGGGTAAATGTTTGGTTTATAATGCCTGGCTATGGCAGTTACCGCAATCGGTTTTTGGCCGTGCATCAGCCATGTCATTAAATCGGCGCCATAGCAGCCGAAATCATTCAGCGGGCCGGCGCCGTTTAAAACCGGATCAGTGAGCCAGGCTAAAAACTCCGGGCTGCAGCCTATTTCTTTTGGCCCCTGGTGCCCATCGTGCACCACCATTTTATGAATAGCGCCTATACTGTCTTTATTAATAATATCGTAAGCCGCCTGCAATGAGGGGTGCCAGGTAGTTTCATAGTTGGTTAAAACTGTGGTATGATACTTATTTGCCAATGCTTCCATACGTTTAGCCTGTTCTAATGTAGCCGCTAAAGGTTTTTCAACCATTACCGGAATACCTAAAGGGGCGCAGACCTCAACGATATCCACATGGTTGCCTACCGCATTGTATCCCAGTACAATAGCAGGCCTACATTTGGTTACCATCGTTTTAATATCCTCAAAAAATAAAGAGTCTGGTACGTGGAACTTTTTGCCATACTTTTCCCATAAATGCTTATTGGGCTCGGCTATGCCGACAAGGTTTACCCGGCCTTTGCTATAATCGTCTAAAATCCCATAAATATGATCATGGTTTAAGCCGGCTATACCAACTCTGGGGCCCTGTGCATTTGCGGATAAAAAAGCACCAAAGACTAATGCTACGATGCAAATTGACATTTTGCCGAATTTGCTCAAACCTAATTTAAAATGATTATTTTTCATTTGACAAAGAATAAGGGTAATCAACTGTTTTAATACCGCGTAATTTATTGGGTTGTGCCGACATATTAAAGTTTATTATTGCACCTTGCAATAGGGTGGTATGGCTTAACCAGTTATAATCATAAGGTTTGCCGTTTACACTCAGGCTATTGATATAGACGTTGTTATCACTGTTATTTGGCGCATTTAATACTACTTTTTTGCCATTCTCCAGGTTTAAAGTTAGCTTTTTAAATAAAGGTGCGCCTAATACATACTGACCGCTCGCCGGGCATACCGGGTAAAAGCCCATTGCCGAAAATACATACCAGGCGGATGTTTGGCCATTATCCTCATCGCCGCAATAGCCATCGGGGGTGGCAAAATAAAGTTTGTTCATTACGTCGCGCACGTGATATTGAGTTTTCCATGGCTCGCCTGCATAGGCATATAAATAAAGCATGTGTTGTATAGGTTGGTTACCATGTGCGTATTGCCCCATGTTCACAATTTGCATTTCGCGGATTTCGTGGATTACTTCGCCGTAATAACTGTCATCAAAAATGGGAGGAAGGGTAAATACAGAATCCAGTTTGGCAATAAACTGTTTTTTGCCTCCCATCAGGTTCATCAGACCCTGTATATCATGGAAAACGCCCCAGGTATAATGCCAACTGTTGCCCTCGGTAAAAGCATCGCCCCACTTAAAAGGGTTAAACGGTGTTTCAAATGAGCCATCTTTATTTTTACCGCGCATAAGCCCCGTAGAAGGATAAAACAGTTTGCGATAATTCATGCTGCGTTGCTTAAAAATCTCTATTTCTGCGGCAGGCTTATGCAGCGCTACGCCCAACTGGTAAATAGCGAAATCATCATAAGCGTATTCCAATGTACGGGCTGCGCTTTCATTTATTTTAACGTCATAAGGTACGTATCCTAATTTATTATAATATTCAACGCCAACCCGGCCAGTACCTTCCGGCCCTGTATTGTTGGCGCCGTGTACTAACACTTCGAACAGCTTATCGGCATCATACCCGCGGCCCCCTTTTAAATAGGCCTCTGCTACTATTGATGCTGAGTTATTGCCGATCATTACATTTGAATAGCCGGGACTCGACCATTCAGGCAGCCAGCCGCCTTCTTTATAGTCGTTAATTAAACCTTCCTGCATCTCTTTTACTATCCCGGGATAAGTTAGGTTAAGGAAGGGGTAAAGTGCCCTGAATGTATCCCAAAAGCCTGTACCGGCGAACATATAGCCCGACATAATTTTACCATTGTAAGGGCTGTAATGGATGATCTTGTTATTGGCATCGATCTCATACAGTTTATTGGGGAAAAACAGCATACGGTACAGGCACGAATAGAAGGTACGTAATTGATCTGTTGTACCGCCTTCCGCAACCACGTGGTTTAGGGTGTTATTCCAAACGTTCTTTGCCTTTTGTTCGGTAACATCAAAGCTATCGTTGCCCTGTTCCCGTTTTAAATTAAGCTCCGCCTGTTCAATACTGATAAATGATGACGATACCCTTAGATGCACTATTTCGCCATCAGCGGTTTTAAACCCGATAATCGCCATGGCATGTTTTGCGTGCAGGGATAAAGAATCTGTCAACGTAGTATCGCTGTACGTTCGGGCGATGGTGATCGGTTTATCTACATAAATAACAAAATAATCTTTAAAGTTTTTTAGCGGTCCGCGGGCATATTTTGTGGAGTAGCCGATAATCTTATTTTCGCCGGGAATGATCTTTACATAAGAACCCCTGTCGAAAGCGTCTATAACGATAAATGAGCTGTCGTTCTTTTGGTAAGTGAACCTGAATTGGGCAGTACGCTCGGTGGGCGTTATTTCTGCCGTTACATCATGGTCGGCAAGGAAAACGCTGTAATAATAAGGCTTTACGGTCTCCGCTTTGTGCGAAAACCAGCTTGCCCGGCCATTTTGCGATACTTTTAAATGCCCGGTGACAGGCATAATTGCAAACTGCCCGTAATCATTCATCCAGGGCGAAGGCTGATGGGTTTGTTTGAAGCCGTTTATTTTATTTGCTTCGTAAGTATATTGCCAGCCATCGCCCATTTTGCCGGTTTGCGGCGTCCAGGTGTTCATTCCCCAGGGCAAGGCTATGGCAGGGTAGGTGTTGCCGTTTGAAAGCTCATATTTGGAATCGCTGCCCATTAAGGGGTTTACATAGTCAACCAGGTTAGGCGTTTTTTTTGCTTGCTGGGCGAAGGTAGTTGCAGAGATTAGTAAGGCGATAAAAAGAAAGAGGTATTTCATTAAATACTATTTTAAAGTTGATGTCATCCCGAACGATGGTGAGAGAACTTATACGCCATGCAAAATTTGCTTTGCATGCTCGAAAAGGTTTCTCCTCGTTCCTCGTCGAAATGACATTTTTTTATATTTTGTCCTAAAACAACGATGGGTTTCCCCCTAATTTTATTTTACCTAAATGCTTATAAGCAAATTCAGTAACCTCGCGGCCTCGTGCTGTACGCATTAAAAAGCCTTCCTGTATCAAAAATGGTTCGTAAACTTCTTCAATAGTGCCCTCGTCTTCGCCTACGGCGGTTGCTATTGTTTTTAAACCAACGGGGCCACCTTTGAATTTGTCGATAATGGTGGTTAGTATTTTATTATCCATTTCGTCGAGGCCATGCTCATCAACATTTAAGGCATTCAGGGCATATTTTGCTATGGCTGTGTCAATATTACCGTCGCCCTTTATTTGGGCAAAATCGCGGGTACGGCGCAGCAGGGCATTGGCAATACGTGGGGTTCCACGGCTGCGGCGGGCAATTTCGTACGCTCCTTCATCACTTATAGGCGTTTTTAATATCGATGCCGAACGCAATACAATTGTTGTCAATAACTTGGCATCGTAATACTCAAGCCTTGAATTTATACCGAACCGGGCCCGAAGTGGCGCGGTAAGCAAGCCCGAACGTGTGGTTGCCCCAACAAGCGTAAATGGGTTCAAAGAGATCTGCACCGAACGCGCGTTTGGCCCGCTTTCCAGCATTATATCTATCTTAAAATCCTCCATGGCCGAATACAAATATTCTTCAACCAGCGGGCTAAGACGATGGATTTCATCAATAAATAAAATATCCCCGGTTTCAAGATTAGTCAGTAAGCCTGCAAGATCGCCAGGCTTATCCAAAACCGGGCCCGAGGTGATTTTAATACCAACGCCCATTTCATTGGCAATAATGTAGGACAGGGTTGTTTTACCTAATCCGGGAGGACCATGCAGCAGCACATGGTCAAGCGCTTCACCACGTTGGCGGGCGGCCTGTACAAATACTTTTAAATTGGCTAATATTTTATGCTGACCAGTAAAATCTTCAAATGCCTGCGGACGTAAAACTTTTTCAATATCACGTTCGGCAGGAGAGAGGCGTTCACGGTCGGGATCGAGGTGTTCATTCATTGCGAACGAAATTATGAATTTATTTTTTAAAGTCGGAAGTGGGAATGTTTTTCAATGCGGAATGCGGAATGCCGATTGCGGAATGTTTTTGATTAGGAAGTCGAAATGCGGAAATTTGGATTATTTTTTTAATGTTTATAAATTAATTAAACCTGATAACATGCAACCACTGAGTGACCTTAAGGTTAGAACAAAAGCTTTCGCATTAAATATTATTAAACTGATTAAGTCAATGCCCGAAGACAGGGTTGGAAGAGTAATAGGAAATCAGATATTACGGTCAGGAACTTCTGTAGCTGCAAACTACAGGTCAGCATGCAAAGCGAGATCGAAGGCTGATTTTATTTCAAAAATTACCATTGTGGAAGAAGAAGCGGATGAAACCACTCTTTGGTTGGAATTAATAATGGAATCAGGCACGTTAAATAATGACTTTATAAAAACATTACATAAAGAATCAAATGAACTGACTGCGATTTTTACAAGCTCTGGGAAAACTGCCAAAGAAAACAATTTAAAGACGAAGAAGTGAGGGGATAAAGAAATGCGGAAATCGGAATGTCAAATTCGGAATGATTAATAAAAGGCCTGAATTTGGATGTTTAGATACCGGAACTTTTGATACTTTGATACTTTCGAAATCGGCATTCTGGCTTCCGCCTTCAAAACATTCCGCAATCGACATTCCGCCTTCCGCATTACACTACCCTTCCGGATATTTCCTAAAGATACTGTTTATCCTCATCTGTATGACTCCAAAAAACGCCTCCCGGAAAATACTTGTCGACATTTTTGAGGTGCCAAGGGTACGGTCCGTAAAAATTATTGCCACTTCCGTAAGCTTAAAGCCGTGTTTTACGGTAGTGTATTTCATCTCTATCTGGAAGGCGTAACCAACAAATTTTATCTTGTCGAGGTTTATTGTCTCTAAAACTTTGCGTTTGTAACACATAAAACCGGCAGTGAAATCCCGTATGGGAATCCTGGTTATAAAACGGACATAAACCGATGCAAAATAACTCATCAATACCCTGCTCATGGGCCAGTTTACCACATTTACGCCATTTATATAGCGCGAACCTATAGCTGCATCAGCACCTTCGATACAAGCCTGCCTTAATTTCAGCAGGTCGTCAGGGTTGTGCGAAAAATCGGCATCCATCTCAAAGATATAATCATACTGATGTGCAATTGACCACCGGAACCCATGGATGTAGGCAGTGCCAAGCCCTTGTTTGCCTGCCCGCTCTTCGATAAACAGGCGTTCAGCAAACTCCAATTGCAACTGTTTCACGATGTTTTGAGTGCCATCCGGCGAGCCGTCATCGATAACAAGGATATGAAAATCATGTGGCAGGGAAAACACACGACGGACCATCCGTTCGATGTTTTCCTTTTCATTATAGGTTGGAATAATAACTATGCTATCCGGCACTTAAAAATTTTTAGATAAGAGTTGGCAAAACTAATTGATTTCCGCTTTCATTTAAAATAAAAAAGCAGTAAAGTAATTGTTACTAAACTGCTTTTTTACGAAAGTGTTTTTGTTTATAGATTATTTGTATCTGCAATAACCTGGTTTTCAATGTAGGGGTCGGTAATGTAGTTACGTTCCTTCAGTCGCGGCGAAACAATCAGGAATGCCACCACAAACACACCAATAAATATTACGAAGAACCACTCGTAGTTTGCGCCCTTAAGGTTATGCGCCCACCACCCGCCATTTTCGATCAGGCCGTTAACACTGGCGGTAATAAGATTGCCAAAGGATACTACCAGGAACCAGATACCGGTCATGGTGCTTTTCATTGATTTTGGCGAATGCGTGTAAGCATATTCCAGGCCGGTGATTGATACCAAAACTTCCGCTGCCGAAAGAATCATATAAGCAAACACCTGCCACCAAATGGAAGGCGAGCCTCCGCGATCAATACTGATATGTATTAAGGCGATGATGACAAATGATAACGCAGTTAATATTAAACCTACGCCTAATCTTCTTAAAGGTGTGGTTTTTAATCCCATTTTATCAAAAACAGGATAGACCCAATAGTTAAATAAAGGGATGAATAATAATAAAAATACCGTATTAACAGTTGACACCTGTCCGGCAAGTACCGTGAATTTGGTAAAACCCAGGTTGATAACCCGGTCCATTTTATCAGCATATAAAACCCATTCCGAAAGGCATTGATCCCAAACAGCCCAAAATGCCAGGGCAAAAAAGAAGACGGCTATTACACGGTAAACGGCTTTCATGCCTTCCACTTTTTCAGGATCGAACGGCCCCTTGGCCACATCAAGTAATGATTCGCCCGGTTTGCGTTGCCCCATGTGGGTTAAGGCATAAAATGTTATAAATACCAGGTTATTGCGGTTAACGCCTTGTGGTGGAACTTTTACGTATCGTTTGCGGCCCATAAAAAATATCACAGTTGCAAGCGCCATTAATATGCCCGGAATACCAAAAGCCAATTTTGGTCCAAAATTTGCGTAAGTCCATGGGATAGCCACAGTTGATATCATTGAGCCTGCGTTGATGCTAAAATAGAACCAGCCGTAAACCTTTGAAAGCAGATCCTGATTGCTGGCATCAAACTGGTCGCCTACGTTGGCCGAGACGCAGGATTTAATACCACCTGCACCAATAGCAACTACGAGCATGCCGATTTCAAAGCCGCCGAGACTGGTATCGAACATTGATAACAAAAGATGTCCCAGGCAGTAAACCATCGAGATGTATAATATGAGCTTGTATTTGCCTGTAAACCAGTCGGCCACCATGCCGCCCACAAATGGCAATGCATATGCTACCATAACAAACAGGTGGTTTAGCTTATTGGCATGTGCATCGGCCTGCTGCGATAATGCGGCAGCACCTGTAGGATTGAAAAATTGTTTTACTAAAAAGAGCGTAAGGATAGAACGCATACCATAAAAACTGAAGCGCTCCGCGGCTTCATTCCCAATAATAAACGGGACACTCCTGGGAAATCTTGATTTGGAAGGCGTTGAGGCAGTCGGGCTTTCTTGCATATTTTATAGCGTAAAATTTTACTAAAGTAATATAATTCCTGTAATTCAAAATTAAATACCGAAAGTGTTCTTAAAATTGGTTTTATGTTGATTGAGTTGATTAGTTGGATTAAGTTAAAAGTAAACCGGGCGCAACTACTCACCTAATCAACCATTCACTAATCAACCAAATCACTCATCCTTTTTAACGGCAGCCCGGTCTATCGCTCCTTGTTTTTTTGGATCAATGTAGTCAGCGTCGTGGTTATCAGGCACGTTTCTCATGTCAAGGTTGTCAACGTAAACCCAATGGCCGTTTTTTAGCTTATACCCATCATAGGTAAGGTCGGGGCCATAAGTATCCTTTTGGTTTTTTAACTTGGGATCGGGTGGCGAGAGGTGGTCAAATACAATTAAATCCTGTTCGGGTACATATCTTAGCAGCATAGAAGCCTGGCGGGTATATTCAAATACTATCCTGTCGCGGGTTTTGCCATTCCCGTCAAAAACGGGCATACCCAATACAGGTTTATTATCTTTAAATGAAAGTACTTCGATAACCTTTTTGGTTGAGTTTATATTGTTCCCTTTCCAGCCAAGCAAAACATAGTACAATTTGGGTGTATAAACCGGGACGATCCTATAATATTCAGCCCCAACCCACTTTAGGTTATCAGCCACTGTGTCTTCGGGATGTTTTATTTCGAAAGTATCATCATTAAGCGGGTACATCTGTAAATTACCGCCTGTATTTATTTGTATGGTGCCATAAAAGCGGTAACTGCCATCCTGGTTAACAACCGGCCAGCTTATGATGCGAAAACGGTTATCGGGCGAATTGATAATAGTTACGCTTTTTAGCGAATCAAAAGGGTAGAGGAAAGAGTTGGGTACTTTTAAGGCACTTACCAGGGTTTTAATAAAAGTATAATTTGCATTTTTACGATCAAGCTCCTCCTCTTCATTGATGAACTTATTGCCTAAATCCTTCAAACTATCTTCATAAATTTGAAGTTGCTTAATGCGCCCGTTTTCATCGGAGTGCTGGGCGTAGGAGTGGAAATAGAGAAATAATGTGATTACAGCTAAAAGGACTTTCTTCATCTCGATCCGAAATATTTAGTATATAATGCGTCTGTAGTGATCATCTTACTATAGTTTTTATTTGCCAGGCCGTTTATTAACTTCTTATCACCTGTCCACAGATTTCCATTTATTTCTAAGTTTAAGGCCAAAAATGATACATCATCTTCATCAATGTCTTTTAACAACTGATATGACATTTCCCAATATTTTTTCGCGATTCTTTTGAGGTCAATAAATTCAATATTCCGACTAACAAAAAATTTAATTTGCTGATACTCGGCTTCACTATATCCTGTTATCGACATCAACCTCATGGCATGCTTGTCAAGTTCTTCCATTAAGAAAATCGGGGATAAAAATTGAAGGTCGCCAGGTTTGTTTAGTAGCAATTCGCCAATTTTTCCTTTATCACTAATAATTGCGCTAAAAACAATATTAGTATCAACAATTACCTTCACTTAACGGAGATATATTTAGTTTTATTTTCACTCCACCAGTCATGGTTTATTTTTTTAGCCAGGACATCCGCATCTTCCTGCGTCCCTTTACTTTTAGAAACTATTTCTTTATACCGGATAAAATCCAATGATCTTTGAATATCTTCCAAATTAACCTCCGAAGATATCCTGATAATTATTTCGTCATCTTTACTTTCTATGATCATAACGCTAAGATAATAAATGTCGCCGACACTTTACCTAACGAAAATTTTCGATAACCATTGCGCTCGCTCCGCCGCCGCCGTTACAAATTCCAGCAGCGCCGTACCTGCCTTTACTTTGCTGCAATACATTGATCAAAGTAACGATGATCCTTGCGCCTGATGCACCAAGCGGGTGGCCTAATGCCACAGCACCACCGTTTATGTTTACCTTTGCGGGGTCAAGTTTTAAAAGCTGGTTATTGGCTATTGAAACTACTGAAAAAGCCTCATTTATCTCGAAATAATCGATTTCTGCTGATGATAAATTTGCGCGGTGTAAAGCCAGGGGAATGGCTTTTGAAGGTGATGTTGTAAACCACTCAGGCGCCTGCTGGGCATCCGCATAGGAAACTATTTTTGCCAATGGCTTTATGCCCATTTCATCAGCTTTTTCTTTACTCATTAATACCAGCGCTGCCGCACCATCATTTAAAGTTGACGCATTTGCGGCGGTTACCGTACCATCTTTTTTAAATACAGGTTTTAACGTGGGGATTTTATCAAATTTTACCGCTTTTGGTTCTTCATCATCGACAAAAAAAGTAATGTCGCCTTTTTTGTCTTTTAGTTCAACAGGCGTGATCTCATCCTTAAACTTACCATCCCTTTGTGCACTTTGCGACCTTTTGTACGATTCAATTGCAAAGGCATCCTGGTCTTCACGGCTGATATGGCACTCTGTTGCGCACAGTTCAGCTGCCGAGCCCATGTGGTAGTCATTATATACATCCCACAGGCCATCTTTTATTAAACCATCAATAATTTGCCCGTTGCCGAGGCGGTAACCATTTCGTGCTTTATCAAGATAGTAGGGGACATTGCTCATGCTTTCCATACCGCCCGCTATCACAATATCATTCTGGCCCAATGCTATACTTTGAGCCGCCAGCATAATGGCCTTCATGCCCGAGGCGCATACTTTATTAACAGTTGTTGATGGTATATAAGGCAGACCTGCAAAAATGGCTGCCTGCGTAGCGGGCGACTGACCAAGGTTTGCCGATAATACGTTGCCCATATAAACTTCCTGGATATCCCCAGGTTTTAAACCTGCTTTTTCTACCGCCGATTTGATAACAATAGCGCCCAATTGTGTGGCTGATAATGAGGCAAGGCTGCCGCCAAAGCTGCCAATAGGGGTACGGGTGGCCGAAACGATAACTACTTCTTTCATGAATGATATTTAAAATTGGAAAGGCAAATTTAGTGTTTTATTGCTATGCATGCATAGTTTTTTTTAAGTCGAAAGTCTTTAGTCGGAAGTCCTAAGTCGGAATCTATTTAGACTTTGGACTTCTGGCTTCGGACTTCAGACTTTTCCTCCGGGTGAGGATAGCCTGTTGCAACAGGTATTCAACCTGGCCGTTAGTGCTTCTGAATTCATCTGCCGCCCAGGTTTCAATCTCCTTAAGTATATCAGGATTGATACGTAATATAAATGCTTTCTTTTCAGCCATAAATTAATGCCGCGACTTTTTTCGCCTTATTAATGATATAAAGTGCCTGTATTAACAACCGGGTTAACGCTCCTGTCGCCACACAACACCACCAGCAGGTTGCTTACCATGGCGGCTTTACGTTCCTCATCCAGCTCAACTATCTTCTTTTCGGATAATCTTGCCAATGCCATTTCAACCATGCCAACCGCGCCCTCAACTATAAGCCTGCGGGCCGATATGATAGCCGACGCCTGCTGACGCTGCAACATGGTGTGCGCAATTTCAGGAGCATAAGCCAAATGTGATATGCGGGCTTCCAATACCTCAATACCGGCACGGTCTAACCGTTCATTCAATTCTTTTTCTAATAAATGGCTTACCTGTTCGGCGCCGCCCCTTAATGTAATACTTGCTGTTTCATCCTCGATATTATCATACGGGAATGAATTTGCAAGGTGCCTTACAGCGGCTTCGCTTTGTATATTTACATATTGCAGGTAATTCTCAACAGCAAAAACTGCGTTGGCGGTATCTTTTATCTGCCAAACTATTACAGCAGCTATTTCAATCGGGTTACCTACACTGTCATTCACCTTTAACTGCTGCCCGTTCAGGTTAAATGCCCTTAACGAAACTTTCTTTTTTACAGTGAAAGGGTTTACCCAAAAAAAGCCGTCTTGCTTTACCGTGCCCACGTAACTACCAAACAGGGTAAGCACTTTTGATTCGTTGGGGTTTACAATTACCAGTCCAGGTAACACAAGCACAAAATTTACAACGGCCAAAATTACGCCTATTGCAACGGCCTCTGCATAAAAAGATAATACCATGCCGGCAAACAAAAAAAGGAACAAGGCAAAGGCCCCGTATCCGGATGGAGGGTTGATTATTTTTTCAGTATTCATGATGATAATGATTTTGAAATGATATCACAAAGATATCATATTTAAATTGACAAT
>Ga0207017_1086_pt1 | contig 15114 bp, 18 predicted proteins | sample Alteio_BWMinCont_51_FD_153472 | JGI IMG/M metagenome (GOLD analysis project Ga0207017, IMG submission 153472) | Enriched cells from forest soil in Barre Woods Harvard Forest LTER site, Petersham, Massachusetts, United States -... | ecosystem: Environmental > Terrestrial > Soil > Temperate forest >...
CTAACAACGTAAGTGCTTAGTTGCAACATTAAAGAGCATCCTTTTATAACAATTTAACCTTCTATTATGGCAAAAGTGACCAAAGTATCAGTTACATCCCCTACATCAGTGGCTAAACTACTTCTTTATATACGGACGATTATGGCTTCAGTGTCGGACCCTGCTAATGCCAGTCTCTTCCCTGCTCTCACCAATCCTCCTCCTACAGAACCCCTTCCTAATGTACCGACGTATACGCAGATGAAAACGGCAGTGGATGCTTTGGAAACAGCGGAAATTAAGAAAAGGAGAACCAGGACACCAGCCGATAAAACTATGCGAGATGCCATGAAAAATGTACTAGTGAAGCCGGTGGAAGGTTACATTCCTCTCTGGGCTGCTTATGTGCAATCGATGAGCGTAACGGATTTAAGCATTATGCAGTTGTCTGGATTCAATCTGAGTGATCAACCGGAAAGTATAGATGAACTAAGCCAGCCTGAAAATTTAAGGGTAACAGTCTACCGCAAAGGCGGCTTCAGATTGGCGGTAAACCCAGTTGAAGATGCAGCTGGTATACAGTGGACATTAAAGCAGGTCGATGCCACAACAAAACAACCATTGCCAAATGTAGAGCCCATCACAAAGAGTTCAACAGCTTGCACCGTTGATATAGATGATTTGGTAAGTGGCGGCTGGTATTTAATAACATGCTACGCCTTTGCTTCCGGGGATGTGATTTCTACGGAATCAAATCCGATTATTGTGGTTTGTGTGTGACGTTTTTTACTTCCTTTTGTAACCAATTTTTGTAGTACCATTCTCTGAACCAGTAAGGAAATCAGACCCTTGAAAAATTAGATTATTAATACTAAAATATGCAGTCCATTTGGGGTCTCTATCAGGACCCCGAATGTTATTATTATTATATTTACAGGAAGACAACCAAAGAAGAAAAGAATTAACGATAATCAATCATCTGCCTATGCTATCTAGGTGTGTTTAACGCTGATTTGTTATTCTCTACGTAGTCTTCACTATCTTGATAGTAATTGTTATGTTTTTGCTCTTTTATGCCATTTTTCGATTTCAGCAAACACTCTACAATACTACTTTTAATTAGGAGAACAGGGACTAAGTATAGGCCGAAAGAAAGATAGAATAGCCATCCGTAAGTCTTTAATTTAAGAAGGTCACTCAGCCAAACTAACAAGCAAAAAATGGTTATTAGGTCCCAGATTAAAATTGCGATTTTGGATACAGAAAATCGTTTGCTACGAACAAACCAGTTTTCGCCTTTGGCACGAATACAGGCGTCAATATAGTATCGTTCATTTTTATTGAATTTTCTAGCCTTGGTAATATTTAATTTAAGTTCACTTTCCCGGTTTTTTGTTACGTATTCCCAGCGTTCTTGCCAGTATTTACTACCTCGATTCATTAACGACTGTCCAAGAGAAACTAAAAATGATAGAAATGCGACATATTGAGCATAGGACGCAAAAAGCTCGCTACTCTTTAATTGAAAATAGCCCGTAACCAAAGCTCCTAAAAGGGCACCAAAAAACCAAGCTCTTTTCCAAAAATTGTCAATTTCAAACTGGCGGAGTTGAAGTGATTTTTCAAATTCTAGTTTCTTCAGTTCAAATTCTTTGTCATCCATTCTATTTCGTTTATTAATATGCGCAAATTGGTTGATTAGTCTAGGATTAAACATAATAGTAAGATAATATATATTTATTTCTACTCAAAAAGTAATGAGTTTATTTATCAATGAGAAGGTCAACTAGAGAGATATTATTTCTGTCCTAGCGGGATTTCACTTGTTAACCCCGTGACTATATCGGCCTCACCTCCTTGTCATCCTATAGTAGCGAGATCTCTTTACTCAAAATTCTGCGGGTTCCTACGCTTTGCTAACCAAATAGTTCTGATCTTACTTAATCAGAGAGAAGTGCTTTAAAATCTCTATTGCATAATATACTGCGGCGACTAATGTTCCAGCAGCAATTATCCATGTTAAAAAAGTCACAGTCTTGCGATTTGCCTTAGCTGCAGATTCTATCTTTTCTAACCGAATATTTTTATATTCATCATTCTTTGATTTTTGAGCATAACCTCCACTAAGTTGCATTAATTCTCCTTCGAATGTGAGTATATAGAAGGGTATATCTTTAACTTTCTGATTCAATAATTGGACATCCCCTAATTCATGCCTTAAAAAGCCATCCTTTTCAATTTTAAAAAGCATCTCTGTTAATAGTCCATCGATTAATATAATTCCCCTTGCTTCAAGCAGGTCTTTTATTTGAATCCTATGCATGCCTATATGCTTAGAACTAGAGTCGAAAATATAAAGAACTTTATCTAACAGCTCAATAGGAGATAGTTTACTTTCCATTCCCAAATATATGTTCTTAATATAATTCTAACGCCCATCCATAGCTGATATGCTTTTCAAATTCCGTCGTATCGGATTCTCGCTTTGTCCCTGCGAGTGCTCAATTTTAAATATTATTTTTCTTAGCTCTTTTTATCTTGTTCGTTCTTTTTCATATCTGCAACTGGTATAACTGTAGGATGCGCGATTTCAACTACGCACTGTTTTGCCATTCGAAAGAGGTAGAAGCCTCCAGTATAGGTAGCGATCAGTGATATAATCAAAAGAGTAAGATGATCGACTTTCTCAGGATGTACAAAGAATGGCTCTATTCTAAAATAATCTTTTGACAGCCCGACGGTAAGGTTTACACCCCTATTTAGAATAAAGGAGTAACCAAATGCCGATGCTATTGAGTTCACCCATATCATTGAAGTTGACACGAAGAGATTCTTATTTTCTTTTTGCTCCCGAGTTACAAAAAAGTAATGGAGTATGCCGATTATAAAACCTATCAGGTAAATTATGTTTTCCCTATTATCACCGTCCAAAACAACTATTGTTGCGTTAAGTAGCTTTAGGTAGAAATTTCGAGTAAAATATAAAACGCAGCCAATCGCCATCACTACAATCATTACTAGGAAGCGTTTTATTGATAAATATGTATTTGTATTCTTGGTCGGCATTTTAGCTATTGTTAAACAGATCTACTTGGGTTTGCTCGTTTTTATCCGAGCTATTTCCAATCAAGCCACCTATGCCAGCTCCAATAAAGATACCTTCAGGTCCTACAAGCAGCCCTATTAAACCCCCAAGAAAAGAACCAAGTGCAGTATTATTGAGTTCTTTTTCTGCGCGAACTTCGCTAACACTATAAGAATATCTATCGTTGATGCTAAACCATTCGCCATTAAATTGTCGGCGCAAATCGTCTCTGATTCGTGCGACTACATTTAGATAGACTTTTGCCCCATTTGCTTTGCTTGTTATATAAAGCTTCATTAATTACCAAATTACTTCTTTTCTCGTTAGAATTTGATCGAATTCCGGGATTTTTGATAGAAAGAATACTAGTAAGACAAAATTAGTTACAATACTTTTTAATCATGTCATAAGCGCCAACATAGCCCAGTTCACCTGCTTTGCTCCAATCTAAGCATGCTGCATCAACATTTTTAAGCTCTAATTTTGATATGCCTCTCCTAAAATACGTTTCTGAATTATTTGGTTTTAGTTCTATGGCTTTATTGAAATCAAGAATAGCCCCTCTTTCATCACTTAGAATACTTTTCAAAATTCCACGTTGTAAATAAGCTTCTGCATCCTTAGGCGTTAATTCAATAGCTTTAGAGTAATCGACAATTGCATCTTGATAATCTTTAAGCATTCCCTTAGAACTGGCGCGAATTATGAAATTTAATGCCACATTGGGATCAAAACTAATTGCCGTTGTACAATCTGATATAGCTCCTGAATAGTTTTTAAGTTTGTATTTTACTACTCCGAGTTGCAAATAGGCATTTCCATAATTAGGGTTTAATTCGACCGCCTTACTGAAATCATTAATAGCATCATAATCTTCACCTTCACCTGTTCTTGATACACCTCGATAAAAATAGTAAGTAGGATTAAATTGATTAAGTTTTATAGAAAAGTTAAAATCCTGGATAGCTCCGAAGTGGTCATTTAATAATTCTTTTGCCATTCCACGTCTAAAATATGCAGATGCATTTTCTGGCATCATGCCAATAGCTATCGTAAGATCAGAGATTGCCCCATTAAACTCCTCTAACATATACTTTGTTTCCCCACGATGATAATAAGCTAAGGAATCGTTTGAATGCTGCTCAATTACCTTATTAAATGCGTCTATAGCACCATGGTAATCTTTATTCTTGTATTTATTAATACCAAGATTCAAATAGTCAATAGTTTGACAATAGCTTAAGGGGCTAAATATGGTTAAGAAAAGGGCTAAAACAAGGCTATATTTCATAGTATTTTCTCAATACTTAACAAGATAAATGAAGTTCTCAATATTTCAAAACCAGCTTCTCTTTCGCCCCTTCAGGGCTTATCGGTTGTGGATCATTGAGACCTTGGCCTTCGACCAAGGCTGATATATTTTGGCCTTTCAGGCCTGCTCAGCAGTACGTAATACTAACTTACACTTCAACAATTCCTCATAAACATTCTCAGCAATCGCATCTAAAGTTCCATTTTGTCTAAGTTTGGAAATGTCTAATTCGGCAGCCTTATCAACTATTTTCATATACTTTTCAAATATTTTGTCTCTTGCATTTTCATCTGTTATATCTAAGTTCATAAGTTCAAAAATCCTGTCATCAAGTTCTAACGCATAATAGTCAATTGCTTCGAAACCTATTGCACCAAGCCCGCTCAGAAGTTTGTTATTAATAACATCGGACTTTATAAGCGAAAGAATCAACTTTTTATTTTTCATACGTTTTATCGTAAGCGTTGAAATAGGGCTCACCTTGATATACTGCTTTTATACAGTGTGAAACAGATTTTATATCATCCACATCTATATAGAAATATCCCATTGCTCCTAACTCTTTTACTCGTTCAGCAGCTTGTTTAGAATAGCGTTTAGTAAACCCTACAAATTTTTTATCCTTTAATATCTCACGGATAACTTCCAGAATTTCGTAACACTCAAGCCCATATCCTTTTTCTTCTACATCCGCCACTATAAGATCTGCAATCTCTGCGTCCCATAGATTAAATTCATCCTCCGGCGATAATAATTGAATGACTTTTATACCCTGCTGCTTTAAGGAGAGGGTTAGTAAATCCTGGAATGCATCATTTTTACCGATAAAAAAGATGTTTATCATTTTTCCATTTTTGTCAATGTCGAGGCAGCCTTCGCTTAACCATCAACGGGATAATCCTTGGTTGTAGTGTTGACTACGACCTTTGTCCCCGAAGGTTAAAATCATCATCACAGAACACGCCACGGCGTGTTCCTACAAATCGTTTCCACAAATCGTCTTGAAGACAAATATAGGGGGAAATATCAATTTGTGGTAGTTCTACAACAAGAAATTATAAATATTTCTTTGACTTTTCGCAGTTGATTTTTTCCATATGAAAGAAAATGATAAAATAAGACTGCAAAAAATAGGAGCTAACCTACTTAAATTAAGGACCGAAAAGGGATATACTCAAGAAGAACTATCTTATGAGTGTGATGTTGACAGGGCCAAAATTAGTAAAATAGAATCGGGGCATGCTAATTTACTCGTTACTACTCTACTTGATTTAGCAGAAGGTTTAAAAGTGACTCCTCAAGAATTGCTCGATCTAAACTCAAAGAATAAGAAATAGCATTCTCCCTTTCTGTCATCCTCACAGGGGACTCATTTAAAGCACTGCGGGGTCATCCATTCCTCGCAGCGCTCGTCATTCTATAGACCCCACGAGGACGCACTGCTCTATATTCTCCATGTTATCCCCGACCAGGTCGTAGTAAACACTACGACCAAGGATATGGACACTACAACCAAGAGAGAAGCCATTTAGAAATAACGATACCAAGAAATAATCCCCTCTTTCAACGGCCTCAATGGCTGCCTCCGAGTAGCCCAATAAAAAGACCCATCCGCCCCGGCGGATACCGAGATACCTCGGCGACGAACTATCGGAGACGCTGAATTATCAGCAAAAACCGCCGCTATAATACAGGAAGCATAAAGGAGAATAAAACCGCCCCGAAGAACCTCCCGAGGAGTCGAGATTCTCGCTATCGTTCGAAATGACGGTGCAGGATAGCCTACTAAAATTAAGATACCTTCGGCGCAGCACTCAATATCTCTTCACTCACACCTGAAGCATATTTCTCAAAATTTTCTACGAATTGTTTCGCCAGCTTAGCTGCGGCAGAATCATAAGCTGCTTTATCAGCCCAGGTATTGCGGGGATTTAATATATCAGAAGGAACTTCCGGACAAGAGGTCGGTACTTCCATACCAAATACCGGATGTTTTTCATATTGCACATTATCCAATTTGCCTTCCAATGCAGCCGTGATCATAGCGCGTGTGTATGATAGTTTCATACGGCTTCCTACCCCATAACAACCTCCACTCCAGCCGGTGTTGATCATCCATACATTTACGTTATGCTCTTTCATCTTCTTCCCCAACATCTCTGCATATTGGCCCGGATGCAATGGAAGAAAAGGCGCACCAAAGCAGGCGCTGAAGGTGGCTTTAGGTTCTGTAACACCAGCTTCTGTACCAGCTACTTTAGCCGTATAACCGCTGATGAATTGATACATTGCCTGACCGGGATTTAGTCGCGAAACAGGAGGCAACACGCCATAAGCATCTGCAGTAAGGAAAAAAATATTTTTAGGTGTGTTGCCGATAGAAGGCTCTATAGCATTGCTGATAAAATCTAGCGGATAAGAAACGCGGGTATTTTCAGTAACTGATTTGTCCGCAAAGTTGATCTTATTAGTACCAGGGAAAGAGACAGTGTTCTCCACTAAAGCGCCGGGGCGAATAGCATTATAAATCTCTGGCTCTTTCTCTTCACTCAGGTCGATTGTTTTAGCATAACAACCACCTTCAAAGTTAAATACATTATTATCGCTCCAGCCATGCTCGTCGTCTCCGATTAACTTACGGTTAGGGTCAGCGCTCAATGTCGTTTTCCCTGTACCACTCAGTCCGAAAAAGATAGCCGTATCACCTGCTTTGCCCATATTCGCGCTGCAGTGCATGCTTAGCACTCCTTTATCATGAGGCAGTATATAATTAAGAATAGAGAAGATGCCTTTCTTCATTTCGCCGGTATAGGCAGTACCTGCTATCAATATCAGCTTTTGCTTAAAGCTGATAACGGCTGCGTTGTGCTGGCGGGTGCCACATTCTTTTGGGTCCAGTAATAAACCGGGTGCAGAAAGAATGGTCCAGTCTGCTGTAAAACCATCCAACTCTTCTTCTGAAGGGCGCAGGAACATATTATAGGCAAACAGGTTGTTAGCAGGATACTCATTTACTACGCGGATATTAATGCGATAACGTTGATCTGCACACGCATAGCAGTCGCGCATCCAAAGTTCTTTCCTGTTGTCAAGGTAAGATGTTATCTTTTGCTTTATAATTTCAAAGTAGCGTTCTTCTATAGGTTGGTTGAAATCATTCCAGTTTACGGTTTCGGCTGTTGTCTCATCTTTTACAGTAAACTTATCTTTGGGACTTCTTCCGGTAAACTCCCCTGTATTAATTACCAATGCTCCTGTGTCGTTCAACTCTCCCTCTCCCAGGCGGAGCGCGTCTTGCACTAATTCTTCGGGTGATAATTGGTAGTGAATAGTGTTTTCTCCTTTAAGGCCGAGGCTTGCTAACTGTTTCGACGAAATAGACGGAACCGATAAAGACATGTTTATCAAGCATTTGTTGAACGGCAAAGCTAAATATTAAAATTTATTCAAAATGGCCTCCTATACTCTTTATATCCTGTCTTTTTCAAGTACTTATACCATCTTTTTTTAGATTTTATCAATTGAAGCAGGTTATTTTAGAGTGTATGTAATATTTGCGGCTGTCTGTTAGATGGCCACGAAAACTTACAGGTGTTAGTTTGAGGGGCAAAAAATTATTGACGATAGGGAAGGGATAGAGAGAAGAAACGGTCTACAAGCGGTCTTGATAGGAAAACGATACGAGATCGATACGAAAATGATACGAAACCAATAGGAAACTAATACGAAAGAACTAGGGAAATGAGCTGTTTTTTAAGTACCCCCCTTATCTTTGCTTCTTTGCTCACATAATATAGAAAATGAAGTATCTGCCTATCAATCCGGCGCTTTTCACTAATAATCGCCGGCGTTTCGCAAAGGCCATGAAGCCCAACTCTATCGCAATCTTTCCTGCTAATCCTGTTTTCCAGGAAAATGGAGATGCTACTTATATCTATAAGCCCAACTCCGACGTAGTATGGCTCAGCGGCATCGTACAGGAAAAAACAATGGTGATCCTTTATCCGGATAACGCGGATGCCAACGCGAAAGAAGTGCTGGTAATACAGCGCCCTAATGAATTGCTGGAAAAATGGAACGGGCATTTGCTGCGTAAAGACGAAGCAACAGCTAATTCCGGTATTAAGAATGTGCAGTTTGTAGATAGCATTGAGTCGAACCTGCACCTGTGGATGCATCATGCTGACACCGTTTATTTGAATACGAATGAGAATGACCGGCTGAATACAGAAAATCCGCGCACTGATCTATTGTTTGTGCACGATTTTATGCAGCGTTATCCTTTGCATCATTATGATCGTGCTGCGCGGATCATGAAAGAGTTGCGGGCGGTAAAAACAAAAGAAGAAATAGAGATCGTGAAGATCGCTATAAATATTACCCGCAAGGCTTTTGACCGTGTGTTGAAATTTGTGAAACCCGGCATAATGGAACACGAAGTGGAAGCGGAGATCACGCATGAATTTATACGTAACCGCGCTACGCGTCATGCCTACGGATGTATCATTGCTTCGGGTGATCGTGCACGTGTGCTGCACTATGTAGACAACAACCAGGAATGTAAGGATGGAGAATTGCTGCTGATGGATTTCGGTGCAGAATATGGAAATTACAATGCAGACCTTACACGTACTATACCCGTGAACGGTAAATTCACCAAACGCCAGAAGGAAGTGTATAACGCTTGCTTAGCTGTGCATCTCTATTGTGCTTCTATATTAAAGCCGGGTATTAACTATGCTGATTACATGAACAAGGTAAATGTGGAGATGGAGAAGCAGCTAGTTAAGATCGGGCTCATCTCTAGAACAGATATCAAAAACCAGGATCCTGCCAACCCTGTCTGGAGAAAATATTTCTACCATGGCATTGGGCATCACTTAGGTATTGACGTGCACGATCTGGGTACGCGCAATGAGCCTGTGAAAGAAGGTATGCTATTCACTATAGAACCGGGAATATATATTGAAGAAGAGCGGATGGGCATTCGTATTGAGAATAATTACTGGCTTACTAAAACAGGTAATGTAGATTTATTTAAAGGCATACCTATAACAGTGGAAGAGATTGAAGCGGCGATGAAAAAATAATCAGCATGAAACAACTACCCAATATTTTCACCCTACTCAATCTCGTCCTCGGCTTTCTTGCTTGTATCTTCATTCTGCAAACAGGCGAAACCATTCTGGCCAGTGGTGATGAAGGTTTCATCATTACGCTCCCCGAAAAAATAATCTGGGGTTCTGTATGTATCGGAATAGCAGCTATAATAGATTTCTTGGACGGCCTTGTTGCTCGTCTTTGCAATGCAAATTCTGAAATGGGCAGGCAATTGGACTCTCTTGCTGATTTAGTAAGCTTCGGCGTTGCTCCGGGTTTAATATTATATCAGCTATTGCGCATTACGTTCGCTCAACAGGATGGAGGGCTCGATGTAAGCCTTTGGGCGTTAATGCCTGCTGTTCTCTTTCCCTGCGCCGGCGCTTACCGTCTGGCGAGGTTCAATGTTGATCGTTCACAGCAATATGGTTTTAAAGGAATGCCTATTCCTGCTGCCGGACTGGTAGTTGCTTCTTTGCCATTGATACTTTTCTATAATTATTATAATATTAATACGATACTACTCAACAAATGGACGCTGTATGGAATAATTATAATACTTAGCTGGCTGATGATAAGCAAGCTACCGTTGCTTGCATTGAAGTTTGTTAATCTCTCAGTAAAAAGCAACGTTCCTAAGCTACTACTGTTAATCATTGCTGTTATAGCCGCCTTCTTCCTGAAGTGGCTGGCAGTACCTGTTGTTTTCATCTGCTACATTATAGTATCTTTGGTCTTCAAAAACAAAACTACATGAGTTTTTCTGTACAGGTAAAAGTGATGCCACTAAAAGAATTATTAGATCCGCAAGGTAAAGCTGTACTGAGCGGCTTGGGCAACTTAGGATTGAATGGCATCCAGGATGCCCGTATCGGAAAGAATATCACTTTGCAGATAGATGCCGAATCAGAAGAAAAAGCGAAGGAACTGGCAGAAGAGGCTGCTAAGAAGCTGTTGGCCAATCCAGTGATGGAGTATTTTGAGATAGAAATTAAATAAGTTGCTCTACATTGTCCCCACTCCCCTCGGTAACTTAAAAGATATTACACTCCGTGCAATTGAAACGTTGCAACAGGTAGATGTCATTTTATGTGAGGATACAAGAACATCGTCTAAGCTGCTTAGTCATTACCAGATATCAAAACCCGTTTCTCCTTATCATCAACATAACGAACACAAAATTGTGCAGCATTTGGTTCAGCAAATGCAGGCAGGCAAGAGCTTTGCATTAATTACTGATGCAGGTACACCTGGTATCAGTGACCCTGCATTTCTGTTAGTTAGAGAGTGTATAAAGAGTAATATAAAAGTGGAGTGCCTGCCGGGCGCTACAGCGTTTGTCCCTGCCCTGGTTAATAGCGGCATACCTACCAACCGCTTTACTTTTGAAGGCTTTTTGCCATTGAAAAAAGGCAGGCAAACAATGTTAAAGCAATTAGCAGAAGAAGAGAGAACAATGATATTTTACGAATCTCCTTTACGGTTGGTAAAAACACTGGAAGAGTTTATACAATACTTTGGAGCAGAAAGACTATGTTGTGTTACCCGGGAGCTAACCAAACTATTTGAAGAGAATAAACGTGGTAGTTTGCAGGAAGTGTGTGAGTATTTCCGTGAGAAGGGAGTGAAAGGGGAGATCGTGATAATAGTAAAGGGCAAAGAATAGCTGTATTTTCTTACCTTTAACATTCCAAACTAGTACCAATACTACCTGGTGTCAATGTCTACCACATATAATGAAGCTGAGCTGCTTGCACGGGTAGCAAAGGGTGAGGAAGATGCTTTTAGCATACTCTTTCAGCAATATTTCCGGCCGCTGTGCTTCTTTGCCCAATCTTTCATTGACGATATGGACGCTGCCAAAGATATAGCGCAGGAAGCGCTGTATAAGCTCTGGAACCGCCGGGAGAATTTCCTTACGTTGGAAAATATTAAGGCTTTTCTATATATAAGCGCTAAAAATGCCTGTATTAATTACCTGAAGGCAGAGCAGCGCCGTACAGTTCGCCACCAGGAGGTGGTACGCCAGGCCGAGCATGAGGACGATTTTGTGGAGATCCTGGCAACCAAAGAGGAATTGCTTCAAAAAATATTGCTGGAGGTGGAATCGCTTCCTGACAAGTATGGCAGCATTATAAAGCTGGCTTTTGTAGAAGGGCTTAGCCATCAGCAGATTGCAGATCGGCTGGCTATACCTGCGGCTACGGTGAGAAAACAGAAGGAGAGGGGATTGAAGTTGCTCCAGACTATTGTTTTAAAAAAGAAACTGACGGTACTTATTTCCCTTACATTGGGCTTGTTGCGTTTGTAGGAGCAGGCAGCGGCCTTGTTCTGTAGGATAACAGGATTTTTGTCACAAAAAGGGTTTATGGATTGTTTTTATGGATAAGGCCGTTTAAAATTAATAAAAAATTAATATTAATTAAAAGGATACGGATGCCCGAAACAATGATCAACAATACTATTGTAGCTATTCTCTATAAATTGGTGAAGGAACAGCCGCTTGCGCAGGAAGAGCGGGCATTGCTTGACAATTGGCTGGCTGGTTCTAAACATAAAGAAGCCTTATTGAATGAGCTAAAGGACGAAGACAAACTTTTTGAGGAACTAAAAAAACGCTATGCGTTTGATTCTGCAGACGAATGGTTAAAAATGCTTCAGAAGCTCCGGACTGATTCAACAGCAGTAGAATCAGCGCCTGTTATATTCTCTGATCAACAGCCGCAGCCTATAGCTCACCGCGTTCATTTTCTTAAAACATCCTGGTTTAGATATGCTGCCGCTGTTATCGTAATAGCGGGGGGTACAGCAATATGGTACACCAATCAGCAAAATCAGAAAGATCAGACTAAACTCGCGGTTCAAACAAAAGATATCGGTCCCGGAGGAGATAAGGCTGTTTTAACGCTTGCCGATGGGTCCAAAATTGTGCTCGACAACGCTCATAATGGCAACCTTGCGCAACAGGGGAACACAAAGATCGTTAAACTTGATGCCGGCCAGCTAGCATATAACACCGGCAAGGCTGGCGCGGGTCTCCTGAACCATACGGGGGAAATGCTCTATAATACGCTGACCACTCCTCGCGGCGGTCAATACCAGATCGTTCTTCCGGATGGCACTAAAGTGTGGTTGAATGCCGCTTCCTCCATAAAGTTCCCTACGGTTTTTGTGGGCGCAACCCGCAGCGTGGAAATGACGGGTGAGGCCTATATGGAAATAGCCAAAAACCTTAAGCAGCCCTTTACAGTAAGGGCCAATGGCACTGAAATTCGGGTACTTGGTACCAGTTTCAATATCAATGCTTATTTGGATGAAGAAACGGTAAAAACGACGCTTATAGATGGCGCTGTTAAAGTTTTAACAGATAACAAGGAAGCACTTCTAAAACCTGGACAACAAGCTGTAGTTGGTGGATTACAAAATATTCAGGTTCAGGAAGCCGACATAGATCAGGCTTTGGCTTGGAAAAACGGCATATTCAATTTTAATAATGCTGACATTAAAGCCATGATGCGGCAAATCGCACGCTGGTACGATGTCGATGTGCAATACGAAGGGCGAATACCTGAGCGCGTCTTCGAAGGTAAAATGCACCGCGATATACCTCTGTCCAGCGCGTTGAAAATATTAGAGCTCAATAAAATTAACTTCCGGGTAGAGGGGAAAAAGATAATAGTTATGCCTTAAGGCTGATTATTAATCGGTAGTTGCTCCTGGCTCTGCTGGCCAAAACCGCCCTGCTCTTGTGGCGATCCAAAATGTTGCTCTTGTCCCTGATTGAATCCCCCGTTCTGCTGCTGACCAAATCCTCGTCCTTGTTGACCAAACCCCTGTTGTTGAGTTTGTCCGCCGGGATTTATTTCAGCCTGATATTCCTTCATTGATCGGAAAATGTTTTCCACTTTGATGTATGTGTACATATAGCCGCCTTTTTTAACAAAGGGAGGCTTTTTCTGGTCTTTAAACTCTGAATCGGCCACCACCTTAAATACAAGGCTATCTCCTACGCTGACCTGGCGCATAATAGCATACGTTTCTTTACTCAATATCGTAGAATCAAACGGAAAATAGTTCGCCTTTCCCTTATGTGTGTCTCTTAATACAGAGTCGTTATATTTTTGTATCATCTGCAACTTAAGCCAGTTACCAGGCTGCACCTCTTGCCCTTCCCCAAGCTTAAAGAATTTATATTCCATTCCGTGCTGCCCCTTTTTAAACTCATCATTTTTACAGCCGGCAGCAGCTAGAAAGAAAATACAATTGAGAACGTACATACTTAATTTCATAATGACTTTTCAAAAAAGTTTTGGAAGAAGAAGCAAAAATAAGTTATATATTTTTTTATCCGTTCTATATGGAAAACTAGTACAGCTACAGGCTTTTTTCGCTTATAGACGGTTATTAATGTTTATGAACGGCTATGATTTAGAAAGGAAAGAATTGTGGTATTTTAATTGGATATGCTAAGCCATTTTGCAGTGGCTGTTTATTGTCACAAAGAAATATCTTCGTTGTTTTCATGTACAATGTTTTCTACAATAACTACTCCGCGCCAACCAAATTATTTCGTCTCCTGCAATGACGATTTTCTCATGTCAGCTTTCCGTCAGGGGAATAAAGATGCTTTTCAGAGCATCTACAACAAAATAAATGGGAGCCTGACTTACTACATTCAGAACATCATCCATTCGCAGACCGACGCTGAAGATATTGCCGCCAACGCTTTCAGTAAGCTCTTTCAGGCCCGTGAGAAATTGTCTACCCTGGAGCATGTTAAGAGATGGATCTATGTTATTGCCCGCAATGAAGCTATTGATCTGCTCCGGCTGCGTACCAGGCAGAGGAATTTGAATAAAGAGATTTATTATCTTTCTGACGACATAGAAGATTCTATAGAAACGGAAATGATGAAAACGTCTTTATTAAAGATTGTGGCTAGTGCGATCGAAAAGCTTCCGCGTCAGCGCAAGAAAATTTTGCGTCTCTATTTTTTCGAAAAGAAAACTACACATGAGATCGCTGCAATGCTACAGCTCAACAGCCAGACGGTTCTCAATCACAAAGCCAAGGCTTTAGAAGCCTTAAGGAAGACTGTTCCGGCACCTGCCTATATCCCCTTTTAAATCGCAATTAGAGCTTCAGGGTTCGCCTCAAATCAGTTCCGCAGGGAAATATACCTCTTCAAAATTGGAACCTATTGTTGTGTCTTCTGACCAACGATATCTAAATGGCCTATTAATATTCTGTATTTATTTATCTATTATTCTATTATTATTTTCCTATACAGCATATCTGTTTTAATAACGGCTCGCTGGATAAATTATTTGCAGAGATCGAGAAGAAGACCAATTATGTCTTTTTCTATGATGCAGCTATTCTGAAAAGGACCTATCCGGTGACAGTAGAAATGAAAGGATGCTTCAGTAGAAGATATCCTTCAGACTTCTCTGAAGGGGCAGGCCGCATTTTAAGCTCCGCCCGGAAGCCTCCGGGCTCCGCAAAAGATTTCATGTAGTTTTCTGTATGTAAAGAACGACGTGCCTTTTTCGGATAATAGCCGTTGCCGGGTCTTCTGACCGGCAACTAAATCTGATGGAACATCAGATGGGTTATTTATAGGGAATAGTTAAGGCAT
>Ga0207017_1088_pt1 | contig 15077 bp, 13 predicted proteins | sample Alteio_BWMinCont_51_FD_153472 | JGI IMG/M metagenome (GOLD analysis project Ga0207017, IMG submission 153472) | Enriched cells from forest soil in Barre Woods Harvard Forest LTER site, Petersham, Massachusetts, United States -... | ecosystem: Environmental > Terrestrial > Soil > Temperate forest >...
CTCAAAAAAATTCTTTCAGATATTGCATCATTAGCGAAACTCCTGAAAAACTTACCCGATGATTATGTATGGAGCTTTATGCGGGATGTACTTGGAATGGAGTTCATTCAATCATCTTTTTATGCTATCAAGCACGAGCATGATGTAATGCATAAAGAAGTAATCTATAAATGGGAGTTATCATGGATTCTAAAGCAATTGCCTGAAAGGAAAAAAATTAAATTCCTTGATATTCTCGGAGTTGACAATCTGAAATTACTTATTCAGGACAGATATGGTGTGGCTGGATTGCTTCCTCTTTTGCCGGAAACGGACTGGAAAATTTTTATTAACCTATTGGGCGAATGGTTTAAACAAATAATCGAAAATCATTTTTCTTCATTTTTCGAAAGATTGTACGATGATAACTGGAACTTTTATGGCGCTGGTCTCAATGAGTCACAACTGGAGAATGTAAAATTTATTATTGCGAACTATATACCATTGGCAAGCGCGCTTGAGAACTTATCTGAAAAGCATCGTTCGAGGGTGCTTAATATGCTCGGAGAGGAATTCGTCGATGAGCAGACTCTGAAATTTACCTGTAGCCAAAAATCATTAAAATAATCTTGCAGCATCCTCCAGATTCAGGATTAACAGACTATTCTGACTACAGGCTTTTTTGTCAAGCGTATATCTGTTAGGACATGTCCCTATATTTGTATTCCTTGATATCAAGACAAAAAAATAAACATAAAACTGGAACCACACGCAAGAAAGTTATTGATATGTCAATTGTCCAGACCATATCATTACCCACAAGTAGGTCCATAAACGGCTTCAAAGGCTTCTTTAGCCTTTAAGTGCTCCTGCATATTTCTAAGTCCAATCCACATCGTTTTAACTCCCGGCTCTGGATTGGACTTTTTATTTATGTAACCACCTAATGAAGCCACCATCCTTGTCATTTCATTTAATGTGGGTGGCATTTCAGGTGGCTTTTTTCTATGAACAACAACGTAAGTTGTTTGCCATTCTTCTTTACTGAATACGCATTCACATGAGATTTCTGGAGAATGACGCCCCATTATTACAACGTATAATATTCGCCATGCGATAATCATATAAAAACTCAAGGCTGCACTAAAATTTTCTTCTGTTAGCTGAAGCTTTTCAATTGTGCATCCACTTTTTAGTACTTTGAAAAAAATTTCTATTTGCCAACGACATGCGTACCATTGTATTTTTTCATGAGCTTCTTCAAATGTTGTTACAGGTAAATCTGTAATTAACAACCATTCAATTACTTCCGTTGATTCTGGAGGGTTAAGTTCAACACATAAAATTGCAGTTACCTCGACTGGATTATAATTTTTTTCTTTTTTTTCGTTTATCAGGCAAACCAATATGTATTTTTTTAGAATACACTGTTAATTTAGCTACTCGGGATTTTCGCTTGTTTGTTTCTGAAATTTCTAATGTTAAATACCCTAATGGCACTTCTTCTTTTAAAGCTGATTTTATCTTGTATTCTGTTGCTTTTCCTTCTTCAGTGCAGATTTTTCTATCGGTTTTTGCTCTTATTAAATAATGAGCTTTTGCTTCCTGTGTAGCAAAAACATTTTGTGCTTCTTCATAAATTTTATAAATATCTCCTTCGCGGTCGGATATGCTTACAACCGTCGTGTTAGGTAGCTTCTGTGCATATTCATTTGCTTTATGATAGTTTTCAAGCCAACGATAACTTTCTTTATGTTCAATTGATAATGAGTAATCTTTTTTATTACGCTCTGTTCTTGTTAGCTTTTGTAGTTCTTTTCGATGCCATTGCTTGCTTGATAAAACACCCAGACAAATCTTGTCGGGTGTTACTGCAATTGCATTATGCAAATAAATCCCATGACTCGAATCTTTTGTAGTTGGGCCCGCATCCTTGCGTTCATATTGCGTATTAAAACTTAATACTGTTGTATCTTGTGGGATTAGTACAACAGGATGTTGAGCCATACGAGTCAGTGTTGCTTCAGTATGCGTTTCTTGAATTTTTTCAGACGTGACCTGGTCATTGTCAAAAAATCGGTAGGTAGCTTTCGTTTCCGCTGCCCCTCTACAAGCAACAGGAATGCTGTCTGTAGGATTTTTACTTAATTGAGTTAATATTTTTTGAGCCCGTTTATTTAGGCGTTTATCGCCCAACGATAATGTAGCTAATTCTTCAATAATCCAGTCCATTGCGATCCTGTCCTTGTAAATAAGGGCGGGATTTTAACCATTCTGGCGGACTAATTGAAGAATTTAAAGTTTAGATGTGGGGAATGATATGGTTCGGGCCCTAAGAAAATATAGGCAAAATTATTAAATTTCATGGTATGTCTCCTATTTCATTTCCCTGATTTTTTCTGGCCAGGGTAGTGGATGATATCATGAATGATGGCGGTTTTTGATGAGTGATTTCTATATCCGTGTCGCTTACTCGCATCAAAGCGAAACCCATCACCCTTGTTCAGCATGTGCCAACTGCCATTTGCCAGCACTTCCATTTTTTCCCTCTGTCACCACCACATGTTCAATCACACCACCCTGGTGTGGGGGAGACAGGTGTTCGCAAGTCGGCAGGAATTCAATAACAAAAACCTCAAAATTCAATTGGTCATCAAATGGAAACAAGGTCATGACACGGATTTTCTCATCAGCAGGATGAAGCTGTCGTGCTTTTCTCCTGCGATAGACAGATTGATTGGATTCAGGGTTGATTGCCTCGATGAAGGAGGAAAATGATGTATCAAATCCACTGGCAATTTTCCAGAGAGTTGCAATCGTTGGGCTGGATTCTTCCCGCTCTATCTGACCCAGCATGGCTTTGCTTACCCCTGTTTTTTCAGAAGCCTTATCAAGACTCCAGCTTTTTTCCTGGCGTAATGTTCTTAAAGTCAATGAGATACTCTTATACAACTTTTTCATCAGGCACCTATTGGACACTTAGGAAAAATAAAAAATCTTGTACGTCATAACGCACATTGCTATGATAGCTGGCTGTGCGTTATGACGCACCCCATTTTAGAGGAGAAGAGGTTGTTATGGTAGAAAAATTTGAGAATAAGCTGGTCGCAGTACTCAATAAAAGTATAGAGCCTGGCAAGCTCATGAACGCGTTGGCACATATGTGCATTGGTCTTGGGTCTGCCATTGGCAAGGAAAAATTACGCCTGACAGATTACCGTGATGCAGAGGGTGGCTCACATCCATTCATCTCGGAAATCCCTTTCATCATCCTGTCAGAGAATTCAAACAAGATCAGGAAGTTACGCCATGAAGCCATCGCTAATAATATTATTTTTAATGACTTCACAGACACCATGACAGTTGGTACTTATCAGGAGCAGATTGAACGCACAGCGCAAGTGAAAGATGAGAACCTGATTTACTACGGTATCGTGCTCTTTGGCGACTGGGACAAGGTGACAGAATTAACCCGAAAATTTTCTCTCTGGCGATGAAAAATATCTTCAATTAAATAGGTGCAAGATGCGAAAAGTATTTTGGGACTATCCTTATCAATATAATTTAATTACTCATGTCTCATCAGTAAATGGTAATCGTATTTTATTTGATGAAACGATTGCTTTCTCCTTTTCGGGTGGTCAGGAAAGCGATAAGGCTCGCATTAACGATATGAATGTTCTTGATTCTGAAATGGAAGGTAACTTGATTTACTACACATTGCCTGAAGGACACGGGCTTTCAGTTGGTGATAAAGTGACGATGGAAATTGATTGGCCGCGCAGATATCGACTCATGCGTTTGCATTTTGCTGCTGAATTAATTCTTGAGCTTGTGACCCGAAAGCTTGGCATTAAAAAAATTGGCGCACATATTGCTGAAACAAAAGCGCGAATTGATTTTTTCTACGATAAAAATATTTCTTCTGTTTTGGAAAGTCTATTGGTTGAATATAACGAAATCATTGCCCAAAATTCGCCTATTAAAACGGATTTTTCTGATGTGGTGAACCAAAGACGTTATTGGGAAATAGAGGGTTTTTCCAAAGTTCCCTGTGGCGGCACTCATGTAAAGTCAACGTCAGAAGTGGGATATGTGACTTTGAAAAGGGTTAATATTGGTGGGGGGAAGGAGCGGATTGAAATAAGGCTTGTTGATGAAGGATTGCACCCTGCCATAGGTAACACGTTTTAATTTCCCATGCCCATTGTCATTGATTTTTTTTAATTCCTGGATTTTTTTAAATTGCAAAAACATAATATTGACTGGAATTAGTTCATCCGTTTACAATGCTTCGAATTAAAGACTATAGCTTATCTTGATTTTGTCATCACAAACCATACAAATAAAACGGGGAACTTTATGAAAAGTAATCAAAATGTTACTAAAAAGCTAGATCCACTATTCCTTTCACAGCTTGAGCAGACAATCGGAAAATCACCACAAAATAAGAAGTCATCGCAACTCCCCACGGATTTACCACCCAGCGATCTTCCACCTGAATTAACTGATAATGATTTATTAACGGAACAAGCGTCCAAGATATTGGCAAATCTAAAGTTGAGGATAAAAGAATTTTTTAATGGTGGTGAAAATCTCTCAGAAAAAGCTAAGCCTATGCAAACTCTTTTAATTAATAAATTATCCAATCTTGGCCAGGAAAAAGTAAATCAATTGTCTGATGGTGGATTAGCATTAACTATTTTTATACAAAAAGTTTCGCTTTCCTTAACCGAACTTTCTAAACAGGGTAATCCTTTTCCAGCCGTTACCAGCCTGGTTGATAAAGAATCCTCATTGAAATTCTATGATATTTTACATGCATTTCAATTATTGAAAGACAACATTAATAATCCTGACTTCAATGGCAGCTTTAAGTCGAGAGCGGTTGAATGTATCCAGCTTGCTCTCGCTTACGATAAATTGTTGGCATCCTCTCTTGTTACTGTTGAGCATCAAGCAGCTTTTATCACACCTTTTCAGCGTCTGACACAGCTTGCCTTGTTTGCTGAAACGGCATTAAAGGAATTAGAACAATTAAGAATGCAGGTAGACAATACTAGTCATGAAGTAATTGACACTGCAATCACTAACCTTTCGGATCTTTATACGCGTTCTAAACTCATTGCGATTGTAGTTAACGAAATTAAAGCTGCCATCGATACGGTGACAGTGCATAGTCCAAAATATAAAAGATACAGCGATGATTCTCTCAGAATGCTGGAAGACATCCAAATATTTATACAAGAAATTGTGGCAATTGTTATGGAAGGAAAATTTCAAGGCTATGATGAATTTACAGTGCAGGATATGAAAAATACCATACAGAAAAAATTTACAAGTCAATTACACTCAAAATATATTACTCGTTCCGATAAAATCTACCATGAGTTGATTATTTTACTTGGCAAATCAAAATTAACATCAAAATATCAGAGCGATATTGATCAGTTGGTTAAGGTTGATTTGTCAGTCATTCATGAGAGTGCAGGCTTGAATGAGGATGATAAAGTGAATCAGATGCAAGAAATAATAAAGACTGCTTATAATAAAATATCAAAGTTACTTAACGGGAAATCCATTTTTTCCGATGTGAAAGATGTTTTTGCAGATGATTTGTATGCATTTATAATAAATGGCTTTTCAATGCCAAATGATATTGGTTTGGTTAAATCACTGAAATTCAGTTGAGATCAATAATGTTATTTAAAACTGAAATAATTGGGTTGGCACAGTTAACCCAAGAGAGTATGCTCTGCATTATTTTTAATATGAGGCGAGTGGCATGACCAATTATCAACAAGAATTTGGCAATATACATCTTCCACCAAAAATGGGTAGAACAATCACTGCTGTCATGATTGGTGCTGCTTTAATGGCAATACTTGCAGGAAGTGTCGGCATGGTTGGTGCTGGTCAAAGAGGTGTTTTGTTGCAGTTTGGTGCAGTGACGGGAACGATTAAAGGCGAAGGACTTTATTTTAAAATTCCATTTGTGCAGCAAGTCGTGTTGATGTCAACGCAAATACAAAAATATTCAGCACTTGCCAGTGCATCCAGCAAGGATTTGCAAGTGGTGACAACGGAAGTGACTTTAAATTATCAACTGGATGCTCGCGATGTTGGAGAAATTTATCGCAGCATGCGACAGGATTATGAACAACGTGTTATTCAGCCTTTTGTACAGGAAGCAGTTAAATCGACAGCAGCAAATTTTGATGCCGAGCAATTGATTACACAAAGACCTCGCGTTAAGGCTGATCTGCAAAATCTGATCACAAAAAGATTGGCATTACTCGGTATTTCAGTTGTTGAACTCTCTATCACCGACTTTCGTTTCACCCAGGTATTTCAGGATTCAATTGAAGCAAAAGTAAAGGCAGTTCAGCAAGCTCTCGAAGCTGAAAATGCATTAAGGCGTGTAGGATTTGAATCGCAGCAGGCAATCGTCAAGGCCACAGCAGAAGCGAAGGGTCTTGAGCTGCAAAAAGCGCAAATCACATCGCAATTGTTGGAGTTAAGACAGATAGAAGTGCAAAGGGCCGCTGTAGAAAAATGGAATGGTGTTATGCCTTCTGTTGTGACAGGAGGAGGGCCAGTGCCTGTCGGATCGACGCATAATTTAGCTCAACATCCCGCAAACAATTCATTTTTAGAATAAAAAAGCTCAATTTATTTCAATAAGTTACGTGCATGGGATAAAATTCCAATTTTTTTCGACCAAGAAAATAAAAGGGATCACCATGCACGTGAAGGGATTTTTACACAAAATGCTATTGTCTGTCATGCACAAAAAGCGTTTGGCAACATTAACAATGTTAATTGAGACCGTTCTAAAAACGAAAAGACTTTCCTTGGCTGGATTAGCTCGCGGAATGGATATTCCCATTCAGGAACGTAGCGCAATTAAAAGGGTTGACCGGTTTCTGGGTAATCAGGGATTGTATGCAGAACGAAAAAACATCTACGAAATAATAGCAAACAGAATCATTGGAAATCGCGAGAATCCATGGATCATTGTAGATTGGAGTGAAGTACCTAATACAACAGCCCATATTTTAAGGGCAGCCCTCATGGCGAAAGGACGTGCAATTACAATATACGAGGAAGTTCATCCTGAAAGGAAACTGAGTAATCCAAAAGTAGAGAAAAAATTTTTGCAATCATTAAAAACTATTTTGCCCAAGGAATGCCGGGCTGTGATTGTTACAGATGCAGGATTTCACAATAAGTGGTTTGGAGAAGTATTAAAACTGGAATGGGATTATGTAGGGCGAGTTCGCTGTGGGAAAAAATATAGTAGTGATGGCGGAAAAACATGGCATAAATACACAAAATTATTCTCGAAAGCCACAGAAGTTCCACAAGCACTGGGCAAAGTAAAACTATGCCGTACAAACTCACTGGAAACCAATCTGTATATATTCAAGGGCAAACGTAAAGGAAGAAGCTTGCTAAATCTTTTAGGTAAGAAACGACGTGATACCAATTCAATGGATCAACGCAAGTCCGCAAAGGAAGCATGGGTGCTGGCAAGTTCATTAACAGGCAGGTCAATGGCCAAGCGTGTAGTGAAAATATATAAAATGAGAATGCAAATTGAAGAAGGATTTCGTGATCTCAAAAGTTCACGTTATGGATTCAGCTTTGAAGATGCCTACTCCAGGAAGCGAGAAAGAATTGAAGTATTATTATTGATTGCAGCCTTGGCTTCTCTTATTGCATGGTTGACGGGATGGTTAGCAGAAAGAAACAATCTGCATTACCAGTTTCAATCAAACTCAATAAAAAAAAGAAGAGTGCTATCATTGTTTTATTTGGGTTGCCGAGTAATCAGTAAAGAAGTAAAGATACCAATAAAAGACTTGGAAGAAGCAATAGACACAGGATTAATTTATGCTTAAAGTGACAAAATTATGCGTCGATCCGACAGGGCCAGTGCCTATGCTTGATGTCTTTAAGCCACGAAAGTGAAGCGGGGTCACCCATTAGACCCCGGTAGTCAATAAAAAAAAGATTTTGCTTTTCACGATATGATTAATCGTAAATCGAGAAATTTCATTAAGCGTAATTTGTCATTCAGTTAACCAATTACACGCCTGGATTCTCAATATAAAGTGTTGGATCTTAACTGATCCACACCAGTCACCCATCTGGATCTAGGCGTACTCAATCTGAAAGATTGCGTTGTAAGCCCGTTGGCATAATGCCCCAGAAAATCCTTAGTTCCATGCTGCGTCCAATGGTTAAGGTACAAGCATTATGGCTGACCCCGAAGGGACTCCAGACCTTTGTGGCTCACAGCATGGGTGAATCAGTATAACCATTTTCATATTACAACTTAATTAAAATTTATGGTTGGGGCGATCTCTAATCAAGCCTTGTGGTTATTAGCCAACCCCGTTTTCGAGATAAACCGCCCCAACCGAACCCTTATTTCATAAACGCGAGATTCACATCAAATTTAATTCCATCCCGAATAATGTAAAAACAGGCCCTTGCAAGTTTATGCGCGATTGTTTTTATTGCCACGGTGCGATTCTTTTTGCTGGTTTTTTTCTGGTAATATTTCTTGATTGTTTCATCATGTCTTATTGCAAAATTAGCCGCTTCCACATATGCCCATGCCAAATATTTATTACCATTCTTTCGATTATTTACGCCTTTCCTTTTTTCATTGCTGAGTTTCTCGCTGTTGACGCAGCGGCAATAAGACGCATAATTTCCAACATTTTTAAACCGGTTTATATCGCCTGTTTCCAGAGTAATGGTTAATCCCAATATTTCTCCAATACCAGGCACTGATAGAAGATTCCTGTAATCTGCATTCGATTTGATTTTTTTCAAAATTGCTTTTTCAATTATTTTTATCTGGTTTTTTAGGCTACTGAGTATCGCCAGATTACTCGATGCAGCAAGAAAGACATCTTCCGATGTTAAAAATTCCCTGAGTTCCTTTTCAGTAATCTTATGTATCATGTTGCCGGAAAGGCGTTTACTGGTTGACCTTTCAATGATTGTTTGCATGCTCAGTATATTGGTTGTCTGTTGCTGCACTAACTGCATACGCTTTCGTAACAAATCTCTCGTTCCGCGTTCATCCCTGGGATAGATATATCCCTCTGGCAAAATATTTAAACGGTTTAATTCTGCAAGCCATCTTGCATCCGTTTTATCATTTGTATGCTTGAGACCATTATATTGCTGAATCGCTGTCGTATTCGCGAGTCTGACGGCATAACCCGCTTCCTGCAAACCATCAACCAGCCAATACCAGTTATAGGTTGATTCAACAACAACGCTATCAATATTAGCGTGACAGTTGAGCTCATGAAGAATCGTGCCCATATCATTTGGCAGACGTTTTTTATACTTCAAATCGCCTAATTCGTTTAATAAAACGATATAACTGTTGGTTGAGTGTAAATCAATTCCGGCATATAGTTTCATAATCTAGCCTCCTTTAGAGTTGTTTGCTTCAACTCTATTTTACCGCCTCGGTGGAGGGGGCTAGATGATTATCAAGTCTGGACAATTGACTTATGTGCGGATATTTTTTCCTATCAGTCAATCTAAAGTTATTGATATGTCAATTGTCCGGGCTTGACGCTGATTACAGCGTCATTACAACTTGAATGAATTATTTGCCTTTACCTCACAATCTTCTTCCGCTGCAAGATTTTGTTTAACCTGAATCATTTCAAGCATGATTTTCTGCATCTTTTCAGAGCGAATTCTTAACTCATCAGAACTGAGATCGTTATTGATAATTTGATTTGTTATTTCATTTAATGAATTCTTCAACTCAAATAATTTCGCATCACATTCATTTTTATATTCAGCTAAATGAGTATTGTCTTGTGGATATATCAATTTCAAATCAGATAGAAATGAAGGACATGAACTATTAAGCATAGAAATAAATTCAGAATCCTCGAGGGTAGCGTGAATGATTGACGCAAATGAAGCATTGTTTTTAACGACTTTCATCATCAACTCTTGCATGTTCATATCAATGCATAAATTAATAAGATATTGTATGAATTGAGAATTTCTATCCTCTAAAACCAATTGGATTAATTTTAATTTGAAATATGGATAATCTGAATCAAGAATGGGCTTGATTAGCGCGGTAAATTCTTCATGCACCGAATACACTGTGCCAATCCTGACCAGAAAATATCTCATTCCAAAAATATAAATTTTGATAAGTACTTCAAAACATTTTTCAGCGTGAGAATCAAGCAAACAAGGCATCAATTTGGCAATGGATTTAATATCATTAAATGATAAATTTTCATTTTCTTTTCGGTTTATCGCTGCCATTCTTTTAACAACTTCATCACGGTTTTTATTATATGTGAGGATATATGGTAGCAATTCACCCATATTACTAACTGCATAAACTAACTCAATATCATTATCATCCATAATAAATTGCTGCAGTTTATTGAAGCTTATTTTTTTATTATGAATAAACATATCATTCGAAATATAATCCTTAACACCTTTTGCCAGAGTAAATGCGCTCCCAGCTGTAAGTTGAATACTTGCATATAGCGGTTTTAATATAATCAGGGCATCATCATCGGAAATATCTCTTGGTATGTTGATAAGGGGATTACGGTCAAATTGTTCTTTAATTGCATGTGTGAATCTATTTTCAGGTTTTAATTCATTCAAGGGAAATACTTTCTTAATAAAAATTCTTTTATAATCTTCATCATTTAAATATTTTTTCGATTCTGAAGAAAGTATTGGAGAAACCAATTCTTTCCAGATATTGTTTTTTTTATCAAGCATGAAAGCAAAAAAAGGTGAAATCAGCAAGAAGGAAAGCATATCCTTATCATCAAGATACCTGAATATATTCAGATAAATTTCTGCAGGATAAGTAAATATTAAAGACGGCGTTTTCTTCCACGGCCTAAATGCCTGATTGATATCAAGTGCACGTATAGTTATAGCATTACAAATTTCAATGACAGTATCACGTTGTGAAGTCTTGGCGTATTGCAGCAAGGTTTGCAGAGGTAAAATTTCATAAGTAGTATTTTCCGATTTTAGCTCATCCAATTGTTTAAGAGCTGTGATCATTTTATTTAAATTTATCTCTTCATCGCTAATGCTGACAACAGCTGTTAAATGAGAATGTTTGCTTCTTTCATACAGACAAACTGTATTTTCCAGGTGACTGTTCTTTATTTTTTTCAGAAAACTTTTTATAAGTTTAAGACTTTGCAAGCCAGGATATTGTTTTTTGATTTGTGATGGTAAATACATTTTTTCAATGAGAAGAGACAGTATCATTTCATGACAGGATTTATCCCGCATTTTAGGTGTTACCCAACCACCCAACCCAGCATTTATTCGGCCATTGCCTTCACTGCAGGTTAAGACATAAGTATCCTTATCTGTTGTTAATAGAATAATGGCGCTTACCATCAGTGGCTGATCTTTTAATCTGGATACATCCAACAAATCAATATTCAAAGTAGTTAGCTTGTCATCTTTGGTTTGGAAAAATAAACTCTTGAAAGATTGCATTATTTAAACCTCGTTTTATTTTATATGCAAGAAAAGTGGGATAAATATTAATCAATGCATATATTTTTGTCAAGGAGTAAGCGGGTAAGTGTAGGTGACTCATGATTTGTCTGGTTGATTAAATGCGTTATTGTTCTGATGAATGAAGAAACCGGATTGCTTCCAGTGCAAGTTCTGTCACTTTTTTCGATATCATCATTTCTTCAGATGAAGAGGCGAACTGAGCAGATTGGTCGCTAATAATTCCAAGAATGGCTGCACTCAAAACTCGGTGCGCTGCACCGCTTCCTTGTTGCATGAGTTGATAATTATAAAGTTGTGATTGAATAAACAAGGCGGATGTTTCCATTTCACTTGCAAGTACACCGCATTGAGTCAGTAACTTGATATAAGCCTGATTGATTTCTGCTTGCGGTCCTGAGCCAAACTCGCGAGCATATAATGAACTTTTACAATGTACTGTGCCGATATAAATTTGTCCTGCCATCCCAGGTTTTTTTGCAGCAAGTGAAAGGGCTGCTGTGAAATCGAATGAAGCAACGGCTGGTATGCAGAGTGGAAAATAATCTGTTGATGTGTGTTCATCACGAACTGATGCCTGTGCAATCACCATGTCGCCCAATTTGACAAGGTTAGGCTGCAATGAACCTGCCGTTCCAATGCGCAGAAAACGTTTTCCACCAAGATGAAATAATTCATGAAGAATAATTTCCATGCTTGCACATCCCATGCCTGATGAAATTGTTGCAACATCAATTTTTTTCCCTTCATGAGTCAGTGTGCCCAAATAGAGATGATGACCGCGGGAATGGGATTTAACAGTGAGATTATCAAAATATTGTGAAATTTCTTTTGCACGGCCGTCAGATCCAGGTAGCAGGATGTATCGGCCTATGCCATTATTGCCAGCGAGATCTTCTGTGGCCGCATTGATATGATGTGGAACAAAGTTTTTTTTATTCATATTTCCTTATCTCTGTGAACACTTACCTTATTTTTTGGCTACCGCAGTCATATTCGATTTGCTTTTTGCTACCAGATAAATAGTTGTCAATGTTGCCAGATAAAAAAGTGCCTGCATGCCATTTGGATTATCCTGATATCCGATCAATATATATAAAAATCGTCCCAAAATCCCTTGTTGTGACAGGATAGCTGAAGTATCCCAGAGTGAATTAATGAGAGAGGGTAGAACACCTGCGTGCACTAATTTGCCTGCTGCATTGGCTGCCATGCCAGCAGCAATCAAGGTGAGTAAAATGGATGGGATTTTAAACAGGTATTTGACAGAAAGACGCAGCAATCCGTAGTACATGCATAGACCAAATAGACAGCCTAAACCAAGACCAATCACAGAGCCTGCGAGTCCTGCCAGCAAATTGGTTTGCTCTGTTGCAAGCAACCCATAAACGAATACGACGATTTCACTGCCTTCACGCAAAACGGCTAAACCGATAATAATGGCAAGCATGTAATGGGGTTTTTCTCCCGCTGCAATGGCGTGACTCACTTGTTTCATATTGCTGGTAATCATTTTTCCATGCTGCTTCATCCAGATGACAGTCCAGCCAATCATGGTAACGGCTATTAATAAAATGCCCGCATTAAAATATAATTTCCCTGCAGTGCCCATGATGAGAGCAATCGATTCTGTAATCAGAGCAAAAATTCCAGCACCACAAATTCCACCCAGGATGCCGACTGTAATCCACTTGCCTCTATTTTTTAGATCTTTCGTTGCGGCAAGCACAACGCACAAAATGATGGCTATTTCAAAAACTTCACGAAAAACAATAATTGCTGCGCCCCACATATTGCTTACTCCGGTTGAATTGATCGATTGTAAATGATAACCATTCTCATCTGAAAATGCAATCTTTTTTCCTAATTAAACACAAATCCAATGACAAAATGTTTGGGTTTATCTATAAACCTATCCGCGCCTTCTATTCTTGGTGCTGAATTCACAGCATATAAAGCTGCAGCATCGAGATCCGGACTGTTGCTGGATTGAAGCATTTGTACGTTAGAATAGTGACCTTCCGGGTGCAGGGTTAATCCAATGATCACCCTGCCTCTTATGCCAAGTTCCCCCGCTGTGCGAGGATAACCAAAATGTGCTGATAGGGAACGACCCAGTAATTTGATCAGGGGATCTGCAGGCTGACTGTCATCACCTATCATGTAAATCGGATCTGCTTCAGTTTTTTGACTGACTTCCCTCATTTGTTCATCTTTCAGCATGTCAAATGAAGCAGATAGAAATGATTTTTGACGATGGATTCTTTTTGTAGGTATTTTATTTAACGCTTTTGCAACGCTGACTCTGCTCTCAGTATGTTCTACACTCTGCATTTTTTCTGTATTTTCGGCGCTTTCTCTTTTTTCACCCTGTATATTGCGCTGATTTTTTTGCACGGCAGCACTGGGTTTAATGGAGCCCGTATAAGTGTAGGCAGGTACAAAATAGTGCGGTAGGGAATGTTTATTTTCCTGTTCAGGCGTGGATGTCATCAAAGTCAAGATGGACAGTAACAATAGCAAATGTATAAGTACGGATAACCAAAATCCATTTTGCACTATTTTTTTGATGACGCTGCTTTGCATGTTGATTTATCCAGTTAGCCAGACAGATATTTTACATGACAAAACATGAAGAATCCTTGCAATTTTAATGTGAAATTAATAACATCCGATAAGTTTATTTTAATAAATATCTTAGTTAATGAACTATACTTTCAACTGGGGGGCGATCTGGTTTCGACGTGGGTTACAAAGCTTGAGGTGCATGTCGAGGATGTAACACAACCTCGTAAAAAACTGTTACAAACCAAATAGTTGCCAATAAAAAACGCAACTTCGCTGTATACGTTAACGATCTCTTCTTCGCAGAAGAGCTCGTTCAACAAGCCGCCTAAACACCGGCACAGCGCCATCCACCAATTGTGCTTGTACGATTGGAAACTTAACGCAAGTTAAGTGTAGGGTGGTCATAGCTTACAGGCTCGCAGGTTGATCTGCCCGGGATCAAACTGCTAAAACTAACGGGATCGCTGTTTGAGACCCTTTCAGCCGGGGATTAGGCAGCTAAATTAAATGACTGGATAAACATGTAGACCCAATAGTAGAGGATTTGCGGACGCGGGTTCAATTCCCGCCGCCTCCACCAAATTAGCTGCCCAAGACATCCAAAAACATCCTAAAGGCCTTGTAAATAAGGCCTTTTTTATTTATCCTTCGTCCTGCTATGTCCAATAGATACCCCTAACATCCGATGTATTTTGGGGGCATTACAGGGGGTACTTTGATACCCCTTTAAGGTGATACCCCCATGCCATTAAAAGACGTAACGATTAAAAATGCCAAACCTCGCGAGAAGGCTTATAAGCTTTCGGATGAAAAAGGCTTATATCTCTATATCAAGCCCAACGGCTCAAAATCTTGGCGTTTAAAATATCGATTCCTTGGCAAAGAGAAAACCCTTTCGATTGGTCTCTACCCTGACGTCAGCCTCTCAGAAATAGGGCGTTTACCAATCCAAGGAAAAATAT
>Ga0207017_1067_pt1 | contig 14509 bp, 14 predicted proteins | sample Alteio_BWMinCont_51_FD_153472 | JGI IMG/M metagenome (GOLD analysis project Ga0207017, IMG submission 153472) | Enriched cells from forest soil in Barre Woods Harvard Forest LTER site, Petersham, Massachusetts, United States -... | ecosystem: Environmental > Terrestrial > Soil > Temperate forest >...
ATTTATTGAGGGCACAGTTGATATGACCAACGACGGCTCGGCCTTTATTGTTACAGGCGATGAATTTGAGAACGATATTTTTGTAGCCCCGCGCAAATTGCGCAATGCACTTAACGGCGACCGTGTGAAGGTGTATGTTTATGCCAAAAGCAAGGGCAAAAATAAGGAAGGCGAAGTAATAGAAATATTGCAGCGTGCCAAAATGGAATTTACGGGCATTGTAAAACTTTCGGAACGGTTTGCATTTTTTATCCCTGACGACCGTAAAATGATGCATGATATTTTTATCCCGATGAGCGAGCTTAACGGCGCTAAAAACGGGATAAAAGCTGTTGCCGAAATTACCGACTGGCCTGCTGATGCTAAAAACCCGATAGGCCGCATCAAACATATTTTAGGCAAACAGGGCGAGAATGATACCGAAATGAATGCCATCCTGGCTGAATACGGCTTCCCGTTATCGTTTACTGCCGAAGTTGAGCATGAGTCGGAAGAAATACCGGATGCTATTACTAATGAAGAAATTGCAAGGCGGCGCGATTTTCGCAACATTACCACTTTTACCATCGACCCATTTGATGCCAAGGATTTTGATGATGCCTTGTCGTTTAAAAAATTGGAGAATGGTAACTACGAAGTTGGCGTCCACATTGCTGATGTATCGCATTATATAAAGCCTGATTCTGCGCTTGATAAGGAAGCTGAAGACCGGGGCACTTCGGTTTATCTTGTTGACAGGGTGATCCCGATGCTGCCCGAGCGTTTGTCAAACGGCTTATGTTCCTTAAGGCCAAAAGAAGACAAACTTTGCTTTTCGGCCGTTTTTGAAATGAACGAGGAAGCACATGTTATTACCGAATGGTTTGGCAAAACGGTGATCCACTCGGACAGGCGGTTTGCCTACGAAGAAGTGCAGGAAGTCATCGAAACCAAAACCGGTGATTTCACCAACGAAATATTAAAGCTAAACGAACTGGCCTATAAACTGCGCGAGCGCAAGTTTAAAAACGGCGCCATCAGCTTTGAAACCACTGAAGTGAAATTTAAGTTGGATGCCGATGGCAAGCCTACCGGCGTATATGTAAAAGAACGTAAGGACGCCCATAAACTGATTGAAGATTTTATGCTGCTGGCCAACCGTAAGGTTGCCGAGCACGTTAGCAAAATGGGCAAAGGCAAGCATAAATATACCTTTGTTTACCGTGTTCACGACACGCCAAAACCCGAAGCGCTGGCTAATTTTGCACAGTTTGCCGCCAGGTTTGGGTATAAGATAAATACGAAATCTGACAAGGAAACTGCTAAATCCCTCAATTATTTAATGGAGGATGTGGAAGGCAAAAAGGAGCAGAATGTGCTTACCCAACTGGCCATCCGCTCCATGGCGAAAGCTATTTACACTACAAAAAGCAGCAGTCATTATGGTTTAGCGTTCGATCATTATACCCACTTTACCTCACCTATCCGCCGTTACCCAGATGTGATGGTACACAGGTTGCTATTCCATTATTTAAACGGCGGGCAGAGCGCCAATGCCGAGCATTATGAAAAATTATGCCAGCACAGCTCGCAAATGGAGAAAAAAGCAGCTGACGCGGAACGTTCGTCTATAAAATACAAACAGGCCGAATTTTTAAAAGACCAGGTGGGCAGCGTTTACAGCGGCGTGATCTCGGGCGTTACCGAATGGGGTATGTATGTGGAGATCATCGAGAACAAGTGCGAAGGCATGATACGCCTGCGTGATATATCGGACGATTTTTATACCCTCGACGAAAAAAATTACGCTATCATCGGCCAGCGCAAAAAGAAGGTTTACCAGCTTGGCGATGAAGTAAAAATAAGGGTTAAAAACGTGGATCTGACGAAGAAACAAATTGATTTTTCGTTGGTACAAGATTAGGTTGGTCAGTGGTGAGTAGTGAATGGTGAATGAAGCTCACTAAACACTCACTATTCACTACTCACTACTCACAACAAAACATGAAGAAATTAGAATATTTACAGGCATTGATCAGTGAGGAAGTGGATAAACTTGCGTTGCCCTCCTACCCGGCTGCGTTATATGAACCGATAAGGTATATCCTGTCGCTGGGCGGTAAACGGATGCGGCCTGCTTTGCTTTTAATGGCCTGTGACCTGTTTGGCGGTGACGTAGATGCTGCTATTTCGCCTGCGCTGGCAATAGAAGTGTTCCATAATTTCACCCTGATGCATGATGACATTATGGATAACGCCCCCTTGCGGCGTGGCAGGATAACGGTACACGAAAAGTGGAACAACAACGTTGGGATACTTTCGGGTGATGTAATGCTGGTGCAGGGCTATAAGCTAATGATGCAGGTGGAAGACAGGCTTTTGCGCCCGATACTTGATATTTTTAATACCACAGCCATCGGCGTGTGCGAGGGGCAGCAATTGGATATGGAGTTTGAGGTGCGCAATGAAGTTGGCATTGAAGAATACATCAACATGATACGCCTTAAAACTGCGGTAGTATTGGGCGGTGCCTTAAAAATTGGCGCATTGATCGGCGGGGCTGATAGCAAAGATGCTGACCTTTTAAGCAGTTTTGGCGAACACCTTGGTATTGCCTTTCAATTGCAGGATGATATCCTTGATGTTTACGGCGACCCTGAAAAATTTGGAAAACAAGTCGGCGGCGATATCATATCAAACAAAAAAACCTATTTACTTATCAAAGCGCTTGAATTAGCCAACTTACAGCAAACAACAGCGTTGACAAACTGGATAGCTGCAACTCAATTTGATAATACTGAAAAAGTAGAGGCGATAACTGCTATTTATAACTTGCTGGATGTTCGTCAGCAGGCCGAAAATGCCATGCAGGGTTACGCCGATAAAGCTTTTGAAGCCCTTGATGCTATTAAACTGCCCGATGCGCATAAGCAATACCTTCGTGATTTTGCAGATGGTTTGCTGGTGAGAGAAAATTAGTACCTTTATATAGAAGAATTTCGATTTTGGGTTTTGAACGATTCTTTCACCCTCTTTTTGGCTTGGTGGCTGTGGGACAACTAAAGCGAGGGAGATTGTTGATAAGTAAATTATGTTAATATATTGATTATTAGTATATTAGAGCATGCAAGGCAAGAAAAACTATCAGGAAAAGCTATTCATTAATTTTCGGTTATCTGACCATGTACCGGCAGATAACTTTTACAGGCGCTTAAACGAGATAATTGATTTTAGATTTCTTTATGATGAAACAGCGCGATATTATGGTAAAGAGGGGCAAAAGAGCATCGATCCGGTGGTTTTTATGAAATTGATACTGGCGGGATACCTGGAGAACATGAGAAGCGACCGGCAAATCGTTGATACACTGCGCTTGCGCCTGGATATTCGTTATTTTATCGGCTATAGCCTGGAGGAAGCCTTACCCTGCCATAGCACATTAAGCAGGACCCGCAAGCTATATGGTGAACATGTATTTAAAGAATTGTTCAAAAAAGTGTTAAAACTATGTATTTTAAATGGCATGGTTTCGGGCAGAAGACAAGCAATTGATAGTGTTTATATAAAAGCAAATGCAGCAATGGACAGTATGCAGGAAAAGGCAATATTAGCCGATGCTGATAGTTATGGCAGGGAGCTTGACGAAAACGAAGAAGAACCTGTAGCTATGACAGTTGAATCAGATAGCAAAAAGAAGGATGATGAGAAAAAAGACACAGATGCTGAAAAAAAGTCCCATCCCACGGCTAAAACGCATTTTAGCCCAGTGGACCCTGATGCACGTTTATCCACCAAGAAGGGCAAAATGCCTGATTTAAATTATCTTGGACAGATTAGCGTGGATACTGCCAGCCACATGATTACCCATGTACAAGCCTATTCTGCTGACAAAAAAGATAACCAATGTTTACCGGGCATGGTTGCACAAGTGGAAAGTAATTTAAAGGAAAATGATATTGAGTTACAAGAAGTGGTTGCTGATACGGGATTTAGCAGTGGCAAGGCATTGAAAACACTTGAAGCAATGGGGATCACAGGATATATCCCCAACACGGGCAGCTTCCATTATGAGCACGAAGGGTTTATCTATCATGCTGAAGGTGACTACTATGAATGTAAAAACGGCAACAGACTAACTTATCTGGCCACTTATGCTGAAAAAAAGCGTTACCGGCTAACCAAAAAGCACTGTCAGGGGTGCCCGTTTAAAGATACCTGTATAGGTAATAAACAAGAGATGGCGATAAATGAGACCATATACAGGCCCTATTTCGAACGGATGCATACGCGGATGCAAACCCGAAAAGCCAGCCGCCTGATGAAGAAACGACAAAGCACTGTTGAACCAGTGATAGGTACACTTGTCGGTTATCATGCAATAAAAAAGGTCAATTCAAGGGGAATTGATCAGGCAAATAAATGTCTAACTATGGCCGCCATTGCCTATAATATTAAAAAGCTTTTAAACTTTAAGCCCAGGCGTATCCATGAAAACATAAATGAATTGAAAAAGGGAATAACCGAAGGTATCTGCCAGGCCATAGCAGCTATAGCGTACGCATTAACGCTTTATATGAGCTTTGATACCAAAATAAAAACAAATAATTGGCAGCCAATAAATTATTGAGGTAGACTGGGCTTTTTGCCATACTTATTTGCTGAAAAAAATGTACGTTGTCCCACAGCCACCAAGCCAAAAAGAGGGGAAAAGTAATTAACTTTTTACCATGAAAAGGGTTTTACTCATCTTAATTTCAACTGCTTTTTCTATCGGTTTACACGCCCAAAAAACTGATACCCCTAAATACGCCGAAAACGAAAAGATATTCACTACGCCCGTTGAAATAATGCCCGAATTTAATGGCGGGATGAGCCGGTTTTACGCTCGTCTTCAAAATATACCCTACCTGTTTTTAGACAGGATGAACAACCGTGAGGGAAAAACAATTGTATTACTGGTTATTGAAAAAGACGGAAACGTAAGCGATGTAAAAGTTATCCATGGCCTCTCAAAAGCGGAAGACAATGAAGTAATAAGAATAATTAAACGCATGCAAAAATGGAAACCGGGTATGCAGGGTGGCAAACCTGTTAGAGTGCAATATGCTATCCCGGTCAATTTTAAGATGGCGGAAGATTAAATTATTCCTATACGATAAATCGCTTCTTTGTAGAATTACCTATCTTCCGTATAAAATAATTATATTTAATTCATGAAATGGTTTTTAGCAGTTTTAGTTTTTGCTTCGCTCATTTTTGAAGCAAAAGCGCAAAAACCTACCACATCGTATCCTTTGAAAAATAATTTAACAGGTGAACCATTCCCTGTTAATCCTTCCTTTCCCGGAGGACAAAAAGCATTTTATAAGTTTTTAGCTAAGAATTTAAAATGGCCAAATCAAGATGATGTGCAAGGGCGGGTTATTATAAGTTTTATTGTTAAAAGGGATGGCCATTTGACGGGTTTTAAAGTTGAAAGAAGCTTAGGAAAAGATATTGATAATGAAGCGTTGAGGGTTTTGAAAAGGTCTCCTGAATGGATTCCGGGAACGAAGAATGGAAAGAAAGTTAGCGATAGATATTTCATGCCTATAAATTTTACTTTAAGCGAATGATTATATGAAAAACGTTGTTTTTATGGTATTTTTATCATTGTTTACAAGCTATGCAAAGGGTCAAATACCGACGCGTATTGACACTTCAAAATCCACAATTAAAAGATTTCCAGTATTTCCAGGTGGCACCGATAAATTAAATGAATATCTTAAAAATAATTTAAAATACCCAAAAGAAGCTCTGAAAAACCATATTGAGGGAACAGTGTATATGAGATTTTATGTTGAGGTGGATGGAACGATAACTAATATAAAAGTAGAGGATTCACTGTCGACCGAAACGAATGCTGAAGCTTTACGTCTTGTAAAAAGCTTTCCTAAATGGATTCCCGCAATGATGACAGGTGGCCGTCCAATAAGATTTTGATGTTTACAACCCATCGTTTTTAAACTTAACTAACTTGCCATGATCAAAAAATTACTTTTAAGTGCGATTATATTATTATCGGCACAGTTACGCGCCCAGGAAACCCTAACCTCAGGCGGCAAACTAAAGCCCGAACAGGCCATAATGGATATAAGGCATTATACCATTGCCTTAAATGTTGATTTTAATCAAAGATCGATTGATGGTTATACTACTATTGATGTTATTATGGCGCAGCCAACGAAGGTGCTGTTGTTTGATCTGCTTGATTCATTAAATGTAAAACAGGTGCTGGTAAACAATAAAACAGCCCCCTTTGAATATAAAAGTAACTTCATACGAATCAACTTTGCCGATGAGTTGCCTGCCGGCAAAGCAAGCGTAAAGGTAATTTACGGCGGCAAACCCCATGTGGCCAAAAACCCACCATGGGACGATGGTTTTATATGGTCGAGGGATTCAACCGGCCACCCATGGATGGCAATTACGGCTGAAGGGACCGGCGGCAAGCTGTATTTTCCGTGTAAAGATCATCCATCGGATGAACCAAACGAAGGCGTTGATATGCTGATCACCGTCCCGAAAGACCTGGTGGTGGCAGGGCCCGGCTTATTACAAAAAGTTACCCTGCATGGCGCTACTGATACTTACCACTGGAAAACCAATTATACCATCAACAATTACAGCATTATTTTTAACGTTGGCGATTATACCGTTGCCACCCGGCCTTATACCACTGTAGATGGCCATAATGTGCCTATCCAGTTTTATGTATTGAAGGAACATGCCGCAAAAGCGGAACACTTCCTGGATATTTTTGTAAAAACCATCCATGAGCAGGAAAAATATTTTGGCGAATACCCCTGGGCAAAAGAGAAAATAGGGATGGTTGAAACGCCGCACCTTGGTATGGAGCATCAAAGCATGGTAGCCTATGGCAATAAATTTAACTATGCAAAAGTAGGCGGCGAAGATTACGACTGGCTGATGCACCACGAATTTGGGCATGAATGGTGGGGCAATAAAGTTACAGCCAAAGATTGGGCCGATTACTGGATACATGAAGGTATTTGCACCTTCGGCGATGTGCTTTACTTCAGTGAGTTTGAAGGCGAACGTGCGTATATCGACCATTTTAAAAAAACGGCGCCCTCGTTTGGCAATAAGGTACCCGTAGTTATGGGCAAGGACATTGATGAAGAAGCCGCCTATAATGGTGATATTTACGAAAAAGGCGCCTTTTTCATGCATACACTATGCTATATTATGGGCGACAGCACCTTTTTCCCGGCGTTAAAAAAGTTTGTTACTTCGCCGCAATACACCTATGATAATTTGGTAACCACTGATGACGTGGAGCAATTTTTCAGCAAAGAATCAGGCCGCAACCTTAAGCCGCTTTTTGACCTTTTCCTGCGTACCACTGATAAACTGGAAATACATATAAAACAAATGCCCGATAACAAGTACCTTATACAGTCACAAAATATAAGCATTCCCCTACCGATAGATATCACTACAGATGCCGGGACGAAACGGATGGTAATTGATGGTAAAGGACTGGTTTTGAACAGTAAAACTTTGCCGGTAATTGATGCGGATATGTTTTATTTAAAGAAAATAACAATTGAATAATAGATTATTAGCCAATCCCATAATCTGCATTGGCGCTGATGCATTGGCGACGAGATTGCTTCGTGTCTCGCAATGACAAAATCTTATAAATCTGTCACCAATGATTAAGTTAGCTGGATTTAAACACTTCAAATAACCACAAAAAAGCCCCGGCTTAAAATAAACCGGGGCTTCTCAATATCAGTTAGTTTGCAGATTACTCTGCTGCTTTTTCTTCAGTATCAGCTGCTTTCTTTTTAGGAGCAGCCTTCTTTTTTGGAGCTTCTTCAACTGCTGTTTCTGCAACCGGGGCTGCTTCTGCAACAGGCGTTTTTGCTTCTGCAACCGGTGCTTCTGCTTTAACAGGCGCTGCTTTTTTCTCTGCTTTTACTGGTGCTACAGGTGCTGCAACTTCAATAATGTCTTCAGGGAAAGGCAATACCGAAACGTATGAACGGTTATCAGCTTTCTTTTTAAAAGTTACAATACCATCAGCCAAAGCAAATAATGTATGATCTTTACCGATGCCTACATTAAGGCCCGGGTTATGCGGGGTACCACGCTGACGAACAATAATATTGCCCGCAATTGCCGGCTGACCGCCGAAAATTTTGATACCTAAACGTTTGCTATGTGATTCGCGGCCGTTTCTGGAACTACCGGCCCCTTTTTTATGTGCCATTTCTTAATTTCTTTTTAATCCCGACAACAGTCGGGACGGTTAAACTTTAACTATAATGTGATACCGGTGATCTCAATCTTGGTAAACTGCTGACGGTGACCGTTTTTCTTTTTGTAACCTTTTCTACGTTTCTTTTTGAAAATGATCACTTTATCACCCTTTAAATGAGACAGTATCTTAGCTGATACTTTAGCACTTTTTAAATCAGAACCTAATTTAAACTTGCCTTCGTTCTCTGCTAACAATACGTTGTCAAATTCAATACTAGCGCCCTCATCACCCTGTAACCTGTGTACAAAGATCTGCTGGTCTTTTGCAACTTTAAATTGCTGTCCGGCTATACTTACTATTGCGTACATTGTTTGTTAATTATTGTTTTAAAATTCGAGGTGCAAATATAGGGGTTTCATTTTCAATAAACAATACCCTATTTACTTTTTCTGCCTGTCCTCGGCTGCAGCCAAAACATGCATTATTTCTTTTATCAATTGTTCGTTGGCATCCCGTAGCCTTACATCACCGTCAAAAGCAGCATCAAATAATACTTTTTTACTTTTATGCAGGTAATTAAACTCAATATAATAATGCGCAGGTTTTGCGCCCTGGAATTTGCCCGTATCGTTGCCCATCTCAATCGAAGGGAAATCCCATAAGCCCAGGTCGGCTGCTTTACGGTGAAGGTACAGCAGGTCGTTTTTGCTGAGGTATAAGGTGGTTTTTATTAATGAATCGCGCTTATTTAAATAGTGGTACTCGCCGGTTACCGAATTGTAGGTATTTACCAGGCTATCTCCATTGCCATATTTAAAAACAAATGATTTGAACTCAGCAAATTTATACGGCGCATTTTTTAGTACACCAGTATAGTATATTACGCTATACACCATAAACGAACCAACGATTGTTGCTAAGAGGAATATTTTTTTTGACCTGTCTGACATGGGGAAATTATTGAATTATTGAATTATTTATTTTTAGATACAGTTTTACGCGAAGCAGAAGCGATTTTAAGGATTTGATTTGCTTCATCGTTCAAATGGCTTAGCTGCGATGGTGTTACGATATCTGCTTCAATCAATATCTCCATCCAAAAAGCAGACTCATCAGCTTCTTCTACCACCGTCGATAATTTTGAATGAAACTCTGCTTGTGATCTCGCCCTGCATGTTGCTCTATAATTTGCGCCAACCGATGATGAAGACCTTAGCAATTGCCTGCCAATAATCTTTGCCTCTTCGGTTTTGGGCAAAGTTCTAAAAAACTTTATATTATCCACTACAAACTTTTTCGTTCGTTTTTTAGACATTTCTGCGAACTCAATTCTCTCGTTATTTTCCATTTTATAAAGGTTTAAGTGTTTTTTATATAATTCTTTTCCTCGATCAATAATTCAATAATTCGATAATTCAATAATTAATTAAGTTCGCCTTCCCATTTGCTTATTACCGCTGTTGTCATAGCATTGCCGAGGACATTAGTTGCTGAACGCCCCATATCCATCAGTGGGTCGATACCGATAAGTAAGCCTAAACCTGCTTCCGGTATATTAAACATGGCCATAGTGCCCGCTATAACTACTAATGCAGCGCGTGGCACACCCGCCACGCCTTTGCTGGTGAGCATCAATACTAATAGCATACTTGTTTGCTGCCATAAGGATAAGTGCATATTAAAAGCCTGGGCCAGGAACAATGAAGCAAAGGTGAGGTACATCATAGAGCCTACCAGGTTAAAGGAATAACCCAAAGGCAAAACAAAGCTTACAATTTTATTATTACAACCAAATCGCTCCAGTTCCAGCAGCACTTTTGGGTAGGCTGCCTCGCTGGTTGAGGTGCTGAACGCGATGAGCATGGCATCTTTTATATAATTGAGCAGGATAAAAACACGCCTTTTTAATACAAAAAAGACTGCCAAAACAATCAGCGCCCAAAGTATGATGAGCGAAATATAAAACTCGCCGAGGAAAACAGCGTAGGTTGACAGTATGCCCATCCCCTGCTTTGCAACAACCGCCGCAATTGCGCCAAAAACGGCAATGGGCGCAAACTTCATTACATAGCCGGTTATCTTTAGTATCACATGGGAAATGGCATCCATGGCCTTTATTACTATTTCGCCTTTTTCGCCTATCGCGGCTGTACCTATGCCGAAAAAGAGGGAGAACACCACGATCTGTAATATCTCGTTATTGGTCATCGCCTCAAAAAAGCTTCGTGGGAATACGTGGCCGATAAATTCTTTTAAGGAAAGCGCCGTTTTATTGATGGCAACACTCAAATGACTGTCGGGCATAGCCAAATGCATGGCCTTGCCCGGCTCGAAAAAGTTAACCATCAGCATCCCCAGCAATAACGAAACAAATGTAGCGCTGATAAACAGGAGCATGGTTTTGCCGCCAATGCGGCCAACTGCTTTTACATCGCCTACTTTGGCAACGCCCACCACCAGCGTGGTGAACACAAGGGGGCCGACTATCATTTTTATCAACCGAAGAAAGATATCACTCAAAATAGTAAAGCCTTCCAGTTTGTCTTCACGCAGGCTATCGTTTGCTTTACGTAAGTTAACCTGTATAATTCGCTGATTTGCAAGTAGTTTATAGTCTATACCCGTAGTATCAATAAACCCTTTTAAGCTATTATCAATGTTTTTTATACTTGCTTCGGTACGGCTAATCCTTTTGTTGATGGTGTCGATAACATACACATTGTACAGGTATCCTGCTATAACACCTAAAATTAAGGCGATAAAAATGTAAAGGGTAAGTCTGTTTTTTTGCATGGCATTGGCTGAGCTGCAAAAATAGGGTTTTTGGTTGATTAGGTAAGCGGTTGATTAAGTTGATTGGTTGAGTAGTTGATTGGGTTAAAAAAGCACTTTAATTGTTAAGAGTGGCCCGAAGCTTATTCCAACGTAAATTTACTCAATCAACTTATTCAACCTAAGCAACCTAATCCAACCTAAGCAACTTATTCAACCCAATCAACTCAAGCAACTACTTCAAATGCGACCGCAGCATCCAGGCCATTTTTTCGTGCTCTTCCATCAGGCCGGTGATGTAATCGCTGGTGCCATAGTCATGATATTTTGAGGCGAAAGGTTCGATATTGCCGCGGATAAATTCTATGATGCTTTCGTGGTCTTCTACCAGTTCTTTGATGTACGCAAGGCTATTGTTTTTATCCCCGATTTTTTCGCTGAGATGCGTAAGTTCAAGGAAGCTTGTTAACGTAGCCGGGGCGTAATGGCCAAGGGTGCGGATACGTTCGGCAACGCTATCCATAGTATCGTCTAATTGTTCGTACTGGCTTTCGAAAAACAGGTGCATAGAGTGAAAGTCGGGCCCTTCAACATTCCAGTGTGCGTTACGGGTTTTGGTATATAAAACAAACTCGTCTGCCAGTAATTTCGAAAGCTCAAATGAAACAGCTTTCCTGTTTTCTTCGGTAATTCCAATAATATTTGCCATGATAGATTTTTTCTTACAAAACTCTTAATTGATCTCGTAATAGTCAAGTAAACAGGCAGTTTATTTAAAAACAAACCGCCATTTGCCCGTCATTTTAATTGGCATCCAGTTCCTCTTTTTCTTCCAGGTTTTTAAGCACATCTTCGCGGCGCAGCAATGCGGGGCGCAGCTTTTTCTCTGACATTAGTTTTAACTGGTCGCCAACGTGTTTGTTGCCTGGTTGCGAGGCGTTGCCATAGCTTAATGATAGCATGGCTTTTACGGGATTGCCAAATTCAGTAATGGCTACGTATGAATCGCCACCGACGGCTTTATATTTTTTATCTTTTTGGTATTGATAGCTGATGGCCCTGTACGACCCATAATTGGATGGCGCCCCATTGCCGGGCAGATCGATATCTCCGCTTCTGAACCGGTTAAACTCGCCCCAGGGCGCATCAAGCGAGCCGAAGCGTTTCTCAACTTCGCCCGCCGCCCATTTAAGCCTTGCAACAGCATATTTTGGTGATTTTAACCCATTAGGCGTTGACGCCGGTTTATCAAATTCCCACGGGTTTCTATAGATGGAATCGGGGTGCATACCATTACACCATTGTATCCATAATATCGTCCCCCGGCTATCAGCATCGGCATGCCTGTCCCAGGCTTTTAATACTTTGGCGGCCTGTAAAGCAGTGCTATCGGGGTATTGGTTAACCGCTGCAAGCAAGTCATCCAATAACCTGTCGGCGGTTTCAAGTTCGGTATTCAGTTTATAGCCCACCAAATCATCAAAAGTTATAGAGTGGTTATTTTTTACCATGTTCATGGCATGCTGGTCGCGGAAATCGCGCATGTACCAACCATCGGGCGCCATGTATGCCGGGTAGTTTTTGGGATTAAGTACGGTTGGATACGTGCAAGTCCATGGTACATCGTTGGAGTTTTGCACGAAGCCTGTCGGCGGATCGAAAACTTTTGGCAAGGCGCTGTATGGCAGTATTTTCGACCAGATATATTTTGAAGATGTACCATCAACTTTATCACGCCAGAAATCAAAATCACCGCTTGAATGTTCGGGCACATCTCCCCCATCTAAATACATAATGTTACCTGCTTTGTCGGCATAAATTGTGTTAAACATTGGCATTTGCAGCATTTTCTCAGCCGACTCAAACCCGGCAAAGTTTTTTGCCTTCGCCATTTTATGGTACTGCTCATTAAAAAAAGCGTTATTAAGCCCCGAAATGCGGATGGCAAAAGCCTTGTCCTTTTTCTCGGCAATTACAGGCCCTTGCCTTGCATCTTTACAAACCAATTGCTCTTCCTTCATAGTGCCGTCAGCCTGTTTTATTTTCAGGGTAACGGTGCGTGTCTCGAATGGCACAACTGTGCCATCAAGCAAATAACCATTGTCTTTTAAGGTAAGTTCGTACCGGGTTGAGTTATTGTTGGGATTGACGGTGTGCGTCCAGCCGAGGTAATTGTTAAAAGCAATAGCGAGCACTGGCATACCCACTAAGGTAGCGCCATAGGCAGCAAAGCCGGGTGAATTTAAATGTGCCTCGAAAAAAGTAGACGGGCCGCCCCAAAACAAATGCGGGTTTGCCATTAGCATGGCATGTTTGGATGCCGACCGCGTGGCGGCTATGGCCATAGCATTTGAGCCCCGGCTGGCGTCGCGTATTGAACCATAAATGTTATCAATAGCAATAAAATCAACCACCAAAACATTAATGGTGTGGGCAATAACATCCTGCGGGGTTATGGGCAACACCTGTTTAAATTGCTCGCTTACAGCTTCGGGGTGTGCTTTGGCATAGGCGTTTATGCCTTTTGCAAATGCATCCAGGTAAGTTTTATATTCCGTGTGCTGCTGGTCATAAACTTTTTGGGCTACCTGCGCAAGGTTAAGCCTTTGTACAATTTCATCACCCTGCAGGTACTTTTTGCCCCAATATTCGGCAGCCCTGCCTCTCGCCTGCCCATATAGTTCCATCAACAGGTCGGCATGGTTACGCATCTGCGCCCAACCGAAGGCATAATACATCCCGGCGGTTGTTTTGGCGTAAATATGCGGAACGCCGTAATTGTCCCAAAGGATCTCGGTTTTGGCAGACTGGGCCGTTGCGGTCTCAATAATGAATGCAAAAAAGCTTAAGATTAGCGCTGCCTTTTTTAGATAATTGTTATAAGTCATCAGGTTATGGGTTGATAGGTTATTGTGTTATTTGTCAGCGGCCAGTCTCGTTAGGCAGTCACCTCCACAACTTAATCAACCCATTCAACCCATTCAACCCATTCAACCCAATCCAACTTAATCAACCAATTTTCTCAACCACAACTGCTGTCCCGTAAGCTAAAACCTCTGTTATCCCCTGCATCACTTCATTGGCATCATAGCGCATGTTGATAACGGCGTTGGCGCCATGTTGTTGCGCATGCTGCATCATTAATTCATAAGCTTCTTCGCGGGCTGTTTCGCATAGTTCGGTATAAACAGTATTCTGGCCGCCAAACATGGCCTGGATGCCGCCCATAACATTGCCGCCTACGCCGCGCGAACGAACGGTTATACCCCTGATGATCCCCAAATGCCGGGTAACTTTGTATCCTTCTAAATGTGTGCTGGTTGTAACTAACATGGCTTAATTATTGAATTATCGAATTATTGAATTTTTAGTTAGAGAATTATTGAGTGAATAAGTTACTGAATTATTGAATTTGTGGTTTAAAGATAGTTTTTTTGCGGGGGTTAAATGGTCACTATTTTATTTACCAATCTGTCTAACGTCATGCCG
>Ga0207017_1092_pt1 | contig 14424 bp, 15 predicted proteins | sample Alteio_BWMinCont_51_FD_153472 | JGI IMG/M metagenome (GOLD analysis project Ga0207017, IMG submission 153472) | Enriched cells from forest soil in Barre Woods Harvard Forest LTER site, Petersham, Massachusetts, United States -... | ecosystem: Environmental > Terrestrial > Soil > Temperate forest >...
TGATATAAGTGAAGTTTTGTGTCTGGATGTGGAATCCAGGACAGATTTGGGTGATTTGAGGGGTGTGGGTGATAATATTTTACTGAAACTTCCCCTGTGAGCGCGTATGTGCTTATAAAGACTCGTCGTGATTTGTTCAAGCTGGAGTTGTCCTTGCTCTGCATTTCTATAACGGCCCTTATATTCCATGCTTAATGAAAGGTACATCAGTTCCATTAGGTCAATATAAAGGGCTGGTTCCTTGATGATGCGTTCCATAATAGTGAAAAATTTTTCATGATGCTGCAAATCCTGTTTGAAGCGAGCGAGCAAGCTGTGTTCGTCCCATTTTCCTTCACTGCCAAATGGGGCATGAGAAATAATTTCATCTAGCGTTGCGCAGATGACATATCGGCAAACAGCGGTATATTCCTGGCTATACCCGTGATTTTTTATCGTTTCATAAAATAAATTGATTTTTTCAGATAACTCGGTTTGCAGCTTGCCTAATGATGGAATGGATTCCATGTACTTCAGCTTGCCTATGAGGGTGAAAAGATTTGCTGCAGCATCCGCTATCGGGTTTAACCCAGATTTGGGAGTGTGACTGATGTGCTCGCTTAAAAGCTGTAATTGTGCCGGTATCACTGGAGTGACACTATTCTCGGCTATCAGACTGAGCGATGATTTTTCTGGAGTTTGCTGCTGATCAAGTGTGGAATTCATCCTGCATTTCCTGTCATCCGGGACTTGTTTTTAGCCACTATACAGCAAGGCAGATCATACTGAAAACCCTATCATCCTCTGAGCGCAAAGATAGGTTCACAGAATGACAGGATTGAATGCAGCCAACAAATTAATCAAGCAAACCGTAGGTTTTGAGTTTCTTTCTCAAGGTACCACGGCTTAATCCAAGGACGATTGCCGCACGAGATTGATTACCCTTGGTGTATTCCATTACAGCTTCCATTAAAGGAGCTTCAACTTCAGCGAGTATCAATTCGTATAAGTTGCTTGGCAATTGGCCTTTCAGATGAGACATGTAATTCTCAAGTGATTGCCGCACGCTGTCATGCAACGGTTGGTTTTTTTGAGCCAGTTCAAATGATGCTTGTGGTCTTTCTAATGTTTCAGTTGTCATAATTTTCTCCCTCGGTTTTACCGGGATCGTTCATAATAGAGCAAGTATTGTACCCATTGTTCTTTGTTAGAGCAATCATTTTTTGCACATAGATAGAATTTATTCTAAGTCCTTAAAGATTCATCCATTTTTCCAAATAATGGATATTTACTATACCCTTTTGGAAGGTATTTCCACGCAATATATCCTGGTGCAAAGGTATGTTGGTACGTATTCCTTCTATCACCGTTTCATCAAGCGCATTACGCATGCGTGCCAATGCAATTTCACGGGTTTCACCGTAGGCAATGATCTTGGCAATCAGGGAATCATAATAAGGCGGTACCTTGTAACTACCATAAATATGGGAATCCACACGAATGCCAGGTCCGCCTGGGGCATGAAAATAGGAAATGGTGCCGGGTGAAGGAGCAAAAGTGCGAGGATCTTCCGCATTGATGCGGCACTCAATGGCATGGCCGACTATCCTGATATCCTTTTGCGTGACCGAGAGTTTTTCGCCTGAAGCAATGCGTAATTGCTCCTTGACGAGATCAATGCCGGTAATCAATTCAGTAACGGGATGTTCAACCTGAATACGCGTATTCATTTCAATGAAATAAAACTTTTCATCTTCATACAGGAATTCCATGGTGCCGGCGCCGCGATATTTCATGTCACGACAAGCTGAGGCGCATAATTCACCTATGTTTTCCCGCTGATTCTGTGTAATGCCAGGTGCTGGAGCTTCTTCAATGATTTTCTGGTGTCTGCGTTGAATGGAGCAATCACGCTCACCCAGATAAATGGCATTGCCCAATCCATCTCCCAATACCTGGATTTCAATATGACGGGGGTTTTGCAGGTATTTTTCCAGATACACCTTGTCATTATTGAATGCAGCCTTTGCCTCAGATCGAGTCAGTGCAATGGCATTAATAAGATGGGATTCCGTATGAACGACGCGCATGCCACGTCCACCGCCGCCGCCTGACGCCTTGATGATGACAGGGTAACCAATGCTGCGCGCTAATCGGATGGTTTCAGCATCATTGTCGAGAATAGGTTCATTGGAACCGGGAACGCAGGGAATGCCTATTTTTTTCATTAATTTTATGGCGGCGACCTTATCGCCCATCTGTCTTATGGTCTCAGGGTCGGGACCAATGAAAGTGAAGCCGCTTTTTTCGACTTGTTCAGCAAAATCGGCATTTTCAGACAGAAATCCGTAGCCTGGGTGAATGGCAACGGCATCTGTGATTTCCGCTGCACTGATAATCGCAGGGATATTGAGATAGCTTTGGGCTGCCTGATGGGGGCCTATGCAGACGGATTCATCGGCAAGTCGTACATGCAAAAGATCACTGTCTGCTGTTGAATGTGCTGCTACGGTTTTGATGCCTAGCTCCTTGCAGGCGCGCAAAATACGTAAGGCAATTTCTCCGCGATTGGCAATCAGAACTTTATCAAACATTATGCTTAATCCTCTCATCCTTCAGGAATTACTCGATGACAAACAAGGGCTGGTTGAATTCAACGGGCGTGCCATTATCAACGAGTCTTGCAGTCACGGTGCCGGTTTTATCTGCCTCAATCTGGTTGAACATCTTCATGGCTTCAATGAGGCAGAGCACATCGCCTGATTTGACGGATTGTCCAATTTCAGCAAAGGGCTTGGCTCCTGGGGTTGAGGATAAATACACTGTGCCAACCATGGGGGATTTAAGGACGTGTTTTTCTGGGCCTGCGGGTGCAGTAACGGTTGGCGCTGCCTTGGTTTGTGCAGGTTCTGCTGGCGGTTGCGGGCTCATGGGTGCAGCCATCATCATGGGTGCGGTATGGCGTACTTCGCGGGTGATTCTTACAGATTCTTCGCCTTCGCGTATCTCAATCTCTGCAACACCCGTGCTTTGAATGAGCTCAATTAATTTTTTGACTTTGCGCATGTCCATGGTGATGGTCATCCTCTTTTAAACAGAAAGGCAAGCATTTTGCATGATGACGCCGTTCTTGTCCAGATGTCCACAAGATACCGGATTTTATTGCTTATTCCCAGAAGTTTAGATTTAAGTCCTGGCGCAGGATTGATGGTAAATAAAGGCAAATACGGGTGGGAGTAATGATATGGCGATAATGCCATATATCACCATGGAAAAATTGTCCCTGATTATGGGAAGTGAGCCAAAGTAATAACCGGCATATAAGAGGCTTGCTATCCAGAGGACAGCGCTTGCTATGTTATAAAGTGAAAATTGCTTAATGCCCATGTAGCCAACACCCGCAACGAAAGGTGCGAAAGTGCGAATAATGGGAATATAACGGGCGAGGATTATGGTTTTCCCACCGTGTTTTTCATAGAATCGATGAGCTTGATCCAGATGTTTTTTGTTCAGAAGAAAGGAGTTTTTGGCAGAAAATACCTTTGGCCCAACTGCCCTGCCGATGAAGTAATTTGTCTTGTTTCCGAGTATGGAAGCGAATGTGAGCAAGAGGAAAAGTAATTGGATATTGAGTGGGTGATTTGGCGTTGCAGCCAGGCTGCCTGCTGCAAACAAGAGAGAATCACCAGGAAGAAAAGGAGTGATGACCAGTCCTGTTTCGCAGAAAATGATGGCGAACAAGAGCGCATAGGTTAAAACACCGTATTGGGAAACAAAGGCAATCAGGTAAGTGTCTATGTGTAAAATATATTGCAACAGGAATTGTATGGTATCCATTGGAATTGCCGTTTCACCTCTTCGGTTGTGTCAGGTAAATATCAAACCGGCTGCTTTTACCCATTAGGCTAAAGCCTGGTTTTTTTGCAGACAGATACTCTGCCAGGCGGGGTCTTTTTACCACAACGCGGCGGGTTGCACAAGTTAATGCCACATTGAACAATTGATCTTCGTCTGCATCTGCTTCTTTTCCAAGAATATCCTGTAACATCACCATTTCTTTTTTGACAGAGGCAGATTTTTTTCGTTCTGGAAACATGGGATCAAGGTAAATGATATCCGGAAATGGGTGCTTCGGAATCCAGTCAATGGCATTGGCATGAATAAGCTGCATGCGTTTTATGACAGGAGAAAGCAGGGGATGTTCACTTGCCTTTTCCATGGCATTTGCAAGCAAGCCATGCAAGATGGGCGACCGTTCAATCAAGATAATGTGAAATCCGAGTGAAGCGAGAATGAGGCTATCCCGTCCCAACCCTGCTGTCGCATCTATAATGGTGGGATGCTCGCGTGGATGGCAACCCATGGCACGTGCCAGCCTTTCCTTTTTGAGGCTGGCATGCTTGCAGCGATACAGTAATTTTTCAGAAAGAAAATTGATATGAAGATGATGTGTCATTTTTATCCTGTCGAAGTATACTTGCGCCATGCCAATTCTCGAACGTGTTTCACAATATGCTTGTCTCATGCGGCTAAACAAGCCCATTCCAATGCTATTGTTGCTTTGGCCCACTTTGTGGGGATTGTGGCTTGCAAGCAATGGGCAGCCTGATTTACAAAATCTTGCACGCTTTATTCTGGGCGTCATTTTAATGCGATCAGCAGGCTGCATACTCAATGATTTTGCTGACCGTCATATTGATGGCGCGGTGCAAAGAACCCGTGAGCGAGTGCTTGCAACGGGAAAAGTCAGTATACGCGAAGCATTTTTGCTTGCAGCAATATTATCCTTAACTGCATTTTTACTGGTATTGCAATGCAATTTACTCACCATTTTACTTGCCTTCGTTGCCGCAGGCTTGGCTTGCATCTATCCATTTTTAAAACGATATACGCATTTACCGCAAATAGGATTGGGGATGGCATTTTCCTTTGGCATACCCATGGCGTTTGCAGCTGAACTGGGTGCCTTGAATGGCCCAGCATGGTTTTTATTTTTTACCGCCATGCTTTGGCCAGTGATTTACGACACCATGTATGCGATGGCTGACAGGGAAGATGATGTCAAAATTGGCGTGAAATCAACTGCCATTTTATTCGGCGGCAAAGATACATTCATGATTGGACTTTTGCAAATTATCTTTGTCATTTTCTTGATACGGTTGGGATATATCTTTCAATTGCATTCCATTTATTTCATCTCGCTGACACTGGTCTCTTCCTTGTTTTTCTACCAGCAATGGTTAATCAGGAATCGCGATGCGAAGCAATGTATTCACGCATTTTTAAATAATCATTGGGTAGGATTAGTCATTTTCGCTGGTATTGCATTGAGTTACCTGCAATGAAAATTGTTGCCGATTCACATATACCTTTCATTCAGGAATATTTTGGTGGTTACGGTGAACTTGTCTTAAAGTCAGGGCGTTCCATATCGCATGAAGATGTGCGTGATGCTGACATGCTGCTGGTGAGATCCATTACGCATGTGGATGAAAAATTATTGGCAGGGAGCAAGGTTAAATTTGTGGGATCTGTGACGGCAGGCATGGATCACATAGATAAGAAATGGCTAGATGAGGTTGGCATAATCTTTCGTGCGGCCACAGGATTTAATTCACCACCCGTAGCAGATTATGTCATCAGTGTGATTGCTGCCCTGCAAAATCAAGGTTTGCTGCATCAGAAAAAAATCAGGGCGGCTATCATTGGGGTTGGCAACGTCGGACGCCTCGTTGTTGAAAGAATGAAATTACTGAATATTGATATCACATTGTGTGATCCAATTCGTGCTGAACGTGAACCCGATTTTATTTCAAGTACACTGGATGAATTAAGTGATCTCGATTTAATTACCCTGCATGTACCATTAACACGGACAGGCGAACATCCCACTTACCACTTTATCGCCAAAGATTTTTTACAAAAACAAAAACCAGGTTGTGTGCTGATTAATGCAAGCCGTGGTGCAGTGATACATTCACAGGAATTATTTCAGTATGGTTCGCATCTGCACTGGTGTTTCGATGTCTTTGAGCATGAGCCTAATATTGATAGAAAAATACTGGAAAAAACATTGATTGCAACGCCGCATATTGCAGGCTATTCCGTGCAAGGCAAAATTCGCGGCATAGACATGATTTACCGCATTGCCTGTGACTTGCAGATGATTGAACCTAAACCCATAACACCCATTGCCATGCGAAAACAAAGATTGACTTTTCAGGGTGAAAAATCCTGGCAGGATATTGTATTGGGTGTGTTTAATCCTGTGGTGATAACGACCATGATGCGCACCTTGATTTTACCGGATGAAGAACATGGAAAGGCATTTGATGAAATGCGCAATCAATTTAATTATCGGTATGAATTGGGTTATACGAATATCACCGGAGCGAGATTGACGAATGATGATACGAAGCTGCTTAAAAAATTGGGCGTAGAATTTGATTTTTAGTAAATAACCTTGTATTTCTGAATGCTTCATACAATAATAGCCTTGTATTTTTGAACTATACATTCAATTACAACCCATTCAAACATCAGGCAAATAATGAAAAGACTTATAAATCAAAAACTTATTAATTGGGCTTGCCACCCCAGACGCAAACCCTTGTTATTGCGCGGCGCACGCCAGGTTGGAAAAACATATTCTGTCGAGATGCTTGCAAGACAGAAATTCAGGAATCAGATGGTAAAAATAGATTTTGAAAAAAATCCCTCATTTGCAAAAATTTTTACTCCGGATCTGGATTGCAGGCGGATTGTATCCGAACTTGGCTTTACGACAGGACAATCCATTATCCCAGGTGAAACATTATTATTTCTGGATGAAATACAGCAGTGCCCAAAAGCCATCATGGCATTACGTTATTTTTACGAAGAACTCCCGGAATTACATGTCATTGCAGCGGGTTCACTTCTGGAATTTGCATTTGCAGAAATTTCATTTCCAGTAGGCAGGATACAATTTCTTCACATGTATCCCTTAAATTTTATGGAATATTTAACAGCCATTGGACGGGAAAATTTGGCGGAACTAATTAGTAAAAAGCCAGCACTATTGCCGGAAACAGTACACGAATTATTGCGTCAGGAGTTATATCGATATTTTATTATTGGCGGAATGCCGGAAGCAGTGCTTGCCTATGTAAATACAAAATCAATACGGGAAAGCCAAGCAGTCCAGAATGAGTTAATTAACAGTTTTCGCAATGATTTTTCCAAATATGCACCCAAGGCCAATAAAATCTGCCTTGAAGAAGTATTCACTTCCATCGCAAAAAATGTCGGTCAACAAATTAAATACGCTCATCTTGCACATGATTTTTCCGGAGCCACTATCAAGCAGGCTTTTAATTTATTGAGCATGGCTCAAGTCATTACACCTGTATTTTCTTCTCACCCACCCGTTTTACCTTTGGGCGCCTCCACTCAAAATAAAATATTCAAGGCGCTTATGCTGGATATTGGAATCATGCAGCATTTATGCGACCTTCCAGTGACATTGCATGATCTGGGTAAAAATCTGCTTTCCATTTATCGAGGAGCTCTTGCTGAGCAATTTGTCGGACAGGAATTGCGAATGGCACAGGAACAGGATCAAATGTATTACTGGCAGAGAGCAGAAAAAAGCAGTTCTGCTGAAGTTGATTATTTGGCAATTGTCGAAAACAAGCTGATTCCTGTCGAAGTAAAAAGTGGGGCAGCAGGACGATTGCGCAGCATGCACATGTTTCTGCAAAATTATTCCCAGTCAACTTATGGCTATGTTTTTCTTGATGCGCCTTATCAGGTTCTGGAAGAACAGAAATTAATTTTTATGCCGCTTTATTATGTTTATGCTGCATGTTCAAGCAAAACGGAGCCATAACAGAACTGCACAAATAGATTGCATCGGCGTTATGATTTGGCTAGACTTCAAAACCTGCGTTTATTCATTTCACACCAACTATCTGCAAAACCTATCCGCTAAACCACCCACCCACATGTGATTTAAAAACCACGAACTGATTTTTTTATTTTGCATTTCTAAAAAATTAATAAAAGGGAATTATTATGAAAAAGCATCTGGCAAATTTTGAAGATTATGAAATTCAACGTCATTATGATGAAGAAACTAAAACCTGGTTTTTTTCTGTGATTGATATCATACAGGTTTTAATCATGCAGGCTGACTATCAGGCAACCAGAAATTATTGGAATAAACGAAAGAAGCGCATAAAAAAGGAAGGCAGCGAGTCGGTGAAAAATTTTCTTCGACTGAAATTGGAAGCTAACGATGGCAAGAAATACCTGACAGATGTCGCTAATGCTGAAACACTGCTCCGGCTTATCCAATCCATCCCCAGTCCAAAAGCAGAACCCATCAAGCTTTGGCTAGCTAGAGTTGGCTATGAACGTATGCAAGAAATGGCTGATCCTGAAAAGTCAGTCGATAGAGCGAGAGAAACATGGCGAAGATATGGCTGCAGTGAAAAATGGATAGAACAGCGCATGATGGGAGAGGAAGCCAGTGACAAGTTCACTGACGACCCGAAAGAACATGAGTTAAGCCAGGCTGATGAATTTGCCATGCTCGCCAAGATTATTCATCAGGAATGGACTGGTACCCGCATTAAAGGCCGCAAAGATTCCAAAGGATTGAAATCAGAAAACTTTCGTGACTATATGAGTGCAGCAGAATTGATCTTCACTGCGCTTGCTGAATTTTCCACGAGGCAAATACCAGAGGTAACGAGTGCGAGAGGCATGGAAGAAAATAAATTTGCGAGAAGGAAAGATGGTAATGTTGCGAGGATAGCGCGCATGCAGCTTGAAGAGCTTAAAAATAAGAAGGGGTAAAGTTTGGTTGATGCTTATCTAATTCCCTGACCACTTAGCTCGAAGTCAGGCATGGTATTAATTAATTTAAATTTTAATCAGCATCAGTAAGTCTTGCATATAAAGTAGCACTTAGTGCTATACTTAATAAGGAATTATAGTGCGTATTTTTAAAACTCCCTTTTTTACCAAATGGGCAAAAAAAGAAAAGTTAACTGATGCTCTGCTACGACAAGCAGTCAAGGAGATGGAAGAAGGGTTAATTGATGCTGATCTCGGCGGACATATTTATAAAAAACGAATTGCATTGCAGGGACGAGGTAAGCGAAGTGGAGCGCGCAGTATTCTTGCTTATCAGATCAGAGAAAAGGCATTTTTTATATTTGGGTTTGCGAAAAATGAAAAAGCAACAATTGATGATGAGGAGTTAAGGATTGCCAAGGTATTTGCGAAAGAATTGTTAAAATATCCGGACATACAGCTTGATAAATTAGTAAATGATAGCAAATTATATGAGGTCAAATATGAAAAGTAAAAGTCTTAAAGAAGTGATACATGAAACTGCTCAGGGCTTTTATGAAGCAGGTGTAATGAATGAGCAAACGATGCATGAGTTTGACGTGATGTGCTTACCACCCGTAAAAAAATATAGCCCTACCCAGATTAAGCGAATCCGTAAACGCAATAAAGCCAGTCAGACTGTGTTCGCTGCTTATCTCAATACTAGTTCTTCTACAGTGCAGAAATGGGAACAAGGTCAAAAACATCCGAGTGGAATAGCATTAAAGTTGCTAAATTTAGTAGATAAGCATGGACTTGCATTTATCGCCGCATAAAATGTGAGTTCATACAGCGGCTATCTTTTAAACTCATCATGCTCCCCTCAAAATCCCACTTTCTTCATCTCACTCAACCATTTCGTGAGTTCACGCAGGATTTTTCTATCCTGTTTTTCTGTTTCCCGTAACTCACACTCCCACATGACAGCCACACGAAAGCCCAGTTTTTTTAATGCGGCAATATTTTTTGCATCTCGTTGACAGGTTTGCCCGATTTTTTTTCGCCAAAATTTAGCTCGGGTCGCAGGCCATTTAAACAGTGAACAACCATGACCATGCCAAAAGCAGCCATGCACCAGTATCACTGCCTGATAGCGCGGCAGGACGATATCGGGTTTTCCGGGCAAGGTTGAAACATGAATGCGAAAGCGAAATCCATTGCGGTGAAGAAAACTTCTCAGGAATGTTTCAGGTCTCGTATTTTCTCCCTTAATTCCCGCCATCATTTTGCTTCTGGTTTTTTTGCTGACTATATCCATTAAATTTTTCTGTTTTTTATGTTGAGAATATGGGGTTTCATGTGAGCAGCAACTGAGTGAATGACGGGTACCACGACTGAATTTCCAAATTGCCTATACGATTGCGTATCAGAAACAGGTATGGAAACGGTGTCGGGATATCCCATTAATCTCGCACATTCTCGAGGAGTAAGTCTGCGCGGTCTTTTATTTTTTCCCCTGAATACCAGAATTTCAGAGCCATCCTTGTAATATCTGGCAGAAAGTGTTCTTGCGATATTTTCCGGTTTCACCATGCCATATCCAAATCCATTGCCCTTCTGTCTATGTTTTTCAGCATACTGCCTGAGATAATTCCATAATTTTTCCGAGAGAATATATTTTTCATTCACCTTGCCCTTTGCATTGATGAAGCGCCCATTATCATAATCAGATTCACTTCCATCTTCTGTATGCAGAATGTCGGCAAGCGTTTTTGTGGGTGTGGGCAGGATTAACTGATTAAAATCGAAATCTGTTTTTTCACGAAATCCTGCAATGATAATACGCTCGCGATGTTGCGGCACAAAATGTTTGGCATCCAGTAGGCGTGACTGAACGTGATAACCGAGTTCATTCACTAAAATATCCAGCATTATCTGAAAGGTATTTCCCTTGTCATGACTCATGAGATTTTTAACATTTTCCAGCATGAAAGCAGCCGGTTTTTTAAGGGAGAGAATTTCTGCAACATTAAAAAAAAGTGTACCTTGTGTCTTATCCTTAAACCCATGTGGAAGGCCCAGGGCATTTTTTTTGGAAACACCTGCGATGCTAAAGGGTTGACAGGGAAATCCGGCAAGCAGCACATCGTGATCTGGAATCTTGTTGGGATCAAATGTGGTTATGTCGCCAATCAGGGGATGATGAGGTTTAAAATTTTCGATATAGGTTTTTTGTGAAAATTTATCCCATTCAGATGTAAATACACATTCGCCGCCATTCTTTTCAAAACCGAGTCTGATTCCACCGATACCAGCAAAGAGGTCTATACAGGTAAATTCATGGGAGGGTTTATTCATGGCTCAATCGGGATTATTTCACTGGCTAATAATCCGCCCCTTCATTATTTTCATCACTTTTAGGGCCCTCATCATCAGCACGATTCGAATCGTGTACACCGCTATCGATAGATTCAGAATCAGATTCCGGACTGTTTGTATCATAGGTAGCATCATCGGTTTGATAAACTTGATTTGCTTCATCCGAATCCGGTAAGTAGGGTTCCATAAAGTATTCGTATATGCCATTTTTGTTTTGCGGTGAAACAGGGTGACCCGTCGCAGGATCAATACGAATATTCATGATGCCAGGAGGTGGCGGCGTGATATTGTCCGGTTTGCCTTTCAGGGCAGATTCTATGAATTGCATCCAGATAGGCAGTGCAGCGACGGCGCCATATTCATGCAGGGATTGTGGTTGATCAAAGCCGACCCAGGTGATTGCGACAATATCTGGGTTATAACCTGCAAACCAGGCATTTTCATAATTTTGTGTCGTCCCTGTTTTTCCCGATAAATCATCCCGGCCCAAAATTTTGGCGCGTTTTGCTGTGCCGCGTTTAATGACATCATGCAAGGCAGAAGTAATCAGAAATGCATTTTCTGCAGAAATAACACGAGGGGCAAGCGAATCGTTTTCATTGCAATTGGTGGTACAGGCGACCAATGGTTTTGCCTGATAAATAATTTCATTTTGTGAGTTGCGAATGGTATCGATGGCATAAGGCACCACTTTTAAACCGCCATTGGCAAACACTGCATAGGCTTGCGCCATTTGCAAGGGTGTGACCGTCGCTGTTCCAAGCGCGAGAGAAAGTCCGGGTGGCAATTGAGCAGGAGAAAATCCGAAACGTTTTAGATAATCGACAGTGTATGTCATTCCCATCAACGCCAATAGTCGAATGGAGACGAGATTGCGTGACTGAATAATGGCAGTGCGCAAACGCGTTGGGCCGTAGAATTGATGGGTATCATTCTGGGGCCGCCACAAGCTATTGTCAGTGGTATTTTCAATAATTAACGGAGCATCATTAATTACCGTTGCGAGTGTGAAGCCTTTTTCAAGTGCTGCCGAATAGACAAAGGGTTTAAAGCTGGAACCTGGCTGACGTTGTGCATTGGTCACGCGATTGAAGTTACTTAATTGATAATCAAAGCCGCCAGTCATCGCGAGTATGGCGCCATTTTTGGGACTCAAGGCAATCAACCCAGCTTCTGCTTTTGGCATTTGGACGAGTTGATAACCTTGTGGTGTGGAAGTGATGAGAATCACATCGCCTAATTTTACAATTTGTTTGGGTGTTTTTGGTCTTGCACCCAGATAATCTGCATTAATCTGTTTGCGCGCCCAGGAAAGGCCAGACCAGGGAATCACTTTTAAGCTGCCATCTGCACGCAAGACAGTAATGGTTTGCCCTGTCATTTCAACCACAGCAGCAGGTTCAAGACCATTGATGACAGGTTTTTTTTGCAGAACGCTTTCCCATTCCTGCATGTTGTCAAAAGAAGGAACGCCCAGATTTTCGAGAGGTCCACGATACCCATGACGCTGGTCATAAGCGAGTAACTGATCGCGAATAGACTGATTGGAAGCAGTCTGCAATGAACTTTCAATCGTGGTGTAAACCTTGAAGCCATCGGTATAAATGCTATCACCATACATTTGTTGCAATTGCTCACGCACGAGTTCTGCAACATAAGGTGCCTTGATTTCATTTTGGGTTTCGTGATAACTCGCATTAAGCGGTGCCTTGATGGCTGCATCATAAGCGGCAGTATCAATATAACCCTGGTCACGCATGCGTATCAAAACGTGATTGCGGCGTTTTTCAGCAGCCTCAGCATCAGCAAGTGGATTGAGAGTGGAAGGCGCTTTTAGCACGCCGGCTAGCATGGCATATTGATCAACGCTTAATTCATTCAGCGGTTTGCCATAATAAACTTCTGCAGCCGCACCCACACCATAAGCACGGTAACCAAAAAAAACCTTATTCAGATACAGTTCGAGAATTTTTTCTTTCGTTAGTCTATGTTCTATTTTGATTGCCAATAATATTTCACGTAATTTTCGACCAAATGTTTTATGGCGAGTCAGATAAAAACTGCGTGCGACTTGCATGGTGATGGTGCTGCCTCCCTGCAATTTTCTGCCAGTCAGCATGAGTTGCACAGCAGCTCTGCCTAATCCCTGAATATCCACACCAGAATGAGAGTAATAACGCTGGTCTTCAGTGGCAAGAACGGCCTGAATGAGCAGTTTGGGAATTTTGTCATAAGGGATAGGGATACGGCGTTTTTCGCCGAAGGTGGCAATCAATTTTCCATCATGTGAAAAAATTTGCAGCGGAACCTGTAATTGTACGGTATTCAATGCATCGATATTGGGGAGTTCAAATTCCATGTAATAAACCACGCTCGCTACCACAAGGGTAGATAGCATAAGGGCGAATATAATCAATCCGCGGATAAGACGTAATGCGCGATTCATAAATTATAATAATTCTTGCATTTGAAAAGATGTCCAGTATATTAGCATGATCTTAATTTATATAACCCCTCTTTTCTTTTCCCCGCGCATTATACCTATTCCTGCCTTTTTTGTGCATCAAAATATCCTTACCTCTTTCACATAATTTTCAAGGAATTAGACCTTGTATCCATTTTCATCGCCATCTTTGATTGGGCTAGATATCAATCCGCATGGGTTGTGGCTTATGCAATTACGTAAAGCCGGAAACAGATTTCAGGTTGAGCTTGCGGCAAATGAGAGATTGCCGGAAGCAGTATTTGTAGATGGGAAAATCATGGAATGGGAGTTGATTCGTCAGGTGGTTTCTCAACTAGTGAATAAAATGGGATTGACAGGGATGGCGGCAGCCATACACATTCCAGCGAGAGAAGTGCACATGCAGAAAATACAAATTCCTCGCGGCATGTCAGATTATGCAATTGAAGAAGAAATAAAAATGCAAATCAAGCGGGATTTTCCTGGTTTAAGTCATTCCCTGTTTATCGATTTTAGTGTGGAAAAATTGCAACAGTCTCCGTATCTGCAGGTTTCATTTGCAGCGGCGCGTGAGGAATATATTTCTCAATATGTGAATTGCATTCATTCATCAGGATTAAAAGTGAAAGTGGTAGATGTGGATGTATACGCATTGGAACGTGGTCAGGCTATCAATTCATTTTCCTCCCAACACATCAAACCTGAAAATTTTCCTGATTTTTTCATGGCGTGTGGTCTTGCCATGCGTGAGGTACCGAAATGGTAAGTGTGAATTTGTTGCC
>Ga0207017_1095_pt1 | contig 13987 bp, 14 predicted proteins | sample Alteio_BWMinCont_51_FD_153472 | JGI IMG/M metagenome (GOLD analysis project Ga0207017, IMG submission 153472) | Enriched cells from forest soil in Barre Woods Harvard Forest LTER site, Petersham, Massachusetts, United States -... | ecosystem: Environmental > Terrestrial > Soil > Temperate forest >...
ATTCACCTCGCCTACTGCCGAAGGAAAATACTCACCACCATGCTTCAGCGTAATTTCTTTCAGCGCCTTTGTGGAGGACATATTAGAAACGGTATTGCCTTTTCTTTTGCCCAGCACATAGTCTGCTATAGCTACCAGGGTAAACTCTTCCCCGAACATGCTGCCGTCTTCACATACAAAGCAAAGCCTGTCCACATCCGGATCAACAGCAATACCGAAAGAAGCACCTTTCTTCTTAACTTCAGAGCTTAAGGCCGACAAGTTCTCTGGTAAAGGCTCCGGATTATGTGCAAACTTGCCATTCACTTCTTCGTTCAGCACGATCACTTCCTCTACGCCTAATGCTTTCAATAACGGCGGAACGAATAGCGCACCGGTAGAATTAATAACATCTACCACCACTTTGAATTTTTTAGCGCCAATGCCTGCTACGTCCACCAGTGGGTATTTCACCACCGCGTCAATATGTTTTTGTAAAACGTTCGTATTCATTTTGTAAGAACCCTGTTTATCTACAGGTGCAAAACTGAAGTCCTCTGCTTCAGCTTTTTTCAGGATCAATTCACCTGCTTCAGCGCTGATGAACTCGCCATCTTTATTGAGAAGTTTCAATGCGTTCCATTCTTTGGGATTGTGGCTGGCGGTGATAATAATACCCCCATCAGCTTTTTCCCATTTCACCGCCATTTCGACCGTAGGAGTGGTAGAAAGGTCAAGATCAATTACATCTATGCCTAAAGAAAGCAGCGTATTTACTACCAGGCTTTTCACCATTTCTCCGCTCATACGTCCGTCACGGCCTATTACTACCTTCTTTCCTTTGCTATTCTCTTTTAGCCAACTGCCGTAGGCGGCCGTAAATTTTATGATGTCAGGAGGGGTAAGATTATTACCGGGCCGTCCGCCAATAGTTCCTCTAATGCCAGATATACTTTTGATCAGTGCCACTTACTACGGGATTTAGGCTCAAAAATAAGGGAAAATAAAAATGAGAGGTAGATAACATATTCACATTCCCTATTTTCGCATTTAAATATTTGAAAAAAATCACATGACCGAGCCTGTCAGTTGGTTCAAAGACTGGTTTAACTCTTCGTATTATCATCAACTCTACTTTAACCGCGATGACAGTGAAGCGTCGGCCTTTATAGGTAAGCTCATCGATTATCTGAAACCCTCTCCTTCTTCTCTAATGCTGGACGTTGCCTGCGGAAAAGGAAGACATTCCAAAATACTGGCAGCAAAAGGGTTTGACGTAACAGGTATCGATCTCTCCTTCGATAGCATACGGGAAGCGCTAAAATACGAATCCGACAATCTACATTTCTATCAGCACGATATGCGCCTGCCTTTCCGTATCAACTACTTCGATTATGCCTTTAATTTTTTCACCAGCTTTGGTTATTTTGATACGGAACGTGAACATTACAACGCTATCCGAACTATTGCCGGTGCTTTAAAAGCAGGTGGAACGCTGGTAATGGATTACCTGAACGTACACTACGCAGAAGATCACGTGGTACATTTATCCGAAAAAAAGATAGGCGATGTAAACTTTTTCATTACCAAATGGTTCGACGAAACGCATTTTTATAAAAAGATAACCGTCGAAGATGATAAATTACAGGAGCCATTGGTGTACCAGGAAAAAGTAGCCAAATTCAGCCTGGGAGATTTCAATGATATGTTCGCTTTTCATGGACTGCAATTGCAGGAAGTGTTCGGCGACTATCAGTTCAATAGCTATGATGTAAAGAAATCGCCCCGGATGATTATGATAGCAAAGAAAACTGTGCCCGCGGACTCCTAAACGAAGAACCAGCGGGCACAGAAGATGATAAGAAATGGGATCTGTTAAGTCTATCTGAAATAGTAATTTATTTTGTTTAACGAATAATAAACTTCCGGTTAAAGGCAGCCCCCGACGTACCCATACATTTTAAGTAATACACGCCAGTCGGCAAGCCCGTAATATCAATACTAAAGACATTGCTGCCTGCATTGAGATCCTGAACGACCTGTTTCACCTTATGTCCCGCAAAATCCGTTATTGAACAAGTAATCCTTTCCTGAGCAGGCGCACTGATCATTACATTTATTTTGCCGGTAGCAGGATTGGGGTATAAATTGGCTATACCTGGTGTATCAATTTTGTTATTCCAGATAAGAATAGTATCGCTGAGATTATTTTTTCCATCCAAGTCAACCTGGCTTAGACGATAGAATTGTTTATCGCTGGTAATATCATAATCATTGAAGGTGTAGTCAAGCTGTTGCGTGCTTTTACCACCCGGTGCAGCGGAAGGAACAAAGCTAATAGACTGATAATGCACGCTATCGGTTGAACGCTGTAGATCGAATCCCCGGTTGTTATTTTCTATAGCCGTTGTCCACTGAAGCAGATTTTTATTATTCTGTCCTACGCCTGAAAAAGACAGCAAAACTGTCGGCAAAACCGAATCTGGCAGTGTAGTAACGGTAATAGTATTTGAATTAGGGCTCATAGCATCTCCATCAAAGGCACGGACACGATAATAATAAGTTGTGTTAGCAGCCAAGCCGGTCACGGATTGCAATGTATCATTTACCAGGATATCCTCATACCCGGCTACAAAAGTTCCCGAAAAATCATCCGTGGTAGCTACATCGAGACGGTAACTAACAGCACCTAATGTAGGTTTCCAGTTGGCTGTAAAGCTGGTAGACGTAGTATCCGTAGCGGGAGTGGCAACTACTTCCAAAGGTAAAGGAGCAGCGGTGGTGTCTGTGCTGGTAGTAACAGTAATAATATTTGAATTGGGACTAATAGTATCCCCATCAACTGCACGGACGCGGTAATAATAAGTAGTATTAGGAGATAATCCAGTCACTGCCAGGGATGTATCACTTACCACCGTATCCTTATATCCAGGTACATATGTTGCATGGCTGCCAGTGATCAATATATCATCGATAAGGCTTGCACCAGTAGAACCTACCGAACCATTGTTTACTGAAGTATTCGATGTCATGATCCAGCGAATAAAAACAGATGGCTGGTTACTGCACACATCAGGCAAGACCTTATCAATTACAACTCCGGTAGTAAAATCATCTGCAACAGTGACAGAAGGTGATGAGATATCTGTCCATGTTCCGGACGATCCTACTCTATATTGAACTTTAAAATCTTTTGGTCCTGTTGAAGATGATCTTTGCCTGGAAGAAAGTAACAAATTCTGCTGACCTATAGTATTCACTTCTATCTGCCAGTATTTAGCGCCGGATCCATTAGCCCAATTTGTAGCCCTTGCTGCTTTGGTTGCATAACCAGCCACATCAAAAGTGAGTGAATTAGTGCCAGTTGCAGTGATAATTTTACCTGCATTCGCACTATTAGCAGTATCTACTAAAGAATCAGCACTTGAAACAGGGAACGACCATTTCGCTACTGTTGTAGGAGACGTGTCATCAATGAAATCTTTTGTCGTAGCTACATCGAGACGATAGCTAACAGCACCCGGTGCAGGTTTCCAGTTGGCTGTAAAGCTGGTAGACGTAGTATCGGTGGCAGCGGTAGCAACTACATTCAAAGGTAAAGAAGCAGTGATATTAGTAGTAAACGATTGCTGTGCGCCATACGATGTATCCCCCCTATTGCCAGCGAACGAATGATAATAATAAGCCGTTCCGGATGATAATCCTGAAACAGGAGATATGAAATTACCGTTATTTAAGCCAGAGCCTGAAACTATTGTTCCGGCTCCATTAGCAAAACCATTCACCGTACTATATTCTATTCCGTAAGTACTAATAGAGCTGCAACCACTATCAATGATGCTGCCTGCGAGAGTAGCACCCGAAGAAGTGATTGAACTGGCATTCCCGGTAGAAACAGTAGGTGCTGAGTTAACACCTGAGCCGGTAGCTGCTACGTTTACCAGAGTTACACCACCGCCACTAACAGGTATACTGCCACTGTAAGATCGCACACTGGTTGGAGTAAATTGAACATAAATAGTTGCATTTAATGAAGTTCCTATATAAGGAGGAGATGTTGTACCAAAAAATGGTCCAACCGCTGACGTAGAAAATCTATAGCCCACCAAAGGACCCACAACAATCGCTGATCCGTTAAGATTAGAACCGGTCAGCGTGAAAGAATTGGGAACGGAAGCTGTACCTGTACAAACATTACCAAATCCATTTAGAGCTCCTGCTATTAATGAAGGAGGCGAAACATAGGGTATCGCAACGATAGTTACATTATCAATACCCAGCGCCTGGGCATTGGTTGTAGTATTTCCGGAATTAACAGAATAATTCCAGGCAAGATAACAATGCGCATTTGGGGCTACAAAAGCATCAAGCTTTTTTGAAATAATATGTCTTGTTAATCCCGGCACGGGAGAGGTATAACCTTTGTTATCAACATCAGCAGGAAAAAAGAGGGTAAAGTCGGGACCCAAATTCCATGTTGCTAAGCTATCAGTAAAATATCCTAGATTCACAGCAAATCCTGCAGGATTTGAACCGTTCCTGTATTTTTCTACGTCATAAGAAATAATATAACCTCCTATAGGGGTTGCTCCATAATTGAACAGATCGACATACAGGTTTACACTCTTAACAGCAGAACCATCTGATAATCCACCAATGGCTCTATCGGTTGCAGTAACAGTATCCCCGGCGGCAAAATTATATATACCTCCCAAAGCATTTGAGCTAATTGAAATTCCGCCGGTTTGTGTAGTAGTTGTTTGTGTAGTAGAAGAAAAAGTAAATGGGATCGTGCTTATACCAACTCTCCATCCCGTAGGCAATTTGGCAACGGAAGTTTTGGCTACTGTATCAAAGTTTTGCTTAGCCGTATCGCCAACAGCTAAGTTAACCCAGTTTTGAGCCTTTATCGTTGTGCTGTATAGAATAATTACAAGGAAAGAACATACCTTTCGCATCAGTTTCATTTTAAGGTTTAATAAACTTGTAGTTATTCAGGAGGCAGCACCCGCTAAAGGGGTAACATTTCCTGACAAGATTGAAAATATTATTCAGAGTTAAAAGGAGAACTTATTAACATGGAAGGATGACATAAAATAACAAAATACCGATTATGTAGTATCTTCATCCCTTAACAGGAGTCCTATACGATGGAAATTCTAATTATACTAGGGCTGATAATACTAAACGGCCTGTTCACTATGTCGGAAATAGCCCTTGTCTCGGCCCGTAAAGTGCGGCTGGAAAGCCAGGCGGAAAAAGGGGATAAAAAAGCAAAGATAGCGCTCGCGCTATCTAACAATCCGGAACTCTTCTTGTCGGCCGCACAAATTGGCATCACTTTAATAGCTATCCTTACTGGTGTGTACTCCGGCGAGCGCTTCGGAAAAGACCTGGCTCCTTTTTTTGAGAAAATAGAAATACTCAGGCCTTACGCTGCCACTGTTTCTACTACTGTTGTAGTTATTATTGTCACTTTTCTTTCTATTTTATTCGGCGAACTCATTCCCAAACGTATTGGGTTGTTAAGAGCAGAACGTATTGCTAAGATCGCCTCAGGGCCTATGTATGTGTTTGCCAAGATCACTTACCCTATTGTATGGACGCTTACCAAAATAAGCAATCTTTTTTTTACTGTGTTTAATATCAAAGCCTCTAAAAAAGATGCAGTTACGGAAGAAGAGATCAAAGCCATGGTAACGGAAGGCACAGAGGCAGGAACTATAGCCGAAGCAGAGCAGGAGATTATTGAGCGCGTTTTTCACCTAGGTGATCGGAATATCACTTCACTAATGACCCATCGCAGCGATATCATATGGTTCGATATCAACGATAACGAAGTTTCCATTAAAGAAAAAATACTAATTGAACCACATTCAGTGTATCCTATCTGTGAAGGCGATGTAGACAATATAAAAGGGATGGTGTCTATCAAAGATCTGTATGTGACCGACGACAATACGCTGTTTAAAGATGTTATGAAGCCGGCTATGTTCGTACCAGAGAACAATACGGCTTATAAGGTGCTGGAGAAGTTTAAATCCGCTGGCATTCATTGCTGCTTTATTGTGGATGAATATGGAAGCGTGCAGGGTATGATCACATTAAATGACATACTGGAAGCAATAGTAGGCGAGCTGCCACAGCCAGATATAGACGATTATGAAATAATACACCGGGAAGATGGCTCTTACCTAGTGGATGGGCAAATACCTTTTTATGATTTCCTGGCCCGTTTTGAAAAAACAGAATGGATGAATGAAGGCGACCAGGAATTTAATACACTGGCTGGGTTTATACTGCATCATCTGGAGCGTATTCCTCATACCGGCGATAAGTTGGAGTGGAATGGCTTCACATTCGAAATAGTAGATATGGATGCACAACGTATAGATAAAGTGCTGGTAACTATTTCAGAGGAGCTGAAAAATGAAATGGAAGAGGAATAATACTTAGAGCGTACTTCCATCTCTTACTTTAATTTTCTTCTTCCCGGCGTTCTTTTTTTCAAAATCCAATACTTCTTTGGGCTTTGCTGTTTTTTTGTTCGTGCTATCAGCAGCAACAAGGGGCTTATCTCCTGTTTCTAATTTACCTACTGTGTAAACTTCTGTTTTAAAGATCATACCGCTGGCAGGGTCGTAATATTTCCAGGTGCCGTGCTTTACACCAGCGCCCTCATTCTTTACGATCACAGTCTTAAAGTTACCCGGATGATCAATATCTTCTACATCCAATGTATCATACTGTTTATCCGGATTAATAGCACGCCAGCTTTCCTCACGAATAAGCTCACCCACTTTATTATAATATTGAGAGATGCCATCTTTATTTCCCCAACGAAAATTTTCAACAGCCATCAGGTCGCCTTCCAGGCTATAACGGCGCCAGGTACCTTCTTTTCGATTGTCTCTATAAACTCCTTCTTCCTCATAACCCGGCTCGCCTCTTAGTTCTTCATACCTCACCACCCATTTGCCCTGCTTCAGTCCTTTCTTATCAACTATATTGAGCGTGTCGCCTTTCACGCCGACGATGTAGTTATTATATTGACTGAAACAGGTAGTAGAGAATAATAACGATATAATAAGTAGGTAACGCATTAGACAAAATAGACTATCGCCAGTTCATAGCCTTTCAAACCTAGTCCAAAAATACTGCCAACTGCTTTGCCTGAAACATGACTTAGCTTTCTGAAGTCTTCCCTCGCATGTACATTAGAGATATGTACTTCTACTACCGGCGTTTTAATAGCAGCAATAGCATCGCCAATGGCAACAGACGTATGCGTATAACCGGCAGGATTAAGAATTATGCCATCATAGTCATAGCCTACACGCTGCAACTCATTAATAATCTCACCTTCTAGGTTGCTTTGAAAATAATGAAAACTTACCTGCGGGTATTTTGATTTCAGTTCTTCAAGATATTTTTCAAATGGCTGGTTGCCGTAAATATCTGTTTCGCGTTTACCCAGCAGGTTGAGATTAGGACCGTTGACGATGGCTATTTTCATGATTGACTATTTTTGATCATCCCGATAAACTCATCAAACAAATACCTTGAATCGTGCGGACCTGGAGTAGACTCCGGATGATATTGCACAGAAAAAGCTAGCTTACCTTTTATCCGAATACCTTCTATAGAATTATCATTCAGGTTAACGTGGGTTACTTCTATATGATCCGCCTTTTCTACCGCTTTTGGATCTACTCCGAAACCATGATTCTGGGTAGTAATTTCGCAGCGGCCTGTCACCAAGTTCTTCACCGGATGATTCAACCCCCGGTGACCATGATGCATCTTAAACGTAGGTATATTATTCGCCAGGGCCAGCAACTGGTGGCCAAGACAAATACCAAACACTGGCTTTTCTTCTTTCAGGATCTCTTTTACTGTTTCTATAGCGTATGGCATAGCGGCAGGATCGCCGGGACCATTGGAGATAAAATAACCATTAGGGTTAAATGCTTTTACCTCCGCCAGCGGCGTCCTGGCAGGGTGCACCTTCACGTAAGCTCCTCTATCCACCATGCATTGCAGTATATGTTTTTTTATACCATAATCCATTACTGCTATACGTATAGCAGCAGACGGATCGCCTAATTCATAGGACTTATCCGTACTGACGGCACTTGCCAGCTCGAGTCCATCCATAGAAGGCACTGCACTTAGCTGCTTCTTTAAGTCATTCACGTCCGATATTTCGGAAGAGATGATACAGTTCATGGCGCCTTTCACCCTGACATGTTCTACCAGGGCGCGGGTATCTACATCTTCTATAGCTACTATTTTATTATCTTTTAGATATACATCCAGAGCCCCCTTTGCAAGCTTGCGGGAATATTGCTCTTCCAGGTTGCGGGCTATCAGTCCGCGAATTTTTACATTACCGGATTCCACATCGCTGTCTTTTACGCCATAGTTGCCCACATGCACATTATTCATGATCAGCACCTGGCCGTAGTAGCTGGGGTCGGTAAATACTTCCTGGTAGCCCGTCATGCCTGTATTGAAGCATATTTCCCCTGTAGTAGTACCAATAAGACCGAATGCTTTCCCATAATGAACAGTTCCGTCTGCCAAAGCTAGTATTGCCTGCTGCTGAGAAGTGGAGTTAGCCATATTATAGAAAGAAATTTGGTAAAGATAATATTAATGAAGGTTTTAATTATGCCTTTTTTACCCAACGGATACGGCGGGAGTGCTTTTACAAAGCTTTAGGTTCAGGAATGTTTAATCTTGGTTGAAAAGTATATTAACAACAGCAGGAAATTTGGCTTTGAAATAACGTTTACCCATGCTTCAACCCATTTATCATTGCAGTCAGGCCGATCTTTATGAAGCCTGCCGGGTTGGCTGGTCTGCCTGTAGTGCAAACATCGATTCTTTTACCCTACTTAAACCCAAGTATACGTTAACCTATGTAACTGACAGGTTAGCCGAGGTAGATGCAGCTAAGGATATGCTGGATAATGAGCAAAGAATAGAAGATTCAAAAACAGCAAGAGTAGCGCTAAAGAACAAAGCAACAGAAGCTTTGGATGCCTGGCAAAAATTAAAAAGGTATATCAGTGATGCCTACCCTAAGGATCTATTACAGATAAAACTGAGCACCGCCGGACAAAAATATTATCAAAAGGCAGCAAACGATGATTGGGGAGCTGTTGAAAGATTGCTAAATAATGGCAACATTTTCATTACAGCTAACACGGCGAATTTAACGGCGAATAATAACATGCCATCGACATTCGCTGCAAGTTTTGCGGCCATCAAATTAAGCTTCACCCCACTGTATGTAGCCTTTACTACTGCGGAACAAAACGATGAAGTGGAAACGGAGGCCAAGATACAGGCCAATAACGATATATATGCTAAACTGATAAGGATGTTCAAAGATGGACAGGTGATATTTACACAGAGCAGAGCCCTGAGAAGGCAGTTCGTATTTGAACAGGTGTTATTAACCGTTAAAGGCCCTGGTGTTGCAGGAATCAGAGGCCTGATCACAGATAACCAGACGAACCGGCCAATTACTGTACAAGCCCGGGTTTCTGTATATAACACTACCTATACAACAAACTCTGATAGTAACGGCAGATATGAGATAAGTCCGGTCGCTGCAGGTAGTTACTATCTGCAATTCTTTGCTCCCAACTACTACGATGCCGGAACCGGTCCTATTGCAATAGAAACTGGAACGATCAAGACAGTTAATATATCTTTAGTGCCTCAAGGCTATATATTTGGAAGGATTACAGATGGTACAACAGGCAATCCGGTTGAAAATGTAAACGTTGTAGCAGAAAAAGATAGCAATCCTGTTAACGATGTGCTTGCTGTTACAGATACTAACGGGAATTATTCTCATACGCTTGTTGCTGGTAGTTATGTTCTCAAGATATCAAAAGCAGGATATGCCGATATGCAGGTCGCTTTATTCACAGTAGCAAGAGGCCAAACGATAACGAAGGATCTCCAAATGACGCCGGCACATACATAAAAACAAAAAAAGCGGGATCACTTTCGTAATCCCGCTTTACTATAAAGTAATTGTTATTATTCGCCTTTTGTTTCTTCTTCAGCCGGTGCCGCAGCTTCAGGAGCAACTTCCTCAGCGGTAGTAGCAGCTTTCTTCTTAGCTCCGCCTGCACGACGTGTTTTCTTACCAGGTTCGGCTTTAGTTTCAGCAGCCTTGCCATACACATCGTTGAAGTCTACCAGCTCAATCATAGCCAGTTCAGCATTATCACCGGCACGCATACCTAACTTGATGATACGTGTGTAACCACCCGGACGGCCAGCTACTTTTTCAGCAACAGTGCTAAACAGTTCAGTGATAGCTTCTTTATCCTGCAAATAACTGAATACTACCCGGCGCTGGTGCGTTGTATTTTCTTTTGCTTTTGTAATAAGAGGCTCTACATAGATTCTCAGCGATTTTGCCTTGGCTAATGTAGTAGTGATCCTTTTGTACTGGATCAATTGGGCAGCCAGGTTGCTCAATAATGCTTTTCTGTGAGAAGCTGTTCTGCCGAGGTTGTTGATTTTGTCTCCGTGACGCATGACTTTTGTTTTAAACCCTGTACCGTGTCAGGAATTACAGGATTGTTATGAAAATGAAAAGAACACGCCGTGGCGTGTTCCTGCAGTAAAATTATACTTCTTCGTCTACCTTCAGTTTGCTCAGATCCATTCCGAAATGCAAACCTCTTTCAGTAAGCACCTGCTCAATTTCAGACAGTGATTTCTGACCGAAATTACGGAACTTCATCAGGTCTTCCTGCTCGTAGCCTACCAGCTCGCTTAGAGAGTTGATTTTAGCAGCTTTCAGGCAATTGAAGGCGCGTACAGAAAGATCCAGATCTTCCAGAGGAGTTTTTAGCACCTTACGTAGTTGCAGCGTTTGCTCATCTACGAGGTCTTCTTTTTTCTCTTCTTTATTGTCGAAAGTGATGTTCTCATCTGTGATGATCATCAGATGCTGTATCAAGATACGGCTAGCCTGTTTAACGGCTTCTTCGGGATGGATCGTTCCATCGGTGCTTACATCCATCAGCAGCTTTTCGTAGTCAGTCCTTTGCTCCACGCGGGTATTCTCAATGCTGTATTTTACGTTCTTTATAGGAGTAAAGATGGAATCGATGGGAATATAACCAAATGGCACATCTTTCACCTTGTTATCTTCAGCAGGCACATAACCGCGGCCTTTGCCTATGGTAAGTTCAATATCCAGCTTGGCTGAATTGTCCATAGTGCAGATCAGTAGTTCCGGATTCATCACCTGGAACGACTGGCTGGCTTCCTGGATCATGCCAGCGGTAAATTCGCTTTTACCTTTTATGTGTAAAACGATCTTTTCATTCGCGATCTCATGATCCACAGTCTTCCTGAAACGAACCTGCTTCAGGTTAAGGATAATTTCAGTAACATCTTCTGTTAACCCTTTGATAGTAGCGAATTCATGATCAGCCCCTTCAATTCTGATACCTACGATAGCATATCCTTCCAACGAGCTAAGTAATACACGGCGCAAAGCGTTACCAACGGTAACACCAAATCCGGGCTCTAAGGGACGGAATTCAAATTGTGCTTCAAAATCAGTTGCTTTTTGCAGAACGATTTTGTCAGGTTTCTGGAAATTTAAAATGGCCATATTTAGACTTTCTGGTTTTTAAAATTTTCTCTGCAGATGTTCTCCCGAAGGAGATTCTGCGGAAGAATCATTTATTATTTACTATACAATTCGACGATCAACTGTTCTTTAATATTTTCAGGAACGCTCTCTCTTTCCGGATAAGCGATAAAAGTACCAGCCATCTCAGCTTCATTCCAGTCCAACCAACTGAATTTAGGATTTTTACCTTTGATCATGCTGGTAAGCCCTGTTTTTTCAGCAGCAGAAGGTTTCAGCTCGATAATATCGCCTGGCTGTAATTGGTAAGAAGGAACGTTGGTAACAGCGCCATTCACCATAACATGCTTATGAGCAACCAACTGGCGCGCACCACCACGGGAAGGAGCTATACCAAGACGGAAAACAGTATTGTCTAAACGCGCTTCCAATAGCTTAATCAGGTTTTCACCAGTAACACCTTTACGGCGGGCAGCTTCTTCGAATGTTTTGCGGAACTGGCGCTCTAATACACCATAGGTATATTTAGCTTTTTGCTTTTCACGTAGCTGAAGGGCGTATTCGCCTAATTGCTTACGCTTGCGCTTTTCACCATGCTGACCCGGAGGGTTGCTGTTTTTACTGAGCCATTTGCCATTGCCTAAGATAGGCTCACCGAAAATCCTGGAAATTTTGGTCTTTGGACCTGTGTAACGTGCCATAGTAAATCAGTAGATTTTTAAGTTCCCGGATAAGCTCATTTAAAAATCTTAAAATTCGATCTTATCCAGCTTTTTTAATTATAAATAAAAATTCCAAATCCCAAATCTGTGAAGATTTTGGGATTTGGGTATCAAATAGCTTATACTCTTCTTTTCTTTGGAGGGCGGCAGCCATTGTGCGGCAGCGGCGTAACGTCCTTGATCTGCGTAATCTCTATGCCAGAGTTAGAGATAGCACGGATAGCGCTTTCTCTTCCGGAACCTGGTCCTTTTACATATACATCGCAACGCTTCATACCAGCATCCAGGGCCACTTTAGCTGCATCTGATGCAGCCATCTGCGCAGCATATGGCGTATTTTTCTTGGAGCCTTTAAAGCCCATTTTACCGGCGCTGCTCCAGGAAATCACTTGCCCTTGCTTGTTAGTTAAGCTGATAATAATGTTGTTAAAGCTCGCAGTAACATGCGCATCGCCATAAGAATCGACCTTTACGATCCTCTTCTTGGCGGCCGCTTTAGCGCTTGTTTGTTGTTGTTGTGCCTTTGCCATTTCTTAGTAGGTAGTCTTTGAATGTTTGTTGTTCCCCTCCTTCCTGATTAAAAGAGATCCGGGGCCTATTGATTGTTATTTCTTAGCTGCTTTCTTTTTACCGGCCACCGTCTTACGTTTGCCCTTGCGGGTACGGCTGTTAGTACGGGTACGCTGTCCACGAACGGGCAGACCTTTACGGTGACGGAGACCACGATAGCAAGCAATATCCAGCAGACGCTTAATGCTCATTTGCGTTTCGCTGCGCAGTTGGCCTTCTACTTTAAATTCGTTAGTAATAGTGTTACGAATAGCGTTCAGCTCTTCATCGTTCCACTCGCTTACTTTTTTATCAAAATTGATATTTGCTTTACCCAGAATATACTGAGCGGTAGAGCGTCCGATACCATAGATATAGGTTAGTCCTATCTCCCCTCTTTTGTTTTTTGGTAAATCTACACCGGCGATACGAGCCATATTCTAATTTAAATTTTGAGTGTTTAACTGCTGGATTAACCCTGACGTTGTTTAAAACGAGGATTCTTCTTGTTAATAATATACAGCTTGCCTTTTCTTCTCACGATCTTGCAATCAGCGCTGCGTTTCTTAATGGATGCACGAACTTTCATGTCTATTTTATAATTATTATTTATACCTAAATATGATCCTTCCTCTTGTTAAGTCATATGGGCTCATCTCCACCCCCACTTTATCGCCCGGCAAAATCCGTATGTAGTGCATCCTCATTTTCCCTGAGATGGTGGCTATTATTTCGTGGCCATTTTCCAGCTTCACCCTGAACATAGCGTTGCTCAGTGCTTCCATGATTGTACCATCTTGTTTAATGAGCGCTTGTTTAGCCATACGTTTTTGGGAGCGCAAAGATATGGGAAAGCAAGTAAAATATAAAAAAAAGATAAATCCCCCTTACTAAGGGGGTTAGGGGGATTCCTACTCAATCCAACTGATCATATACCGGTCATCTTCTATTCCGGCGGCAAAGTCTGTCATTTTTAGCGGATGGAAAGTATCTACCATTACGGCCAGTTCCTTCGTCTCCTTAGCTCCAATGCTTTTTTCCACTAAGCCGGGGTGTGGTCCATGTGGGATACCCGCCGGATGCAGTGTAATCATACCCCGCT
>Ga0207017_1096_pt1 | contig 13953 bp, 12 predicted proteins | sample Alteio_BWMinCont_51_FD_153472 | JGI IMG/M metagenome (GOLD analysis project Ga0207017, IMG submission 153472) | Enriched cells from forest soil in Barre Woods Harvard Forest LTER site, Petersham, Massachusetts, United States -... | ecosystem: Environmental > Terrestrial > Soil > Temperate forest >...
AAATGCAGCACCTGCCATCAGGACCATAATCTTGAAGGCGCGCATCTGCCACCCGGCGCGCCCAATTGGGGTCTGCCGCCCGTCAGCACGCCGATGATCTGGCAGGGGCTCACGGACGGGCAGATTTGCCAGTCAATCAAAGACCCTAAGCAGAACCGAAATCGCAACCTCGATCAACTGGTCGAGCACCTCACGGAAGATAAGTTGGTGATGTGGGGATGGAATCCCGGCGAAGGCCGAACCGCGATTCCCATGCCGCATGATGAGTTTTCGGCCAAGGTGAAACAATGGCAGGCGGCAGGCGCGCCTTGTCCAGCGCGGTGAGTTTTACCGGCGATCGGAGCTAAGCGCCGATCACAATGTGGGACGCCCGAGCGCAATCACCAGATCTGTACTCGGTCGGGCGGGGAGAGATAGAGCTTCTCTCCTGGTTGAACATTGAACGCCGGGTACCACGCGTCGGCGTTACGTACCCCGTCCGCGCGATATTCCCCCGGCGAGTGCGGATCGGTCATCACTTGCTGGCGGAGGGTATTCTCCCGCGTCTTCGATCCATAGTTTTGTCCGAAGGCAATGAAGAACTGCTGATCGCCGGAGAATCCATCCTGCGTGGGGGCAGTCTTGCCTTCGAGGGAAGCGCGGTAACCGTCGTACGCCGCGGAGATGCCTGCGTTGTCGGCGATGTTTTCTCCCAGCGTCTGCTTGCCATTTAAGGAGAGGTCGGGAAACGGCTTATAAGTGTCGTACTGAGCCGCCAGCTTCGCGGTGGTCGCTTTGAAATGGGCGAAGTCGGAGGGTGTCCACCAGTCGCGCACCCGGCCTTTGGAATCGAAGGCGCTGCCTTCGGTGTCAAAGGTGTGGCTGATTTCGTGGCCCATAATCGCGCCGATAGCGCCATAGTTCACTGCGGCCGGAGCCTTCGGATCGAAAAAAGGCGGCTGCAGAATTGCTGCGGGAAAGCTGAGCGCGTTTTGCAAGGGCAGGTTCACTGCATTCACCGTCTGCGGATGCAGGGACCACTCTTTGCGATCGACGGCATGGCCGAGCCGCGCCACATCGCGGTGATAGTCAAACAGGCGGCCGCGCCAGAGGTTACCGAAAATGTCATCCGCTTTGACTTCGTAGGCGGAGTAGTCACGCCAGGTTTCCGGATAGCCGATACCCACGTAGAGGGTGGTGAGCTTTTCCTGCGCTTCTGCTTTGGTTGCCGGATTCATCCAGGACAGAGATTCAATCCGCTTGCGAAACGCGGCAGTGATGTTCGCAACCATGGACTCGGCTTGGGCCTTGGCTTCAGGGGAGAAGTAGCGCTGCGCATAGATTTGTCCCACCGCATCGCCCAACCACTCATTGACCATGGCCACGCCGCGCTGCCAGCGCGGACGCTGTTCCGGTGTGCCCGCCAGTATTTTGCCAAAGAATGCGAAGCGCTCATCGGCGAACGCTTTGGGCAGCACTGCAGCATAGGTGTCGATGAGGTGAAATGCCAGCCAATCCTTCCAAGTCTCGAGCGCCGTGGAGGCCACCAGAGCTGATTCCGCAGTGAAGGCGGTGGGTTGCCACACAATGAAGCTGGCTTGATGACTCAGGCCGGCGCCCCGGAAGTACTCCGCCCAGTCAAGACCGGGAGCCTTGCGGCAAAATCGGACTGCTTCCAGGCATTGTTGGCTTTCTGGATGTCTTCATTTTCGGCCAAGGGCAGGTGTTTTTCCGCAATCGCACGCTCCAGTTCGAAAATGCGTTGGGCGCGGGAGTCCGTATCAGTGAATCCCGCAAGCTTGAGCAGGGTCGAAATATGAGCCTGATATTTGGTGCGGATGTCGCGCATGCGCTCGGTGTCGGCCAGGTAATACTGCCGGTCAGGCATCTGCAGGCCGCCTTGCATCAAGTAGGGCGCATAGTGCTCGGAGTCGCTAAACCCGGGCGCGACCCACAGTCCGAAAAGGTTTGCCGTATGAAAATTTGTGTTGTTGAGTGCGTCGACGTCCGCTCGAAGCGTCTCACCCAGCGCTCGTGCCAGTTCGTGCTTGTCGTGGATTGCGGCAATGCCTTCGAGGTGGCCGCGTAGCGGGGCAAGTCCTTTTGTGTCGATTCCCGCCTCATCCATGAAAGAGGTGTACAGATCGGCAATTTTGCGCGTGTTGGATCCCGCGGAAGCCTTCGCCTTCGCGGCCTCTTCAATCAGGCCGGCAGTGCGCTTGTTGCTCAAATCATCGAGCGTGCTGAAGACGCCGATCCGGCCCCGGTCCGGCGGAATTTCGGTGCGCTTGATCCAACCCCCATTGGCATACCGGTAGAAATCGTCACCCGGCTTTACCGAGGGATCCATGTTGACGACGGCGATGCCATGCTCATCCTGTTTGGGCGCGTCCTGCGAGCGGGCAGCAAGTGGAACCAGGACCATCAGCGCAGCGCACGCGGCGTTACGCGCCAGCGTCCGGTGCGAAAAGTTGGGGATGAGTTTCATCGGTAGCTCCAAACAGTGCTGCAGTTGACGGTCAATTGAGATTAGACGACGACCCACCAAAAAGAGTAGCACGGCTGCCAGGCAAGTTGGGCAAAGGGCGCGGCCTGCATGGGATGCGTCCTTACCATCGGACTAGCGGTGAATCTCCACACGAGTTCGCCCAGCGTATCTGCTGGTCTAGTCCTGGAGTCTGGTGCGGTACGGCCAAACGAGTGATGTTTGCTGGTCCCAGGAGGCTTTCCGTGACCTTCGTAACTTTGCCGAACTAACCTGATCAATAAAAATAAGAAGTTCATCAGTGGACGATCTCATCTCGTCCAACAAATCCGGCCGCTTTTTTCACGAGGCTCGGATGGTGAATTCTAAGCGGCTAGCAAACAAGGGCTAATGTTCATGAAGTGCAGGGTTATCGCGGTTCTCGGCACCAGGCCGGAAGCCATCAAGCTGGCGTTGGTGATTCACGCCTTGCGCCAGCGCTCGCAAGAATTTGAAACTGCGGTGATTTATACCGGCCAGCATCGCACCATGCTCGACCACGCGCTGCAATTCTTCCAGATCAAGCCCGACTTCGATCTGGACGTGATGCGTCCGAATCAGACGCTCAACTCCCTAACCGCACGCATATTGGACACAGTCGAGAATGCGTGCCACCGCTTTCAACCCAACATGATGTTGGTGCAGGGAGACACCACCACTGCATTTGCCTCCGCGCTGGCAGCTTACTACTGTAAGACTGCCGTCGGCCACGTCGAAGCCGGTTTGCGCAGTCATGATATTTACAATCCGTTCCCGGAGGAAGCGAATCGGCGATTAGCTTCTGTCCTGACTGAGATTCACTTTGCCCCTACTGCTTTGTCGCGGGACAATCTGCTGGCTGAGGGCGTGTCCGACGAGAAGATCGTGGTCACCGGCAACACCGTGATCGATACTCTGCGCGCCCTTAGCACCTTGCCGCATTCCTGGGAAAACACGCCGTTGGCTGGTATTCCGGACGACAATTCCCGCCTGGTGCTGGTCACTTCTCACCGCCGGGAATCCCTGGGTACGGATCAGGAGAACATGTGCCTCGCTCTCAAGGATCTGGTCCAGCAGCATCCCGACATTCGAGTGGTCTATCCCGTCCACCTGAATCCGAATGTTCGCGCGACGGTGAATGCGCTGTTGCAGAACACCGACCGGATCCACTTGACCGAGCCACTCGACTACATCACATTCGTCAGCCTGCTGCGTCGTTGTTTTCTGGTGCTGACCGATTCGGGCGGTATCCAGGAGGAAGCGCCCACCTTCGGAAAGCCGGTCTTGGTGCTGCGTAAACTTACGGAGCGCCCGGAAGCCTCGCAGTTTGGCATGGCCAAGATTATCGGTATGTCGCGTGAGGGAATCGTCAAGGAAACCAATCATCTGCTCAATGACGCAGACGCGTATCAGGATATGTCGGAGGGCGAGAATCCATACGGAGACGGTCATAGTTCGGAGCGAATCGTGGAAGCCGTGGCCCGCTGGCACGCCAAGAAGACTCCGTTGTTAGAAGCTGACCAGCAATTCAAGCTGCCGCCCCGGCCGCAGCCCCGCCGGCGGAAAAGCGATGCCGAGGAAAAGGCCGCGAAGGCTGCCGCGGCAGGCAAGGAGTGACCACGCCAAACCTTCCCGGTTGTGGTTGCGCGCCATGATCTATGTTCTCTACATCATTGTGTTTGCGATTTGTATCTATACCGGCCGCCATTACTGGTTCACCCTGAATCGCCTCTTCGGTTTTCAACGCCACCCTTATATCGACATTGACGTCGCCGACTGGCCGCCCGTGACCGTTTTGGTTGCTGCGCACAACGAGGAAAAGGTCATCTCTTACATTCTCGATGCTTTGATGATGGTCAAGTATCCCGGCAAGATGCTGGTCGTTCCCGTCAATGACCGCTCTACCGACCGCACTCGCGAGATCATCGACCAGTTTGTGGAAAGATTTCCCGGACGCATTCAGCCCTTTCATCGCGTCAAGGGCAAAGGCGGCAAGGCCGCGGCGCTGAAAGATGCCATGAAGTCAGTGGATACCGAGGTCATCCTGATTTTCGATGCGGACTACATTCCAGGCGCGGGTCTGATTAAGCAACTGGTGGCGCCATTTTTTGATCTCGAAGTCGGCGGCGTGATGGGCCGGGTGGTGCCGCTCAACACCGGCACGAATATGCTCACTCGTCTTTTGGATCTGGAGCGATCGGGCGGCTATCAGGTCGACCAGCAGGCGCGTATGAACCTCCGCCTGGTGCCTCAACATGGCGGTACGGTGGCCGGAGTCAGGTTGAGCGCCTTGCGGGAGATTGGCGGGTGGAATGAAAACGCGCTCACCGAAGACACCGATCTGACCTACCGCTTACTCCTGAACGGCTGGAAAACCGTCTACCAGAATCGTTCCGAGTGCTATGAGGAGGTCCCCGAAGTCTGGCCAGTGCGCATTAAGCAAATCATGCGCTGGGCCAAAGGCCACAACCAGGTGATGGTGGCTTACGGCTTGCACTTGTTGCTTGGGAAACATCGGGCCACTCTGCGCGAACGAATCGATGGAGCATTGCTCTTGGGCGTGTATGCCATGGCGCCCGTTACCCTCATCGGCTGGGCGCTGGCGCTCGGCGTGTTCTACCAGGGGGTCGCTCCTTTGCACGGAGTGATCGCCCTGCTTTCTCTGACCGCCTATGCCGCGCTCGGTAATTTGGCGGCATTCTTCGAAATCGCGGCGGCGGTCCGGCTCGACGGCAGCCGCAAACGAATCGCCCTCCTGCCGTTCCTTATTCTCGGATTTGCGGTGAGCATTTTCTCGGTCTCTCGCGCCGCCGTATCGCAAATCGCCGATCGTCTGAGCGGAGCTGAGTTTCATTGGGATAAAACCGAACGCTTCCGGAGAGTCTCGTGAATCCCTATCTCGCAGTGGCGGTTCTGGTCTTCACGGTCAGCCTGATGCTTGCTCTTCCACTGGTGCCCGCAATGGTAGAACTGCGGCGCAGGTCGGACGCGCGGCCATTGAACGTCGATCAGCAAAATGCGGGCGAGATCCGCCATTTTGCCCACGGCTTCCGCGCCCATATCAAAGAACTTGAACCCACCATCCTGCGCTGCGTGGGCGAGGGAATCAATACAACCTGCACTCTTTCCGATGGCGAGGAGTACGTCGTGCTCGGCCGCGTCGACGAACCGCTGTTGATTGCTTTGCGCGAGCGAGACGCAATTCATCCTGTAGTAATCGCTGCCGGGGTTGACGTTATCGTGCCTCCCGAGGGCACGTTCTCGAGAGACATTTACGCGGGCGGCGATTTCACGGGTGGAGAGAAAAATAATTACCGGGCGATCTTCTGCGACCGGGAAGTTCATCTAGGCGCGGCCAGCCGGGTGATGCGATGGGCTCATGCCATCGGCAAGTTCACCGCCGAAGCCGGCTGCCTGCTCTACGGGCGCACTTCCTCGGATTCGGTTTTACGCCTGCACCCGGATTGTATTTTCCTGAGGCTGAACGCGCCGCGCATTGAGTTCGGGCCTGCCGCGATCAGCGCCGATGAGAATAGCCATTCCCATACCCCGGCAAACCTGGCCCCGCGAAAGCCTAGTCGTTTCCTGCATGACGGTGATTTCGAGGTACCAGCCGGACAGGTCCTCTATACCGACATCATCATCCGCGGCAAGCTGCGAATCTGCTCCGGGGCGCGAATCTGCGGCAGCGTGAAAAGCATTGAGGAAATGGTGATCGAGGATGGCGTTGCGGTCGAAGGAAGCCTGATCAGTGCCCAAAAAATGCGCATTGGCTCGCGCTGCGCGATTCACGGGCCAGTCGTGGCCGAACGTGAACTGGCCATTGCCTCTGGGGCTCGGTTCGGCACCCTGGAACATCCGACAACCGTCACCTCGCCGGAAATTGAGGTCGCAGAAGGTGTGGTTGTGTTTGGTACCTTGTGGGCACGCGATCGGGGTCTGGTGGTGGCCAGCCAATGAAGCGTCGAACCATGATCGCGATTTGTGCTGCAGTTCTGCTGGCTCTGATCGCCTGGTCCCGGGCGACCCACGACCGCTTTCACTCGACCGCCGACCGCCTGCTTCTGCTGGTTCCCGATGGCATCAGTTTTTCCAATCCTAAAGTCACCGTGTGGCTCGACGCCGGCAGCGAAGAAGGGCTGCATGTGGTCCCGGTGCATGACTCCGAATTTCTTCGTCCGCTGTGGGGAGATTCCAGGTGCGCGGGCGTGATTCTGCCGGATTCCATCCATCAGCAGGCGAGCGATCTCTTCGTCGCCACTCTGCACCGTTTTGTGGCCGAAGGCGGCAAACTCATGCTGGTCTACGATGCCGCCACATTCTCGCTGAACGGCACGTACGCCGTGGGACGTTCCCGCCTGTCCGATCTGGCCGGCGTGGATTACGCTCTCTACGATAAGTTTGGAGACAAGACCATTCAATGGAGCAAGGTTGCCAGCAGCAATGCGATCGTCAGGCAAATGGAAATACCTCCGGGCAAGTACTATCCCTTCCATTCAGGGACTGATGAAGTTGCTTCTAAAGATGCCCCACCCACTCCTCCCCAAAGCACCTTCGGAATCGAGCTCCGGCGCTACCAGTATGGCGATCTGCAATATCCCAGCTTCGTCACTTCAGGCAACTACTCGGGCGAGGTTCTGTTTCATTCGAGCAACGGGCTCATTGCGGGCGAGCAATCCTATCAAAAAGGTTCAGTCCTGTTCGTAAACCTGCCTCTCGGATATCTGAAAGGCAGCACCGACGGGTTGCTGTTGCATGCGTTTCTGAAGTACTTTGCGCGTCATGCGCTGTCTCTTCCATATTTAATGCCAGTTCCTGACGGCGTTGGAGGGCTGGTATTGAACTGGCACGTTGACTCCAATGCCGCCATCAAGCCGCTGCAAGAGATGAGTTCGTGGACCTTGCTGCAACAGGGTCCGTATTCGGTTCATATCACCGCCGGGCCGGATGACGGGAAAGTCGGAGACCGAAAAGGCTTTGATGTTGACCACAATCCCATCAGCCAGGCTCTGATCCGCAAATACATGAGCCTGGGTTATGAAATTGGCAGTCACGGCGGGTGGATTCACGACTACTTTTCTTCTCACGTGGAAACCGGCAATCCAAAAGACCTCGAACAGTTTCTCGCGCTAAACAAAGATTCGCTGGAGCGGGTCACGGGTAAACCGGTAGAAGAATATTCCGCTCCCGACGGCAACCAGCCGCCCTGGGTCACGCACTGGTTGGAAGCTCATGGCTTTCTCGCCTACTACTTTACCGGCGATACAGGCATGGGGCCCACACAGGGCTATCGCAACGGCAAACGCGAGGGAAATAACGTCTGGGCATTTCCGATTTTGCATTTGGATCGAGCGGCGGCGTTCGAGGAAATGAGCACGCAAGGAATTTCCGACGCTGAAATCGGGCGCTGGCTGGCTGCCATCACCGACTTTACGGCCGATCACCGCTCGGTACGTCTGGTCTATTTCCATCCACCCGGAATTCTGCAGTACCACGATCTGGTGGATCGGTGGGCCGAACAAACCGGCCGTCTGAAAGCGGATGGGCGTTTCCGCTGGTACACCATGACCGAACTCGCTACATTCCTGAATTCCCGCAAGCAGGTGAGATGGGAACTTTCGGAAAACGGTAGCCGGATCACGATTGCCGCAACTCATCCCCAAACTCTGAATCATCAGACCTGGAGAATTCCAGCCACCCGGTTTGCCGAGCCAGGAATTGTGGAAGGTTCAGCTCGAGTAATTCGCGATCGCGACGACTGGATGGTCATTGCCGGCGAAGGAAAAGACCTTCGCTTTGAGATGGTCACAAGATGACGATCAGTCACCAACCACGGCTTAGTTTTGCGGCAGCGCTGCTTTTGATCTGGGCGACGGTACCGGGCGCACGCGCCCAGAATAGTGCTGGTTCCGTCAGCCTGCTGTCGGGCAACTCTGCTTCGAGCGACTCTGGGCAAGCGTCGCCTCAGCAGCCGGGCGCCGATGTTCCACCGCCCGCTGGCCCGAAACAATTGAGCAACTATGTGGAAGCGGGTGGCGACTATCTTTTTTTAACCAACGGCTTTGGGCACTGGGATGGTGGGTATGCGAGGGGCGTAGTCACGAGCGGCAACAATATATGGAACGGGGAGGTCAACGGACAACACGAATTCGGCGATGCCGGCGTCTATCTGGCTGCGGGCGACACCTACAACTTCAATTCCGACTGGTACGGATCGCTGACGGCGGGCTCGAGCGTCGGAGGCTTTTTCTGGCCGCGCTTCCGGGCCGACGGCTTCATCAATAAAAAGTGGATGGCTCACAAGCAGTGGATCACTACTTTCGGTTTCGGTTACTACGCCGCCAAGGATGTCCACCGCGATCACAGTTTTTTTGTCGGCACTACTTACTACTTTACGAAGCCCTGGATTCTTGAAGAAGGAATTCGCTTCAACGTCAGCAATCCCGGCTCAGTCTTCTCGCCGGCAGGCTTTGTCGCCGTAACCCAGGGACGAAACCAGCAGCACTACATTACGCTTCGTGCGGGTTTTGGTAGGGAGGCATATCAACTGGTCGGTCCAACCGTGTCCCTCAACGATTTTCCGAGTCAGACTTTCACCGCGACCTGGCGACAGTGGGTGGGAACAAACTGGGGCGTAAATCTGGTTGGGGACTACTACCACAGTCCCTTCTACCAAAGAGGCGGAGTGAGCTTTGGATTCTTCCGGGAGTTTTGAAGGCCGCGAGAAACCGGCCAAGAAGGCTTAATGGATGAAACCGGCGGACCCAGTACGCACGCGCGGACATCGAGGTGGTGTCATCCCCATGCACCGCGCTCTCACCCACTTTCGTCTCGGTCCCATGAATCTGGTGATTGCCATTTCTCTGTTTGTATTTTTCTCGTCGATCTGGTTGGTGTTCCTGTCCAAGATTTGTCTCTTCTGGAATTGGGTTCTGGCGTTTGGGCTTCGCGTATTACCTTTGCAGGCTGATCTCGGTCTGGCCCAGCATCATCTGACGCCTTTCATCCGCTTTGACATTCCCTACCTGCGCATGGAATCGGTTCTGCCCAGCGCGTCGACATGGTGGCTTACCTGCGCCGCTACGCTGGCGCTCTTTGCCGCCACCTTTCTTCTGTCCGGCAGACTGCTTCCCCTCATGTATCTGCTTCGGGGAATCTTCCTGGTACCGATCACGGCCCTGCTATATTTCGCGGTTCTGCCGGCCCGCTTTCCCCATACCCCCGACAGCTATATGGAAAGCCTGGTCACGGCCGGGACTGCGTTGATCTCGACCGTCCCGCTGTTATACGGATTGACTTATTACATCTTCGATTTCGGTTTGCTCAAGAAAGCTTTCCTCACCGCCATCACCATGACGCACCTGGCGCTGTTCCTGCCTCTCCAAGTCCTGCTGCAGGCTCTGTTTCTGCAAAAGACCGTTCTGCTCATGCCGGTGCTTTACATCATCTTTGGGATGCCCATCAACATTCTGATCATCATTGCCTTCTATTCCTGGGGAATGAGTTGGCTGTTCCGAGTGCCCGCAGAAGTTTGATGGAGCTGGAGTTCGCCCGTTCATTGTGCGTGGGTTAACAAAAGCCCACTTCTAAAGCACACTATATAGGCACATATGGGCACGAAACGCACCCACGTTCTGCTACCCGAGAACCTGCTGCGGGAAATCGATGCATGAGTCGGCCCGCGAGGGCGAAGCTCGTTCCTCGTGGAGACAGCGCGCCAGGAAGTTCGCCGGCAGAAGCTGCTTCATTTCCTGGAGAGCAAGGACCCTGCGTGGAAGGATGAAGAGCATCCTGAACTCGGGGACGACGCGGCCGCCTGGGTGCGCGGGCTCCGCCTGCAGGGCAGACACCGCGGCAGTGTACTCCAACCTAAAAAACGGGGTCGAACCCGACTTGCTCCGAAGCGACCCGCGCGCGTTCAGGATGTGCGTTGATGCACTTACTGCTCGACACATCGGTGCTTATCGATGTACTCCGCTTCCGCCGCGGACGCCGCGAACTGCTTGCGGAGCTTGCTCGCGGCGGACACCGGTTGGCAACCACCGCCCTCAATGTGGCGGAACTCTATGCGGGCATGCGTCCGCAAGAAGAAAAGCGGACCGAAGCGTTCCTGAACGCGCTTGACTGTTATGAACTGACACCGGGCGCAGGTCGGCTGGCCGGAAGTCTCAAGAACAAATATGCCAGAAAGGGACGCGCTCTCACTCTCGCTGATACCATCGTCGCCGCCATCGCGATGGAACGACGGTGCACGCTCATGACCGACAACCGCAAAGACTTCCCTATGCCGCAGCTTCAGTACTACGACTTGCCCGAAGCGCAGAAATCCTGACAAGACTCAGGTGAGAATGGGCACTTATAAAACCACGCCCACTGCTGTCAGCGCGCCCACGTCAACCCGCTCCACCAACGCTTGAACCCATCGATTGCCTTCATGCTGTCCAGCCAGCCGCAGCTTCAGATAGTTGTCGGTCAGGGCTTCCGTGGAGTCGCCATCGAATACATTCAGAGTGATCGCATCCAGGGTCTTCCCTACGAAGCCTCGCATGAAAGCCCATTTCTTTTCTGTGGCCAGGTCGCGAAGAACCCGGCTACGCTGCCGGGCAGTTTGCACCGGCACTTGACCTCGCAGACCCGCGGCCGCAGTTCCCGGCCGTGCGGAATACGTAAACACGTGCAGGTAAGTAAGAGGCAGTTCTTCGATGAGCCGGCGGGTCGCTTCGAAATCGGATTCGCTTTCCCCGGGAAATCCCACCATCACGTCAGCGCCGATCGCCGCCGTGGGCATGGCCGCGCGAATCTTTTCCAGCTTTTCCCGATAATGCCAGGGCCGATACTTGCGATGCATGGCGCGCAGCACGCGGTCGCTGCCGGATTGCATGGGCACGTGCGCGTGCTTGGCAATTCGCGAAGAGTCGGCCATCATGCGAATCAGCTCGTCGCTCCAGTCCATGGGCTCCACTGAAGAGATGCGCAGCTTCTCCAGATTCGTTTGAGCCAAAATCTCATAAACCAGGTCTTCGAATCGTAAAGGCCTTACCAGATCGCGACCCCAGCGGCCCAGGTTGATTCCGGAGATCACGATTTCGCGATAACCGGAGTGCACCAGCGCATTCGCTTCGCAGAGGGCTTGGAGTAACGGCAACGACCGGCTCTGCCCGCGAACATATGGAATCACGCAGAAGGAGCAACGGTTGTCGCAGCCGTCCTGCACCTTAAGATTGGGGCGGGTACGGTCGGCGTGCGTTCCGGGGACGGCCGCATCGAAAACTGGCGCAGCCAGCAATTCCGTGTGCGCGAAAATATCGGACACATAGATATCGCTCTGCGTTTCCGGCGTGAGGCTCGACAGAGGGACAAAGCTAGAGCCCACGGGAATGCCGGCAACTTCGTCGCGGCGATGGGAAGCGGCTACGATCTCCGCCAACCGATGTTTGTGCGAGTTACCGATCACGCGCGTCACGCCTGGCAGCGACGCGACTTCCTCGGGCGCTCGTTGCGCATAACATCCGGTCACGATAATTTGGCAGTCCGGATTTTCGCGCCGGATGCGCCGGATTGCCGCTCGTGCGTCCTGATCCGCCGAAGCGGTCACCGTGCACGTATTCAATATCACGATTTCCGACTGCGCCGCTGCGGACGCTCGCGCCAACCCGCGCTCCTGAAACTGGCGTTCAATCGCGGCGCCATCGGCCTGCGTAGCCCGGCAGCCGAAATTCTCTACGTAGAAACTGGTCACGGTTCCTTTGCTCGACAGGGAATTGGCGCACGCCGCGGTTCAAGCGAGCGCTCTTCTATACTAAATGAAGCGGCGAATCCCGTTGGTGACTGCCTGGGAGCCGCGACAGAACGAAATTCTGCTCGCACCGGACCAAGGCGCGCTCCATGAAGACGAGCAAATCCTCTCGCAGCGGGCTGCAATGCTGCACAGAGGTGCGCCTATCTTCAATTCATGCCGAAGCTGCGGGCCGCTTCTGCTGGAAGCAGTCCCGGCATAGCACCGGACGTCCCTGGGTCGGCCTGAAAGGCACGGTTGTTTCCTTGCCGCACTGCGAACAGATGGCTCGGGTTTCAATTCTGGTTGGCGATCCGTGTGGCCCGCTGGCCGGGCTGCCGAGATTCGCAGCCCGCTTGGCTTTACAGTTCCTGCACCGCTTGGGCTCGTTCCTGAACCGCTTATCGTGGAAGAACATCTGCTCCCCGGATGTAAATACGAAATCCACCCCGCAGTCAACGCACTTCAACATCTTGTCCTGGAATTCCATTGAGGATGCTCCTTCAGCCCGTTCCCGCCCACACTCCGGTGCCAGAGAAGAGAAATACAACCCCTTCCCAAGCGCACGAGTGCGCAGGATTTTCGCTACATCCCCCTCTGTTGAACTACCCCTGGGTTCGGCCCGCCATGTCCGGATGGGACATGGATCACTGCTACTGCGTCAACTGCGTAGATCCCGTGGTTTACGCACACCCCCGAGCAGGAATGCGCGGTATAAAAAGGGAAGAAGCCGCTCACCACGGGGGAGCGGCTTAATTTCGATCAGTCTTGCTCTTTCCGAGCTTTTTTCCGGCTGCGTTTGCGCGCCAAGGCTTCCTTCACGCGCTTTTTCTCGCCGGGCTTCAGATAAAAGGAGTGGCGTTTGACCTCCTTAATAATGTCCTCCTGCTGCACTTTGCGCTTGAAACGGCGCAGTGCATTTTCAAGGGACTCGCCTTCTTGCAATCTGACTTCGGCCAACGGAACAACACCCCCAAACTCGTCCAAGTGGACTGCATAGTTATTGCAAGGTTCGGCCTACAAGTCAAGGCCTATGTTCGCAGTGAGGGCGTCTCGTGGTTTCGTGCGAGACGTCTGCCCGACTCGCAACCCTGTGAATTATCAGGGAAATTCTAAGAGGGCATGAACTAGGCGTAGGCGGTGCTAATGCGCGAATCGACCGCTCATCGCATCAATTCAGCATCCCTCGAGAGCTGTTGCTGAGCGTAGGGGAAAAGTATCTATGCACGTTTGTTTGCAGCATCTTAACGGGGTTCGCGACAGCCGTAACTGACTGATTACGAGCCTCCCGCGTCTTTTCGGGTTGCAAAAAAAACGCTCTGTTTCCCAATGCCGCTCCGGTATTTGGGTCTATTTCTTCTCCGTACAATCCCAAATCATTCGCGTATTTCATCAGTTGCCCAAATTGCTGACGAGCCTCGTCCAGCGAACCGCCGCCCAACGCCAGATATTCCGCCTCCCAGAAACTGCAGATCGCAAACGTTCCCTCTGGCTGAACTCTCTGGTAGCGGAATAGAAGCCCATCCTTCGTACCTAAATGTTCCCGGACTGCCCGGTGAGTCCCGCGCATCCTCGGGGATCCAGCCTCTTCGAATCCGTACCAGGAAAGCAGCAGCAAACTGGAATCGAGTTCATCGCTATCGAGCACGCTCACGTAGCTTTGCAATCGCTCATTCCATCCCCGTTGCTCGATCTG
>Ga0207017_1097_pt1 | contig 13906 bp, 12 predicted proteins | sample Alteio_BWMinCont_51_FD_153472 | JGI IMG/M metagenome (GOLD analysis project Ga0207017, IMG submission 153472) | Enriched cells from forest soil in Barre Woods Harvard Forest LTER site, Petersham, Massachusetts, United States -... | ecosystem: Environmental > Terrestrial > Soil > Temperate forest >...
AGGAGGGCTACAGGACTTTCTTTAAGAATGATGGAGATATGGGGTTCGATATACTAGCCGCTTCGTTCTATCTTATCACCCGTTATGAAGAATATCTGCCTCATGCTAAGGATGAATATGGCAGATATGCGCACATGAACTCATTGGCATACAAAGAAGGTTTTCTTAATGTCCCCCTGGTAAATGTATGGTTGCAGGACATGAAGCGTTTGCTAAAAGAAAAATTCCCTGACTTGTATTTTAAACATACAGGCTTTAAATTCCTGGCTACATACGATATAGATATAGCTTATTCTTACCTGTATAAAGGCTGGTTTCGGAATCTGGGCGGTGCTTTACGGTCTTTACTTAAAGGGCAGTTCCGACTACTGGTAGAAAGGATAGCAGTGTTAAGAGGTAAGCAGCAAGACCCTTTTGATTCTTATGAGTGGCTGGATGCGTTGCACCTGTATTGCCGTCCGAAAGCGTATTACTTTTTTCTGCTGGCAGATAAACGCGGTGTGTACGATAAAAATATCCCCCCTTCTCATGAAGCGCTGCAAAAGCTGATCAACTACCACGCAAACGGTTATACGATAGGTATTCATCCTTCCTGGCAAAGTGGTGATAAAGAGTCACTACTAAAGGAAGAAAGAGAAATACTGGAATGTATATCGGATAAAGATATTGTTCACAGCCGGCAGCATTATATACGGTTTGCCCTGCCGGAAACGTATAGACAACTGATAAAGGCAGGTATACAAAAAGACTTTTCTATGGGCTACGGCAGCATCAATGGCTTCAGGGCTTCCATAGCTTCTTCTTTTAACTGGTATGACCTGCGGAAAGAAGAAGAGACGCAATTGAAGGTTTATCCCTTTTGCTTTATGGATAGCAATGCCTTCTTTGAACAGAAACTAACAACACAGCAGGCTTTTGATGAAATGATGCATTACTATTATACTGTAAAAAAAGTAAATGGTCTATTGATCACTATATGGCATAATAGTCTGCTCGGTACCGATCCTCAGTTTAAAGGCTGGCGGGAAGTGTATGAGATCTTTTTGAAGGAAGAAGTGTATTGGGATAGGTGATCAATGCCTAAAGTGCCGCATCCCCGTCATCACCATAGCTAATTTATTTTGAACGCAATATTCAATAGAGTCCTTATCACGTACGGACCCTCCTGGTTGTATAAAGGCTTCTATACCTGCCTGGTGAGCTAATTGTACACAATCATTAAAAGGGAAAAATGCATCTGAAGCAAGAACAGCGCCTTTCAGGTCGAACTTGAACTGCTTTGCTTTTTCTATCGACTGTCTTAATGAATCTATCCTGCTGGTTTGTCCGCAACCTTTACCAATCAACTGTTTATTCTTAACTAATGCAATAGCATTCGACTTTAAGTGCTTGCAGACAAGATTAGCAAATTCCAGGTCGGATCTTTCTGCTTCAGTAGTTGTTCTTCCGCCAACTTCTTCCCATTTGCTGTAATTGCCTTCATCTACTTGCTGAGACAGAACGCCATTTAATAAGGATTTATATTGGGAAATAACGCCTGTCTTTTTGATCTGTTGTAATAATATCCTGTTCTTTTTTGATTTCAGTATTACTAACGCTTCTTCATTGAAAGAAGGAGCTATCAGCACTTCAAAAAATATCTCGTTTATAGCTTCGGCCGTAGCTTTATCTACTTCTACATTACATGCCAGAACACCCCCGAAGGCACTTTCAGGATCACCGGCTAAAGCAGCATCCCAACTGTCCTTCAACGTTGCTCTGGAAGCTATGCCACAGGGATTGGTATGTTTGATAATAGCGAAGGTAGTGCCGTTAAACTCCTGTATCAACTGTACTGCTGCATCTACGTCTACCAGGTTGTTATAAGAGAGTTCTTTGCCATTCAACTGTGTAAATAGCTTTGATAGATCGCCATAGAAAACGCCCTGTTGATGCGGATTTTCACCATATCGCATCACTGTGGCGTTTTGATCGAAAGGATTAAAATGATTCGTCTTCATGAAATAATTAGAGATGGCTATATCATAACCGGAGCATACATTGAAAGCCTTAGCCGCAAACTCACGGCGCTGCGCAAGTGTAGTTTCTCCTTTCTGATCCTTTAGTATTTGTTCCAGCAGCGCATAATCTTTTTTAGATGCTATTACCACCACATCTTTATGGTTCTTGGCCGCGCCACGTATCATAGAAGGGCCGCCTATATCTATCTTTTCAACAATAGCTTTTTCATCTGTAGTGCTGGCCACTGTTTCTTCAAAAGGGTATAAGTCTACTATCACCAGATCTATTTCCGGTATCTTATATTCTGCCATTTCCTTCCGGTGCTGCTCATCGTCTCTTTTACCTAATATACCGCCAAACACAGCCGGATGCAACGTTTTTACACGGCCGCCTAAAATAGAAGGGTAAGTAGTAAGTGACTCAACAGGCACGCAGGGCACACCAAGCGATTCTATGAACGTTTGTGTACCACCGGTAGAATAAATAGTGATACCTAGAGCATGTAGCTCTTTAACTATACTGTCCAGTCCATCCTTATAAAAAACAGAAATAAGCGCCGATTGAATTTTTTTGGTCATACTGCAAATTGAAGGAGCGGCGAAATTAGTAACAAGGAGTGAATTTATTGTTAAAACAGCAGAAACTCTTTCATACTTCTTTCGTATTTTGCGATTTTTAATACATAATATAATATACTAAATTATGTTGCAGACCGCCGAAGATATACGTCAGCTAAATGAAAAGATACAATACAGCGGCTCCTTTATTGACCGGCTTCGCGATGAGGTAGGCCGGGTGATCGTTGGACAGCAATATATGCTGGACCGTTTGCTGATAGGCTTACTAAGCAATGGTCACGTATTGCTGGAAGGAGTGCCGGGCCTGGCTAAAACACTTACCATTAAGTCGCTGGCGCAGGCTATTCACGCTCATTTCAGTCGTATTCAGTTTACGCCTGATCTGCTTCCTGCCGACGTGATCGGTACCATGATCTATAACCAGCAGAAGAATGAATTTATGGTCCGCAAAGGGCCCATCTTCGCCAATTTTATACTGGCAGATGAAATAAACCGTGCTCCTGCCAAAGTGCAAAGCGCCCTGCTGGAAGCTATGCAGGAGCGGCAGGTGACCATAGGAGATAGTACGTATAAGCTGGAAGAGCCTTTCCTGGTGCTGGCCACGCAGAATCCGCTGGAGCAGGAAGGCACTTATCCTTTACCGGAAGCGCAGGTAGACCGCTTTATTATGAAAGTAGTGGTCGATTATCCCTCCAAACAGGAAGAGCAGATGATCATACGCCAGAATACACAGGGTACCCGGTCAGCGGTAGTAGAGCAGGTGGTAACTATGCAGGAAATACTCGAAGCCCGCAACCTGGCGCGTACTATCTACCTGGATGAAAAAGTAGAAAACTATATTCTGGATATCGTATTCGCTACCCGTTTCCCTGATAAATACAAGTTGGAAAAGCTAAAACCGTTGATCTCTTACGGAGGTTCTCCCCGTGCGAGCATCAATCTGGCATTAGCTGCCAAAGCAAATGCTTTTCTTAATAAAAGAGGTTACGTAATACCTGAAGATGTACGGACGATAGCTAAAGATGTTTTGCGCCATCGGATAGGGTTAACGTATGAAGCGGAGGCAGAAAATATAAACGTGGAGAATATTATTGAAGATATATTAAAAGCAATACAAGTTCCCTGATAACTTTTTGTTCCATTGGGAACAATTCATGGGTAGCCATAAATGTTGACCACAGCCGAAATATTAAAGAAGGTAAAAGAGCTCGAGATCAAAAGCAAAAAGATCACCGATCATCTTTTCAGCGGAGAATATCACTCTGCCTTCAAGGGTCGTGGCATGAGCTTTCGCGAAGTGCGGGAATATGCTGCCGGTGATGATATACGGTTCATCGATTGGAACGTGAGCGCCCGCTTCTCTCATCCCTTTACCAAAATATTTGAAGAAGAAAGAGAGCTTACGGTGATGCTGCTTATAGACGTGAGCGCCAGCTCGCTTTTTGGTACCACGCGGGCAAGAAAGAAAGAAGTGATGACAGAGATTGCGGCCCTGCTGGCGTTTTCCGCGATAAATAACAATGATAAAGTAGGAGTTATCTTTTTTAGCGATAAGGTTGAAAAATACATTGCCCCTAAAAAAGGTAAGCAGCAGGCGCTATATATAGTGCGGGAGATGCTTACCTCAGAGCCAAAGCAAAAAGGAACGGATATTAGTGAGGCTATTCGCTTTTTGAATAATGCTTCCCGGCAAAGGAGCATCTGCTTTGTGTTGAGTGATTTTCTGGATGGCAATTTTGCTGATATAATAAAAGTAGCCGGCCGCAGGCACGACCTGATAGGAATAAAAGTATATGACAAGATGGACATGCAGTTGCCGGATGTGGGGTTAGTACAGGTGAGCGATGCGGAAACAGGCAAAACAATATGGTTGGATACCAGCGATGATCTGGTTCGGACCGGATATGAAAAAAAATTCTTTCAGCATACTGAATGGTGCAAGAATGCTTTTTTGCGGGCGGGAAGTGATCTGCTGCATGTGCGTACGGATGATGACTATGTGAAAATATTGCAGCAATTTTTTATCGGAAGAAAGTAATGAAGTCTATAACTATATATATATATATTCTTTTTAGCGCTTTTTCTGCCATAGCCCAGGATGCATCTGTAAAAGCAAGTATTAATAGGGATAAAATACTGATAGGAGAGCCTATTCAACTGCAACTGGAGGCAACTATTCCTGCCGGTGCCAGTACTAAATGGTTTGCAGAAGATATTATTCCTCACTTCGACTTCATTGAAAAGAGCAAAATAGATAGCAGCAAGCCCGGCGTGTTTAAACAAACTATTACCATTACCAGCTTCGATTCTGGCAGGCAGGTTATTCCTGCATTGAGCCTGGAATGCAATGGCAAAAGTTATCTTACCGACTCTTTAGTCGTGTTCGTTTCCTTCTCCGATTTTGATCCTAAAAAAGATTACCACGATATCAAGGATATTATAGAAGTAAAAGCCGATATCAATTATCTAACCTGGATATTGATAGCCGCTGGTATTTTACTATTGTTGTTACTAATATGGTATCTGCGTAAACGTCGTAAGAAACCAGCGGCTCCGGTGGAAGCGTTCAGTCACCTGTCTCCATTAGAAGAAGCCTTGCGAGCACTGGACGAGCTGAAGCAACAGCAGTTGACAGAGAAACAATTCTATACACGGATGAACGATATTATTCGCTGGTTTGTGTATCGAAAAACAGGTGTTGCTGCCATGCAGGAAACAAATGAGGAGTTCATTTTGCAGGTAGAAAAGCTTGGAATGCCACAGGATGATTTTATCGCTCTGGCACAAACGCTGCGTCTTTGCGATGTGGTGAAGTTTGCTAAGTTTATCCCATCAAGAGAAGATAAAGAACATAGCTTGCGGGTGATACGGTCATCTGTTCAGGTGATAAATGATAGAAAACCGCAGGGTCCCCTTCAGGAGACATCTGCGGAAACAAAAAATAAGTAGTGATTTACAACTGGTTTCAACATATCGAACTGGCGTATCCGCAACTGCTCTGGTTACTGGCTATCATACCGTTTTTGATAATATGGTATGTTGTAAAGTATAACCGGCGTCAGGCTACGCTGATGCTTTCCTCGCTGCAACAAGTGCCCGAGCAACGCTCTTTTAAAATGTTGCTGCGTCATTTTCCCTTTGTACTGAGATTATTAGCCTTAGCCTGCATTATAGTAGCATTGGCCCGCCCGCAGACACGCAACGATGAAGAGTTGGTAAGCGGAGAAGGTGTAGACATCGTGCTTTGTATAGATGTTAGCGGAAGTATGCTGGCGCAAGACCTGAAGCCTAATCGCATGGAGGCAGCTAAAGAAGTGGCAGCGAACTTCGTGAGCAACCGTCCTACCGACCGTATAGGATTGGTAATATTTTCCGGAGAAAGTTTTACGTTGAGTCCCTTAACAACCGATCAGCCTAACCTGAAAGCACAGATATACAGTGTAAGAAGCGGTCAGTTGGAAGATGGCACTGCTATAGGTGATGGTCTGGGAACGGCTGTAGAAAGATTGAAAGGCTCGAAGGCTAAAAGCAAAGTAGTGATCCTTTTAACCGATGGGGAGAACAACGGCGGCTTTATTGATCCCAATACGGCCAAGGAACTGGCGAAATCCCTTGGCATAAGGGTCTACACAATAGGAGTGGGAACTGATGGATCAGCTCCTGTGCCCGTGCAAACAGATATGGGCATTATAATGCAGCAGGAAAAGGTGAATATAGATGAGAAGCTGCTGGCGCAGATAGCGAAGGAAACTGGTGGTAGCTACTTCCGGGCTAAGGACAATGAACAATTGAAAAACATATATACGGAAATAGATAAGCTGGAGAAATCTAAAGTGGAAGTGACTGCCCTGCATCGTTTCAACGAAAAGTTCTTTCCACTGGCACTGGCGGCAGCCTTGTTGCTGTTCCTGGAAGCACTGCTGCGACTCACTGTATTTAAAAAATTCCCGTAGATGATACACGCGCTGGTTTACAAATCTACAGGAAGCTGGTATCTGGTAAAAGATAAAGAGGGAAGAGCCTTCAATGCCCGCATAAAAGGTGTGTTTAAAATAGACGGCATCACTTCTACGAATCCTATTGCTGTAGGAGATGAAGTGGAGATAGAATTGGAGAACGATGCGGAAGATACAGCTATGATAACGGGCATAGCTAACCGTAGAAATTACATTACACGTGTATCGCCTCACAATAAGCATCAGCATCATATTATTGCTGCTAACCTGGATCAGTGCTTATTATTCGCCACGTTAAAAGACCCCAAAACATCCACTGGGTTTATAGATCGTTTCCTTATAACGGCAGAAGCATATCATATAGCTGCTGTTATTGTGTTCAATAAAATTGATCTGTTCCGTAAGAAAGAGGAAGATAAATTTGCGGAGCTGAAAGATACTTATGAAACCATAGGATATAAAGTGATGTCGACAAGTGTTGAGAACAAACAAGGTCTTGAAGAAGTGAAAGCGCTGCTAAAAGATAAGACTACGCTGCTAAGTGGCCATTCGGGAGTTGGTAAATCTTCTTTTATTAATATTCTCTTTCCCGACCTGCAATTGAAAACACAGGATGTAAGCGACTGGAGCGGCAAGGGATTGCATACCACCACCTTTGCTGAGATGTTTGACCTGCCCAGTGGTGGAAGGATTATAGATACGCCTGGTATTCGCGAGCTGGGTCTGGTGGATATTCCCAAACAGGAGCTTTCACATTATTTTCCTGAGATGCGTGCATTGATCAACGAGTGTCAGTTCAATAACTGCCTGCACATTAATGAACCAGGATGCGCTGTAAAGGAAGCCGTAAGAGAGGGGAGGATCAGCGAGGATAGATATGTAAGCTATGTTGTGATACTTGAGAGTATTACCTGACATGCCATTTTTATCTCTTCTTCACTAATAGTAAGCGGCGGCGCTATTCTGAGACAATTAGATGCAAACAAAAACCAATCGGTAAATACTCCCTGCTCAATCAGCTTATCAATAATAGCTTTGTTGGTTTTATAATCTTCGAATTCTACGGCCAGCATTAACCCACGGCTTCGTACAGATTTTATAGCCGGATGTTTTAATAAAGACAGAAAGCATTGCTCCTTTTGCTTTACTGTATCAATAAGTCTTTCTTCCAGCAGAACTTCAAAAGCCGCCAATCCGGCTGCGCAACATACAGGATGACCGCCAAAAGTATTGATATGTCCCAGTACAGGATTGTTCGTAAATGAATCCATTATCTTTTTATCTGCCACGAAAGCCCCTAAAGGCATTCCTCCTCCGAGGGCTTTGCCTAGTAATAGAATATCCGGTACTACTCCAAACTGCTCAAATGCCCAGAGCGTTCCGTTACGTCCAAAGCCGCATTGTATCTCATCGAACACAAGCAATGTCTCTGTTTCATTGCATTTGTTACGCAATGCTTTTAGCCAATTATTTTCCGGCGCTATTACGCCTGCTTCTCCCTGTATGGTTTCTGCAATTACGCAGGCGGTACGTTCTGTAACGTTTTCAAGATCTTCAAACGAATTATAATTCAACTGTAATACATCGGGTAATAATGGGCGAAACGCCTGCTGCCAGTATTCGCTGCCCATTACACTTAATGCTCCCTGTGTGCTGCCATGATAAGAATTTTTAAAAGAAATGATCTGCGTTCTTCCCGTATATCTCTTTGCCAGCTTCATAGAGCCTTCTGTGGCTTCGCTACCAGAGGCAGTATAAAAAACGGAGTTAAGCGTTTTAGGCAAATGAGTGGTTAACAATTTAGCATATTGCACCTGCGGGCTTTCTACCAGCTCACCATACACCATAATATGCAGGTAAGCATCTAACTGTTTTTTGATGGCTTCTATCACTTTGGGATGACGATGTCCTACATTGCAAACACTGATGCCTGCTATCAGGTCTATATATTCTTTTCCGTTTACATCGTATAGCTTGCAGCCTTCTGCTTTTACAATTTCAAGACATAGAGGAGCCGCTGACGTTTGGCCTACATGTTGTAAAAAAAATTCCCTGTTTGTCATTGCGATGGAATAGTAACTTTAGGCGAAATTAATTGTTAAAAATAAAAGTATGCCTGTTATTCTTCCGGTAAAAGGAGTTTCACCAACTATAGGAAATAATTGTTTTATTGCACCTAATGCTACTGTGGTGGGAGATGTGGTAATGGGTGACGATTGCAGCGTTTGGTTTAATGCAGTTGTAAGGGGAGATGTGAATAGCATCCGTATGGGTAATAAAGTAAATGTGCAGGATGGAGCGGTGATCCATTGTACGTACGAAAAGACAAAGGCGATCATTGGAAATAATGTAAGTATCGGGCACAATGCCATAGTGCATGGATGCACCATAGATGATAACGTGCTGGTAGGTATGGGCGCTATTGTGATGGACAATTGCAAAGTAGGCAGCAATAGCATCATTGCCGCAGGAGCCGTTGTGCTGGAAAACACCATCATTGAGCCCGGCACCATCTATGCAGGTGTACCGGCAAAAAAGGTAAAAGATATTAGCCAGGAGCTCATCAGTGGGGAAATAAACCGGATCGCCAATAATTATCTGATGTATAGCGGCTGGTTCCGTTAATCTTTCCCAGCTATTTAATGTCTAAGCCCGGTAAGGTTCGCGCGGGGTATACCCCGCGCTGACAAAAACGCTAATTATCATGAAAATACCGGTTAAACTCCTCTGTATAGTTATTACGGCCATTATAGCTACCTCATTCATAGCCTTTCGGGATAGCAATTCGGAAAACGCAGGTACTGTTTTTCCCTGGAAGCAGGCCGGACTTACGGAACGGCAGGCCGTTGCTCACCTGCTCAGCCGGTTTACCTACGGAGCCCGTCCGGGAGATATAGATGCGGTAATGAAAATGGGATTGGAAAAATGGTTCCGGCAGCAGTTGGATGGCAATTTATCAGACGACTCGTTGAATCAATTACTGAGTGATTACGATGCCTTAAAGCTAACCAATGCGGAAGTAGTAGCCACGTATCCCAAAGGAGCGCAAGTATTACGCATGGCCGTGAAAGATGGTGTTATAAATAAAGACTCCGTAAACAAAGCAGATAAGAAAGCCTATAAAGGTGAGCTAAAAGAATACTTGCAACAGAATGGCATGAAGCCGCAACAGGAACTCTTCCGCCAGTTTATCAATCAAAAAATACTAAGAGCTGCATATAGTAATAATCAGTTACAGGAAATGATGACGGATTTCTGGTTCAATCATTTCAATGTATCTATTACTAAAAATGATTGCGCTCAGTTCATTCCCGCATACGAGAGAGACGTAATACGCCCGAACGCCCTGGGCAAATTTGAAGACTTATTAGTAGCTACTGCCAAGTCGCCAGCTATGCTATTGTACTTAGATAATTTCAGCAGCTCCGGAACGAGTGATAATGATAGTAAGGCAGACATGCAACGAAGAAATAAATTTATTTCCCAACAACTGGGAGATTCTGCTATGCAAAAAATGCAGAAAGCCCGGAAGACACAAGGGCTTAATGAGAATTATGCCCGTGAAGTGATGGAACTACACACGCTTGGTGTAGATGGTGGTTATACACAGCAAGATGTTACTAATGCAGCAAGGGTGCTTACAGGCTGGACTATTTATCCGATGGATGACAAAGGCTTTGGCGGCGGCATAAAGAAAATGCTGGATAAAATAGGAGAGGATAAGCTGAGAGCACGCGGCTTTGTGCATGAAGGAGATTTTTTGTTTGCAGCCAACCGTCATGATGAAGGAGAGAAGACTGTGTTGGGAAGACATTTCGCTGCCGGTGGCGGTTACGAAGAAGGAATGGAGCTATTGACTATGCTGGCGCATCATCCTTCCACTGCTCATTTTATCGCCGGAAAAATAGCTGTTCGTTTTGTAAGTGATAATCCGCCTCAAAGTCTGATCGATAAAATGGCAAAGACCTTTGCAGAAAAAGCTGGTGATATAAAGCAGGTGTTGCTAACGATGGTTGCCTCCCGTGAATTTTGGAGCGCTGCAGCGGTCCATGCAAAAACAAAATCACCGTTTGAACTGGCCGTAAGTGCTGTGCGTAGTATGAATGGCGATATCAGGCAACCTTATCAGTTGTTCAACTGGATCAGCAAGATGGGACAGAAGATCTACTATTATCAGGCACCTACGGGCTTTCCGGATAACGGACAATACTGGATTAATACCGGTGCTTTGCTGGAACGAATGAATTTCGGCCTGGCTCTTGCTGCGCAAAGAATACCGGGCATAAAGGTGGATACTACAGCACTGATAGTAGATAATAATAAACCAGAAGCAGCAGGCGTAAAGATTGGTTCACCTGAGTTTCAACGGAAGTAGGATCACAGATTACCTGGATTTCACGAATTTCACAGAATGTAAATAAAAAAGGATAAATTTATTGTATGTCATCAAGAAGAAGGTTTGTAAAAACAGGCGGGTTGGCGCTATTAGGCATAGGAGTGGGCGGTATACCAACATTCCTGGTGCGTGCTGCTGAAACGGAGAAGCTATCGGCATTATATAAGAAAAAGAAAATTCTTGTATGCATATTTCAACGCGGCGCAATGGATGGACTCATGGCAGTTACGCCTTTTAACGATGCCTATTTACAAGCTGCCCGCCCTACGCTGTTTATGACAGCCGCTAAAGCTGCCGGAGATGCGCAATTGATAGACCTGGATGGTCACTTCGGTCTTCATCCTTCTATGAAAGCTTTCGAGCAACTATTCCGTGAAAAACGTCTTGCCGTTGTGCATGGTATTGGCTCACCCAATAATACCCGCTCTCATTTTGATGCACAGGACTATATGGAGTCGGGCACACCTTTTAATAAAGGGACTTCCAGCGGCTGGCTGAATAGGGCAACAGGACTGCTGGGGCATGACGCTACCCCTTTTCGCGCGGTAAGCCTTACGTCTTCTATGCCGCGTTCTTTTTATGGTACAAATCCTTCCGTAGCTATCAGTAATCTGCAGGACTTTGCGATACAGCTTAAAGGAAACCCAGCAGCGGCAGAGATGGCTGCAAAGAATTTTGAAGACCTGTATGGTCATACCTCTTCTTCCCTTCTCAACAAAACCGGTAAAGAAAGTTTTGAAGCGGTTAAGATGTTGCAAAGCGCGGCGCAGAGCAATTATACGCCAGCTAACAATGCTGTATATCCGAACAATCCACTGGGTAATGCCCTTAAGCAGATAGCACAATTGATAAAAATGGATGTGGGCCTTGAAGTAGCATTTGCAGAATCCGGCGGATGGGATACGCATTTTAATCAAGGTGCTGCAACAGGCATTTTTGCACGCAATGTGACGGACCTAAGCGATAGTATTGTTGCCTTCTGGAAGGATATAGAAGCCTATCAGGACGATGTAACTGTAATGACGATGACAGAGTTTGGCCGTACAGTAAAACAGAATGGCACTGGTGGTACTGATCATGGCAGAGCTTCCTGCAATTTTATTCTGGGCAATGATGTAAATGGTGGAATAGTTCACGGCAATGTGCAGCCGCTGGCCATAGACAACCTGGAAGATGGCCGTGACTTAGCTGTTACAACCGACTTTCGCAGTGTATTCAGCGAAGTAGCAGATAAACATTTAAAGATTAGCAATGATGGAGTGCTATTTCCTGATTGGAAGGGGAGTAAGATTGGGGTGATGAAATAGTATCTTCGCATAATGGAGCTAACCTTCACCCTTAGTACTATACATGCTGCGGCGCAGCAATTCCTAGAGCAGGTAAAAGATAAAAAGGTAATTGCCTTCAACGGGCAGATGGGCGCTGGTAAAACTACCTTTATCCATGCCTTGTGCGATGTTCTGAAGGTAACCAGTCCTGTGGGGAGTCCGACTTTTTCCATTATCAATCAATATAGCTATCCCGGCGGTACGCTCTATCATCTCGATCTGTATCGCCTGAAAGATGCAGAAGAAGCCATGCAGGCCGGCATAGAGGATTGTCTTTATTCAGGCAATCTTTGCCTGGTAGAGTGGCCGGAGCGGGCTCCACAGCTCTTCCCTTCCGATACAGTATGGGTAAGTATAAACGCTACGGATGAACAAACACGCATAGTGAGTAGTGAGTAGTCAGTAGTGAGTTTTAGAGGGTCTTCCTACTCACTACTGACTACTCACTATTCACCATAATTCTGTATATTGCATACGCCTGCAATTAAAGTAAACAACTACATGCTTCAAAATAAGCCAGTGATAAGCACCTCCTTTAATTACGAGACGCTGGAGGAAAAGCTAGATGTGAAACCCGAAGGTGCCAGATTACATATTGGCATACCAAAAGAAACGGCGTTCCAGGAAAACAGGGTGGCGCTGACGCCCGATGCAGTAGGCGTGCTGGTGAGCAATGGGCATGAGATTGTGTTGGAACACAACGCCGGCGAAGCGGCACATTATCCTGATAAAGAATACAACGATGCCGGTGCAAAGATCGTTTACAGCAGAGACGACGTATTTAAAGCCCCTGTGCTGGTAAAAAGCGCTCCTGTTGTGGAAGAGGACATGCCTTTACTGCAACTGAACCAGACGATCATATCTCCCATTCATCTTTCTGCCATGAAGTCCGAGTTCCTGGAAAAGATGATGGAGAAGCGAATTACCGCCATATCATTTGAAAACTTAAAGGACGATAGCGGCACTTATCCCATTGTCCGCAGCATGAGCGAGATAGCGGGCAGTGCGGTTATGCTGATTGCCGGCCAGTACCTTAGCTCTGCTAATCATGGTAAAGGAGTGTTGTTAGGAGGTATCTCCGGCATTCCGCCTACCAAAGTAATTATATTAGGTGCAGGCATAGTGGGAGAGTTTGCAGCGCGGGCAGCAATGTCGCTGGGCGCGTCAGTGAAAGTATTCGATAACAGTGTGTACCGCCTGAAAAGACTTCAAAATAATATAGGTCATCGCATGTGGACTTCCGTACTGGAGCCTAAGATCCTGTCTAAGCAGCTAAAGACCTGCGAAATAGCCGTGGGTGCTTTTTCATCACAAAATGGCCGTACGCCTGTTGTGGTGACAGAGGAGATGGTGAGCAATATGCGTCCAGGTAGCGTGATCATAGACGTTAGTATTGACCGGGGTGGCTGTTTTGAAACATCAGAAGTTACCAGCCATGAGCACCCGATCTTTATGAAATATGGGGTTATTCATTACTGTGTTCCTAATATTCCCTCTGGTTTTGCAGGGAAAAGATCGAAATTTTAGGGTATAAGTAGCCTGAAATAGACCTTCAAGCCTTCTTCAAGAATTTTGGCAACCATATATCATCCTAGGGTTATCTCAGGGTATTCTTAGGGTTATCTGTGGGTTATTTAACGTAAAAAG